>MPLX02369360.1_pt1 | contig 9963 bp, 9 predicted proteins | sample 1617341 | NCBI WGS metagenome assembly MPLX02 (sample SAMN05944804, study PRJNA350692) | marine metagenome | biome: marine; feature: ODZ; material: water; isolation source: 120 m water sample filtered on 0.2 um supor filter | place: Pacific Ocean | collected 2012-04-08 | depth 120m m | reverse complement strand
GATCGAACAACCCGCAACAATCGATGACGCCTGGAATGCATTCACTATCGGCTCTTTCTTTCCCGACAGCATGACCGGCATGGAGGTGGCGGATATTGATAATGATGGTGACATGGATCTGATGGCCGGCAGCTATAGTCGCGGTCCCCGTACCGGAGATGGTGATGTCGATAAAGACGATGCACTCGGTCGCCTCGGTTGGTTTGAAAATCCTGGCGATGCCAAATCTGACTGGACACGCCATGACATTTCGCGGCGTAAGCGGGGCATGTTCGACGAGTTCATTGCCAGAGACCTGGATAACGATGGCGACATGGACTTTATTGCGACCCGTGGCAATAGCGCACCCTATGACGGCGTGTTCTGGCTGGAACAGGTGAGGACCAACTCCCCAGTTGCCGCCTTTCAAGCTGCCCGCAGCGAAGAGAGTGAAGAAATGCCCCTCCCTTAAGGGATTAGTATGCTGAAAATCTTTGCTCCTCGGCAATTGCTCCTGCATTGCTCTACTAAGTGACGTCCATGTCACGATGCATTGCTCTGAAGTGCGCCCCGTCACGATGCTCTTGGTCCCATATTTGTGTTAGATTGACCACCCTGTAGTCGAAAGCACTGATAAATTCCTGCCCGGAGGAAGCGAAAACATGAAAATAGCAACATTCTGCGCTCCACTTGTAGCAGTTGGAATCATATCGAGCCCATTATTAGCGCAGGATACGGGAGTAATTGGCCCCAGCCCCTATGAATTTACAACGCAGACCTGGATGCAACCCTTCGCCCAGGACGGCTTTACTTGGGGTGGTAATTCAGGGGTTCATGTGGAATCCCAGGACCGAATCTTCGTTCTGCAGCGCGGCGAAACAGAATTGCCTGATCCACTTCCCCCCGAATACACAAACTTCGCCGGCTCACTGGGATGGAATGTGTTACGGGGACGGGGTCGTGTCTGGCGTAACTGTATCTACGTGATCGACAGTAACGGAAACCTGCTGGAAGTCTGGGACCAATGGGACCATCTCTTCATGGGTACTGACGGACCAGGACCCCATCGTATCCGTCAGAGCCCCTATGACCCTGACAAGCGGGTCTGGGTAATCGACGAAACCGGGCACATCATCTACGTCTTTTCCAACGACGGGGAACGGCTGTTAATGACTCTGGGTGAGAAGAACGTCGGTGGCAGAGATGAGACTCACTATCACCTGCCGCAGGATGTGGTGTTCCTGCCGGACGGAAAATTCCTGATCGCCGATGGCCTGGGGGATAACAAACGTATCGTGGTGAGAAATGCCGATGGCTCCTACCGTTCCGAGTTTGGCGAAGCAGGCGATGCTGCCCATCAGTTTGCCTCTGTTCACAGCATGGCCCTGGGGCCGGATGAGCATCTCTACGCACTGGATAGAGATCAGCGCAACATCAAGGTATTTAGACAGACGGCCAGTCGTAACTTAGACAGTTATCCCGAATATGAATATGAAACTACATGGGGTGACCTGGGCATGCCGTTGGATATCACGGTAAGCGAGGAAAGCGCCTGGGTAACCGATCTGAATCCACCCAAGATCGTGCAATTCAATCTCGACGGCTCGCGGGAATACACCTGGCCATTACCGACTGAAGGTCCTGATTTCTGGATCGAGATGCATTCACTGTCCATAGATCGTGATGGCAATCTGTACGGTACGGACAACCAGGCCGGCAGACCCCAGAAACTGGTGCCGCGCTCCGATGCCAACCCCGATCACCTTGTCAGGCCGCAATACGTTCCACGCTAGTCAGGCAGACTGTAAAAAAGGCGAGTTAGCTTACTGACTCGCCTTTTCTTATGCTTGACCGACTAGTCCAGAGCAAATACTTGCAATGCCGGACCCTTTCTCTGTAGCCGGGAGACAACATTATCTCCGCCGCCGAGAAAATCATTAACCGCGCCAACCCAGAGATTGGCATGGATTGTCGGTGTGCCAATTGCTACGGCAATATATTGTCTGCCTGCCACGGCATAGCTTATCGGAAATGAAGTTGGGATGTCTCCGAGATCAAATTCCCAGAGCACCTCACCACTGGCTTCATCGAGCGCTTTGAATGACTCATCTAGGGTTCCGATAAACACCAGTCCTCCTCCAGTCGCGAGTACGGCACTGGTCGGTGGCACTACCTCACGGTGATCCCACAGCAGTTCCCTGGACGTTACATCAACGGCCTGCCAGCGACCAAAGCGCCCATCGCTAGCAGCCAGCGGGCTGGGAGTCATCTGCATATTGGCACCAGTACTCAATATCCCCCCCTGCCCGGTCGGCCCACCATTCATGCAGACCTCCGCGATAGGCAGGTATAACACCTTGTTGATGGGACTATAGGAAGCCGCTGGCCAATTTCTACCGCCATTAGCAAAGGGACATAACAAGTGGGTTTCTTCGGCATTAGGAATAGCATTTGGGCTTATAGTCTTCGCGCCGGTGTCTGGATCAATCGCCGTAATAATATTTTGCAGCCCCATATCAATGGAGAACAGATAAGCTCCAGTGGCGGCATCGAGTGCATCGTATAGGGCCATCTTGCCGGCGGTGAGAATGACTTTTTTCATTTCACCATCGACTTCCAACTCGATAATGTGCCGTTCATAGACCCAGTCCAGGTCCCACTGGTCATTGGCGACATGCTGGTAATACCACACCAGCTCGCCGCTTCCGGGTCTAAGCGCCACAGTTGAATTCGTGTATAAGGCATCGTTGCTGACGCCGGGAATGTCTACCGGTCGTAGCAGCGGTTCGGTGTTATAGGTAGGTGCCAGGCCGTAATAGACCAGATCAAGCTGCGGATCATAGCTGCCGGGAACCCACACGGAACCACCACTGCGCTGCTGCAGAGGTATATCGTTCCAGGTCTCCGCGCCCGGCTCGCCGGGATGGGCCACCGTGTTGAAGCGCCAGCTCTCTTCACCGGTGTCAAGGTCAAGTCCGACAATGAAACCCCCACCAGGCATGAAGGTTGCCGTGACGCCCTGCACAACCATGCCGCCGGCAACTACAGGTGCGCCGCGCAGAGAATAGGGCCGCGGAGCCGACTGTGTCGTGGTGATTTCGCTGTCCCAGACCTTCGCCCCGGTCTTGCTGTCTAATGCCACCACATGCAGGTCTGCCGTCGGCATGATGACCTTGTTGCCATGCAGGGCTATACCGATCCTGGCGCTGGCTTCCACCGACGAAACGTGTTTGTAGCTCCACAATAATTCGCCCGATGTGGCATCCAGTGCCAATAAGGTATCCCGCGTGCTCAGCATAAACATGACTCCGTCATGAACAAATGGGGTAGGAGTGTTGGGGCCGCTTTCCAAATCCACACTCCAGGCGAGTTGTAGATTTTGCACATTGCTGCGATTAATCTGCTGCAGAGGACTGAAGCCAGAGCTGGCATAGTTGCGGCGCCAGATTAACCAGTCTTCGGCGGGAGGGTTGGCGAGCATCTCATCACTTACCGGACTGAGCGACGCCAATAGACTGGCATCATCAGATTGGGAATAGACAAGCGTATTCCAGCAGAGAAGAACCAGTAATCCACCTAAGGGAGACACAAGCAGCCTAAACAATTTTATTCTCTTCATGCCAGTTTCCTCTAATAAACACTGTGTCCAATCTAATAGCAGAATGCTGCAGAGTCTATGAATAAAACCATCCTTAAGCTGGATAAATCATGGATTTTTGTTGGAATTGTTCTTTATTACCGGTCTTATGAGGCTTACCGTTTGAGACGGGTATAGATGTATAGGATTTACCTCTGTAAGCTATGGTTTATTCAATGTTGATTCCAGCAGTCCTGCTGCTAGCTCGCGAGCATTGGATTGTTGAAAGCCTCCCTGCATCGTGGAAGCTAGGCAACAACAAGGATTAATATGTCTGCAAGATGCGTTGTTTACATTGTCGATGACAATCTGGAACAGGCTGAAGCCACTACCAAGCTACTGGCTCGTCAAGGCTTCGAAACAGAGGTGTTCGAATCGGGAGAGCAATTCCTTACTGTTGACGATTATCCAGACACTGCCTGCCTGCTACTGGACAATCACATGCCAGGTGGCATGTCCAGATTGGATGTTCAGACCGAACTAACTCGACGGGGCACAGCATTGCCAATCGTGTTCATGAGCGGCGACAATCAATTCAGTCACGTCGTTAAGGCGATGAAATCGGGCGCACATGAGTATCTGCAAAAGCCCTTCAGTTCAGCCGAACTCTACGAGAGTATTCATACTGCGATCCGAGATAAACAGCCTGTCTCTGGCTCTGTAGAGCACGAGGAAAAGCATAATCAGAAGCTGGACAAGCTGACAGCAAGAGAGAAACAGGTGCTGGAGCTATTGGCCCTGGGTTATACGAACAGGATGATCTCCAAGGAATTGTCGATCGTAGTTAGTACTGTAGAATTTCATCGTGCGAATCTGACTAGCAAACTCGGTGCAACGTCACTGGCCGATCTCATCGCGATACAGCGTTCAGTTTAGACATTTCCAGCCTGTTTTGTTTGACCGTGCTATCAGGAGTTCTCTGAGTGAGTGTGGTGGTTTTTGCTATGGCGTTGCCGCGTGCCCTATCACGGCTAAGGGGTATTAACGGTACAACTCCACAAATCGCCGCAATATTGATTGCGCTTCTGGCACATGCTCATTTTCAACGGTTTCGATTAGCTGTTGAGCAGATTCTGGCGGAAAATACCCGTAATGTTTGTAGGCATGAATCCGTACGATAAATCCCTGGGCATCTCCTTCTGGATGAAATTGTGTAGCGTAAATATTTTTTTTGAGACGAAACATCTGCACAGGACAAGATTCATTCGTCGCCAGTAGCACACAGCCAGGCGGCAAAGCGTCACAAGCTTCCTTGTGACCCAGTAAGACGCGAAAAGAATCTGGCAAGCCTTCCAGCAGGGGGTCGAGCCTGCCTGCTTCGGTAAGCTCTATATTTACTCCACCAACCGGCTCACCATACTTTCGTGAAATCGTGGCCCCACAGTAGCTTCCCAACAGTCCATTACCAGAACAACAGCCCAAAAATGGAAAATCCCAATCGACAATAGCATCGAACAACTCGAAGAAATCTGTTTCTACCTGCTTCTGGATTGTGCTTTTCTGATCTTCAACCTCACTGACATTAAAGGGAGAGCCTCCGACGATAATTGCCGCGTAATCGTTCAAATCCAACGCAGGCAGCCCTGATACCTCAGCTCGCACTCGAATCATGTCATGGTCAGCCAACCCACCATAGAGCTTGATTGACTCGAATTCATTGTCCGCTGTTTCATCTTCCGGCCTCAGCTGGATGATCAGGAATGGTTTAGGCATTTATCGATTGGCTATGTGAATGTTCTAAGAGCTTCAAGATTCGATCATCAACTGACCGATGTCCTCAATGACGGACATCGCCTGCCGCTGCAGTTGCTCATCAGTGGCACTACTCATAGGGTGCTCGATGACACTGAATTGATAATTTGGCATCCCCAGCACTTTTGCCATCAGCTCCGCGGCACTGACAAATTTCGTCGTCATGATGCCAACTGCAGGTTTTCCAGTTCTTTCGGCAATAATCGCGTCATGCAAACTGCACGACGAACAACTGCCTCAGTCACCAATTCCGGTTACCACTGCATGCCAGTTTTGAATCTCATCGATGATCGCTGCTTCGGCTGGAGCGCTATAGTTGTGCTTGGTTCGCAACACAACCTCGGCCACGTTATAGCGATCATGCAGCAGTCGCTTGAGATGAGTAAAAAATCCCTGCGTACCTTCCTTACCGTTTGAGATCAATCCAATCGTTGTGCCTTGCAAGGATCCAAGCCTGGCAGCAGATGTCGCAGCAAGGTTAACGGCTTCTGTGGTGGGGTCGAGCACACTAACGGGCATGTCTTAACTCCTATTCATTAAGCACAGTCTATGGTCTGATCGCCGGGGGTTCGCAGTCCAGGCAGGCACCTATGGGCACAGTTACGGCTCTACTCTTGGTGCCCAGCCAGGGTGGGATAATTGCACCGAAGCCACCGGCAGGCCCACCAGCCGCGATGACCAACAGATCCTCGGGTGAACTTAATGCCGAGTATTGGATTTCCCCCTTGCCTCGAATGACGGCCGACTTGCCGACATCAGACCACGCCGCTCGTTTTACCCGGGCCTTGTCATGGATATAGTTTGCCACATCAGCCTTAGACCAACCGGCTGCTTCCAGGTGGTCGCGATGTTGCTTTGGAATCACAATCGCGTAGTTCCCCGCCCAGATTGAGTAATTCAGCATATTAGCGCGCATCTCTGCTGCGTAAGTATCGAGAATTTCTTCGGGCACTGTTGTCCATTCATTCATGATCTGTCGCGGCGCACCAGCTGCCAGAACAGTCACGGCGGAAGCCTGATCTGGCATTCCTTGCGCCTCACCCAAAGTCTCCCAACCGGTACCCTCTTCATCTTCGGCCAGGCAATAACTGAACTTTCCCGGATGCCCAAGTGTCGATCTGTCAATGGCACCAGGGCTGACATTAAGAATATTAATTAATCCGAGTCGAATCGCACGCCCGATGACGGAGGTCGCCCGGTCGCTGCCACCCAACACATTGATTTCGCCACTAGCGCCCAACTCTTTCCGCACTGGACCACTTAAGACGATAAAGATCCCACAGCCACCGGTGCTAGCAGTTGCTCCGTGCAATAGAAATTCGGGTTGCAGCATGGCAGTCCACGCCGCCAAGACCACTGGAAAATGCATCGGCAGGCATCCCGCCATCACTGCATTGATAGCGAGTTTTTCGGCGCTGATGGCACACTCTCGCACCGGCTCTACACCGATTAGCTGGTCGGCAGTCACCAGCGCCCATTCAAGGCAGGCGATTACCGCCTCCGATGTTGGCGGCACAACGGGCAGCCCATCGGTCCAACCCCGACTATGGTAAAACTCCTGAGCCTCTGAAGTGGTGGGCAACTCGAATGATCTGGATCGAAGTTGCATCAATCTACAGCGGAAAACGCTGCTCCCATACTATCCATCCTAAGCAAATAGAGTGTAACCTTAGCGAGGCCACGCCAGGAAAAATCAGCATAGCCGCCCGCAAGCTGTGAATATTCGATTAAGGAAGCGCGTATGCCACCAGCGCTCCCGGATAGTCGGTTCTGGAACTGCCTACCTGTACCACGATGTACTGCTTACCTCGATGCATATAGGTCATCATGCCATACTGACCGGGTGCGGGCAGTTCGACACTTCCCAGTACTTCTCCTGTCATCTTGTCTCGCGCGTTGAGCGTCAGCGGCGCATCGGGCTCCATCTGTGCCATGCCTTCGCTGAGGGCGCGCGTCTGTACCAGGATATCGCCCATTACCATCTGAATCGACCAGCCCGTACCGCCACTGTTGGGGACATCAATTCCCTGCAGCAGTGGATGGTTTTTAATTTCATCCGGTGTCTCACCAACCGGTAATGACCAGACTTTCTCTCCACCATTCATCTGATAGGCAGTGAGCTGGTTGTTCATCCGTTTATACACAGAAAGGCCATCGATGGTGGGTAATCCTCCACCACCGCCAGGTAACCAGGCAGCGACCGTTACACCGGTCGTAGGAGTGCTGTTAGGTGTCGCACCACCGTCACCCGGTTCTGGATAGTTTGGATTATCCCGGTCTACCCCATTGGTCGGCCTCATAAACCCGGGAGCAGAACAGGTGCGGTGATGGGAGTTGTACATCATGCCAGTACTTGGATCCGCCACCGGTGGATGGGAAATAACATTGCCTCCGCCCTGACAACCCACATTGTTTACGTATTCTCCTTGGTAGGTATTCGGTAGCGCTGGAACATAGAGTCCTCCGATGCGAAAACCGTTGAGTATGGTCATCGCCTGTTCTTTCAGTTCTGGCGTGTAGTCAATGATGAACTCTTCGGTAATTCCATCAGTTACGATGCGATCCACCGGCTCTGGCCAGGTTGGATAGGGTTGGGTGGCAGCCGTATAGTTTCCCGGCACTTCAGTCTGGATTACTGGCCTGTCTTCAATCGGCCAGATTGGCTCACCGGTTTCGCGATTGAACGCGAACACCAGGCCTTGTTTGGTGTTCTGAACTACTGCGGGTATCACCTGCCCATCGACAGTCAGGTCCATCAGCATGGGTGGCGTAGGCAAATCGTAATTCCATTGGTCACTGCGATGAATCTGAAAGTGCCAGCGCCGTTCACCAGTTTGCACGTCCAGCGCCAGCAGGCTTCCTCCGAACAGATTGTCTCCCGGGCGATGCCCGGCATACGCCTGCACCGTAGAGGCATTGGTAACCATGTACACGAGTCCAAGCTCCGGGTCGGCGGAAGCGGGTGCCCAGGTGGAGATATCACCGGAGAAGCGCCAGGCATCGTTTTGCCATGTTTCGTGACCGACCTCGCCCGGGCGCGGTATTGCATGAAACTTCCAGAGAAATTCACCGCTTGCCGCATCAAATCCCATGATGTCGCCCGGTACATTTTCGATGCGCGTCTGGCCATAGCTGGGCTGATGCCCTACCAGTACGACTACCACTCCATTCACTACGATGGGAGGCGCCGACGCGGTAACCATGCCCAACTCCCTGGGTATGCCATAATCCGCATCGTACTCTCCGCCGGCTACCACGTAATCCTGCCAGGGACCCCAATCTCCGACTAATCTGGGAATGAGATCGATAACGCCTGTTTCGGGATAGCCACCCACCGGGAACGAAGTACCCCAATTCTCGAGTGGCTGACCGGTTTTGGCATCCAGTGCCCACAGAAAAAAGCCGGGCGAAGTAATGTAGATCACCCCCCGGCCATCGACCTCGGCGTAGGCAACGCCTTTGCCATAGGCCTGTCGCGGCGAGCGTTGATGCCTGACTGTTTGGGGCTCTCGAAAAGTCCACAGCGTTTCACCGGTGGCTGGGTCCATGGCGATAACCTGACGCCGCGGAGTCGCCACCGTATAGAGCACGCCATCGACGTAGATAGGAGTAGAACGCGAGAAATAGTCCGGGTTGGGGCCGAAGTTATCGGTGCGCCAGATCCAGGCTGGCTCCAGTTCCCCGAAATTTGTCCGATTGATCTGATCCAGAGGAGAGTATCGGGTATGGCCTATATTGCCACCGAGATAACGCCATTCACCATTCTCTGTTCCGAGCATGGGTTGGGCAAATAAAGCCGTGGCAGCGACTATCAGCATTGCTGCAGTACATGCTGCTGAAATAAATTTTAGCGGTAATATTGGGAATCGTGTTGTCATTTTCATGCTTCCCCTAGTCAGATTGTGCATAAGTTGTTTAATTGAATTTGAGCAGATCGAGCCATTCGCTTACTCATGACTCCCTATTCTAATCAAAGTGAACAGATTAGCCATCCACAAAAATAGGCTCAACCGAGTTAGCATGAAAGTCCCAGCGATCGTGTTCAAGTGCCATCAAGGACAAAGGCCATGAAGTTTAGCTCTGGGCACTCAATCGAATTTAGGTTTAATCTACTTCCCAGTCCACGGTTCCTTTTAATTCTGGATCAATCTCAGCCTCCAGTAATTCCTGCAGTTCATGCAGATTTAATTGCCCTGAGTCCTTAAAGATAAGTGTGATTCTTCGTTTGGCTGGGTTCTTTTTTTCACTCAATACAGCCGTGTTGTTCGAGTACTCCTCGGTACGCTTTAGCCGCGGGTCCAACTGTTTCAGAAGCCAGCATCATCACATCGATGCGATAGATAATCTTTGCATCGAGGATATAGATAAGCACGAAACCGAAAGCCGTTGATAATACAGCGACATGGGGTAAATCCAGACCACAGGACAAGCCGATTAGAGTGACGAAGATAACGTCTCCGGTAAGGGTCGCCGAGCGCAGTACCGTGCGCATCCGAATCAGCCCGCCAATACCGAAAAGTACAAATCCCACTACCAGGCCATACTTGACGACCATTATGCCGATGATGGCACCAATCATGGCATAGGTAACATAG
>MPLX02287166.1_pt1 | contig 9963 bp, 7 predicted proteins | sample 1617341 | NCBI WGS metagenome assembly MPLX02 (sample SAMN05944804, study PRJNA350692) | marine metagenome | biome: marine; feature: ODZ; material: water; isolation source: 120 m water sample filtered on 0.2 um supor filter | place: Pacific Ocean | collected 2012-04-08 | depth 120m m | reverse complement strand
GTGAAATAATTACTGCTTGGAATTGTAGGAGTCGCTGGGGTTGCAAGAGCTGGAGAATTTTTTAGTTTAACTGTGAATGTCGAAGTTGTTCCATTTTCACTGGTATGACCTCCAACATCTGAAGCCGGTGCGCTGATATTAAAATAATTACTACTTGGTGCAGTAGCATTATCTGGGGTTGCAAGAGCTGGAGAATTTTTTAGTTTAACCGTAAATGTCGAAGTTTTTCCATCTTCACTGGTATGACCTGCAGCTGCACCTGAAGGTGCACTGATATTATATAAATCACTCGTGGGAGCTGTTGGTGTAGCAGGCGCTACAGGAGGTTCAACTTTTAATGTCCCAGCATTCGTTAATGTTCCAACGAAATTAGCATTACCATTTATTGAAAGTGTACTATTGTTTTCTACTTGAACGTTTCCAATTGTTGCGCCGAAACCACTCCAGAATATTGAAGTCCCCTGGCTTATAAAATAATTAAGTGAGAGATCTGTTCCACAAGCAGAACTTTGAGTTGTACCCTGATATTCGCCATAAACAGATTGGCTGGTTAGATCACCATCTGCAGTTGTATAACAATTATCAGATGTACCTAGTAAAACAGTAAAAAGACTCCCTACTCCCAGTACCAAAGGTACAAGGAAAAATTTTGATTTCAAAATTTTTAACAAAGTCTTCATCCGGTTCTACTAAAAATTATTCCTAAATTAAATAAAGTTTTACTCGACTACAGAATTCTGCAGTGAACCAGTCCACTGCATCAAGGTTGATGACAGATTGTCTCCAATAGTGATATTGTCTGAACGTACAATTGAATTATTATCAACCTGAATAAAAAAAACAGCTTGTGGATTGACTGCTTCAGTTGTTGCAGGATTACTGTCATTTTTGAAATCATATGGTCCATAAGTTTTGTTATCGGTCCCTGGCCCAGACAAAACAAGCTCGAAATTCTGTACATCTGTTTCACTGAAATCTTCAACATAAACAAGATAAGTACCGTTTCCGACTTTTTGATTGTCTGTTGCCCATACATGCACCTCTGTTTCATCAGAAGTGTTTCCGTCCCTCAACTGAACAACCTGACCTGTTCCAGCATATTTTTTATTCGTAGCGTTACTGTATATCCAATAACGCTCACCACGTGAAGTATTATCAAAACTTGCATTGCCTTCTGCATTATGGGTCCAATCCGGAAAATAATATGTATGTAGTTCCGGATCAAGACCATCTGTCCAGCTTAGAGTAAAACACATCTTGTTACTGTCCACACAGGCGTCATAGTCAATCGTGCCCATTGACAGTGTTTTTGACTCATCATTAACCGTAAGCAATACTTGAAATTCATTTGGACCGTGATCCAGAAGCATGGCGTTAGCTGTTGAAAATAATGTTGTGTAAGTTACATTGTCGCTGCCTTCTGATTTAGACCAGCTTGAAAGAGCTATCGACGGAGTAACATCGACAAGACCACTCAGTCCAATCCTTTTCACCTGCATTAGCGAAAGCATTTGGGTAACATTATCTTTTTGCGCGTTAGGCACATTAAGCACTAGCGTCCCGCCTGCTTTCGCATAAGCCGAAGTACCTTCCTGCACAATGCTCATGTTTTCAAAACTCAGCCAGTCAAGATCTACCATATTCGGAGTCAATTTTACATCCAATGTTTCTGTACTGCTGCTCACCAGAAATGCTTCCGTTAATGGAAGAAAACCATTTAATTCAATATCATAACTGTAGGTGTTATAAACAACATTAGAGAACACCACCGACTTGCTGGCAATGTCATCAGCAGTAATAGTAAACGATTGGTTATCCATCATTTGCCCTGCCCCTGAATTGAGCTTGACGGTTCCGCTGCTGCCTTCCGGCATTCCTGCACTGCTTGTACTGCTGATTTTAAACGTTACCGTAGAATAGGAAATAGTCCAAAATTCAACAGCAATTGTTTTAGCAGTTGTCTCAGAATCGATAGTAAAAAGTCCGGATTCTCCAAATCCCTCAGCAGTATTAGTGCCTCCGGCCAACTCATTCAGTGAAAAAGTGTCACGGAAAAAATAGAGGCAGAGTTTGACATTTGTATCAAGCGGTACCACAAACTGCGCGTCATGAGTCGTAATGTCAACCAGCGCACGACTGTATTCTATGCTTGAACTTGCTGTATTTTTTTCACATTGAACGGCAGGTATCAGGACTGCAAGAATGGTTAAGGCATCACTGCTGGTCATACTTGGCGCCAGTTTTGAACGTCCGGTTTTACGCTTTGACACGTCATCCAGATTAATATTCAACGAGGCATAACCACTGGTTTTCGTTTCAATATCCGCACAGGAGACGGGAAAAAGGAAAACCACCAGTAAAACAACGAATGAATGAATGTTGAGAAAAATCTTCATTATTCCGTGTGAATAAAGTTTGTATCTATCAAGTGGACTTGGTACATTTACTAATAGACCTTAAATTTTTTCCTTGACATAATTTATATTGGAAAAATGTGTAATGTTTGAGTTTTATAAAAAAAATTATTTTATGCAGTATTCATTCTGCTCTGACCAACCCATAGGACAATAATAATCTTTTTGTTTTTGAACAACTGACGGTGCATCCTGACCTGCCATACAATAGCGAAACTCTGGTGACCAGCCAGGAGGGCATCCTCTCCCCTTGATTCTGGGGATCAATTCTCGTGCGTTATTACCTGCAACACAGTAATTATGCTGTGGTGACCAACCTTCAGGACACGCAGAACTTTGTGAAATTATTGCTGCTGCGTTTGGTCCTGCTACACAATAAGAAAACTGCGGTGACCAACCGGAAGGGCATGGAAAACCTCTTTTTCTAGGATAAATTGCTGGTGCACCTTCTACCGGAATGCAGTATTTGTTTCTTGGTGAAATATAAAAACCAGGACAATCACCATTCTTTATTACTGGAAGTGCAACCATTTTTAAGGTTTGTTCTGTTACTGTTTCGGAAATTGTCCCCCTCTGACTTGCTACATTAGATTCTACGAAGTTGCTTGAAGAACTTACCTCATTTGTTTTTGTTTCATTTTTTTTCTCTGCCTCGCAACCAATAAAAACAATTACTGAAACAATGAAAAAAATTGTTTGTTTCATTTTAACCTCTTTACTAACTCTTTGATTTACATATAATCCACCCTATCCTTAATGGATAAGTACGCTTAAATTCAGTTGCGGATTATTTCTGCAAAAAAATTCTAACGATTCGTAAATGTCATACTCAACATCAAGGTCTTAATTTTCGCTGCGTCAATCGCGTTTTCTGCGTTTTCTACAAGAGTTTCCAATTCATCCAAACGATCCAGTTGATCCAGCAATTCACCTTCCCTGTCAACTTCTTCCTCAAATTGCTGAGTTTCATCATCTCTTTTCAAGCGTGACTGTAATGTACCAACCAATTCTGACTGCCCAAACTGCACCTCCTGAAAACTATTTGCTCCGTCAGATTTCGCAATTTTATCTCTTTCATCCGGAGAAACAGTAACTGGAACAGATGGTCCGGAACCTTCCTTCACGTGCGAAATTTCATTGGCCAAAACAGGAATTTCATAATCCGGAACTTCCGGAGAAGCCAGGGTCACCTCTCCGGAAAGCCCCAGTAAATTTGTTGAATCTCCGCTGGTGGCAATAACAAAGTCTGTTCCGCGTACACCTACAATTGCAGAAACTGTACGCACATTAAAACGCTTTTTTTTGCGACGAAGTTTTCTTTTCCCAAGTTGTGCGAGACTTCCCTTCAGTTTTCCACCAAGTTTAGTTTTAAGTTTATTTTTTGTGTCTTGCCCGTTCTCTGAGTTTGCGGATTCTGCACTCTCTGTTGCAGATGCTTGCGGAATAGGTTTGACACTGAAATTACCTTTTCCGGTCAGCAGCGCCATACTGTTTTCTTCCGCAGCAAGATCGTCCAGTTTAAAAAAACTGTTGGAAAACAATTTCACCGTGTTATCCTTGTTTTTCAAATACAATGTTATTTGCGTCTCTTTTCCGGTTTGCAGACGGTCATTTACATGGAGGTCATAAGTTTCACCAGCATTTTTTAAAATCAGGCTTTTTCCGTCCCTAATCAACTTCACTGTTCCGGAATGCAGTTCCAGAGAATCCTGCGCGGCATACACTGTTGTTTCTAGGAAAAACAAGCCCATAAAAAGTATGAGTAATGATTTGAATGTCTTTTTAGCTAAAATCATTTTCATTTTTTGACTGAAAAAAGAACAATTTTTTCTCTAAGTCCTCTGTGGTTCCGTGATAAAATTATTTCTCTTTGTTTTCGACTATTACAATTTCATTAAATCATAACATCTCAAAACATCCAGATATACTGCATTATAAGCTGATTTGCCTGGTAAGTTTTTGTAGCGTCATTTGAAGCCTGTTTTATTTGTTTCAAATCTCCACCCACTATTGTGGAGTTACTGAAAGCGTATTTACAATTAAGTGACATTTCATCTTTTTTATTCTGCAAAACCAGATTTGACGCTGCATCAGCATTTTTGTACTGCTGATTCATGTTTTGAAAATTAAATCCAAAAACCCACGGTGTCCATGTATACGACACACCTGCATCCAGCACTGTCGACTGATAATCCTTGCTTGAATCCTTAAGAGCTGTCGACTTTGAATCCAAACGACCCTGAAAGCGAAATTCATCCCAGCGTAATTTTGCACCTAAAGATATCAGTGTCAAATTTCCGTCCTCCGAATCTGTTGTTACTTTGTTCTGACTATCCAGCTGAATTTTCAAGGATCCGGAAAATTGTCTGCCCCAGCTTTTTATTGCGGAAATAAAGAGAAACAGAGATCGTAGATCTTCGCTGAATTCCCCGGCTTTGTATGGATTCGACGGATTCGCCTCCTTGAGGCTGATCACGCTCTGACCCAAACCGCTGCTCAAATCAAGACTCAACAGGTTTTTATGCCTGTACTCCGTACCGAACTGCCTGAACAATACTTCTTCCGCTACCAGACTACGATTCTGATGCCGGTCAAATTTGAGTATAGCATTTATGGAAACCGCTGATTCATCATTTATTTCAAATGCATATGCGCCTGACAACAACAAATCATTTTTTGCCGCATTTATCTTTGAATTACCTTCCTGTACACTCAGAATATTGTCACTGTGCGTTTGCCCAACCATAATAACACCGTTCAAAGGCGGTGGAGCTTTACTCCTTTTCTCAGGAGGTTCATATGTTACAATAAATTCTTCTTCACGCTCGCCCGTTTTTGTCTGCACAAAAATAGTAAAAAGATTCTTTCCCTCTTTTAAAAAATATGGAACCTCATATTCCGCCCAATCCGCGTCCTTGCTCACCATTTGTGCGAAACCGTTAACTTTAACCACCAACAGCGGACTGAAAGCACTAACCTGAAAACGGAACCAACCCTCTGCCCTCCTTTCCTTTCCGGGAGAGGTGCGGAAAATCAGAATCTCTTGCGCCGAATCTGAACTTTCTTCGTTTTCATTCGTTTGCGCTTCCAGAGAAGTTCCCAAAAAAACCAAAATCCAGAGTAAAATCAGGGACCTTAAACACAAATTAAACATGGTCCCCTTAACCTGCTCTAGGATCAGGAAAAAATTTTCTGGTTCGTTCTTTTTTAACTGGACGGGTAAAAATCAGTTCCACCCTCCGGTTTGCTTTGCGTGCTTCACGCAGTTCTTTTCCGCTCTTAGCTTCACCTTCTTTGTCAAGATATGGCGATTTAGGTCGAGTATCAGCATATCCGGAAATAGCAATGCGTTCCGGATTAAAGCCTACATTTTCCATCATCAGTGTGGCGACATTTGTGGCCCGCATTGTACTCAGTTCCCAGTTATTTTTATATTTTGCTTTTTTTCTAATTGGTACATCATCAGTATGTCCATCCACCCTGATGGCGTCACCTTCAAGTTCATAACGATTTCTGATTTCATTCAGAAAATTGCTGAGTTGTGTAACAACTTCCGGAGAAATTTGCGCACCTCCGCTGTGAAACAGGAAACTAGACGGCAGCGAGAGAATACAACGTGATTTGCTAGCATTTAACTCAAACGAAGAAAAGGCTGCATTTTCACGCAGAAAACGGTTTATCCCACTACAATCCTTCATTTCCTGAGCGCCGATAATAGTATTGACCTGTTTGGAAATCTTGCCAATATCCGCATTTAAAACAGAATTATCTTCCATCTCGATGACCAATGTTCGGGTTGCATACAAAGGCACTTCATCCTGGATGATCTCTATTTCCACAGTCCCTTTTTCCGTGTAGGGATAGATCTCAATCGTTCCTCCATCCGGGAAGCGAAAATCCTTCCTCTCTTTGGCAGTTCCAGCAAACTTGAGTGGAATATCCGTTTTCACTCCACTGATAGGTGAAATATGCGCAGTGATGTTTGCAATACCTTTGTAAAGATCCCGACGTGGAATCTCAAAGGTTACTGTAGGGAGCGGTTCATCATCCTGGATGATAATGCTCCTTGTTACGAAGTTCCCGCGTTCCACATCTCCCCGCAGCTTCCCTATTTGCACTAAGATTTCTTCAGGCTCCTCATACAGTTTATCGTTTACCAAGCACAGAGGGAAATACGCCTCTTTTTTCCCTTGAGGGATTATTTCTATTTCCGCCCCTAAGACGTAATCAAATTCTTGAATCTCTTTCGGATTTTTCATTAATCCTTCGATTGTACACATTTCCGGGTCAACTGGGCCCCTCCTCGCGTTTCCTGCAAAAAATAAAGGAATTCTCAAATCCTCCTCTACTTTTTCATTGAGAATAATCCCCACTTTCATGACACTCGCAGACTCTAAGACCTCTCCTTTGGCTATGCTTTCAATCAGGATCTGGGTTTTGAACAGACTCGTTTGTTTTTGACCAATAAGTGTTTCCAGTTTTTCCGTAAACATCTCTTTCGTATCAAAATACGTCCCTTCCATTGACTTAAAACCTTTGACAATATTTTCCGGCAAGCGACCTGTCAAATTACTTATTGTCTGTTCACTGACAATAAAACCTGTTTTAAGATCCACTTGCGGTTTATTAAACAGCGACAGATATACAAAAAAACAAAACAATAGTGTAATTAAGTCAGCGAATGTCACCATCCACTTCGCTTCTTTACTTCTGGTCTTCTTTTCTCCAAACATGTTTTCTTCTTATACGATTCACTTTTTAGTACTTAGAGTTCCTGCCGACGTCCACAAGTTAAAACTAAGATCCTAGGACCATAACCCCTCATCCGTACTGATCATCAAATTCGTCCCGTTTATGAGGGAGAAAATTGTGGAGTTCCTGAAGAATTGTGTATGGTGCTTCACGGCGTGCTATGCGATTTACGCTTTCACGAATCATTTCCAGTAAAACAAGATTGGATTCTTTCAGCTGCTTACGTTTTGATGCAATAGGCAATAAAACCATGTTGGAGAAAATCACACCGTAAAGTGTGGTCAACATAGCAATGGACATGGCCTGCATAACTGAACGTATACTTCCGGTTTCCGCTAACATAAGGACCAATCCGACAATTGTTCCAACCATACCGAATGCAGGTGCGGCGGTACCCATAAAATCAAATATTTCAATTTCTTCATCTGCACGCTGTTCATACATAGCCACTTCTGCTTGTAATATTTGCGCCAGAGACTCTTCCTCAACTTGTTCCCGAACAATTAAGCCCTCTATCCAGCGGCGCATGAACGGATTTTCCAGGCTGCTGAGATCATCGTTGGTTATCCGTTTTCCGCTGTAACGCTTTTCCGCAATAATCTTGGATTGATCATAAATTTCCTGAGTTGCGGATTCAGCAACATCTGCTGCAAAAACCTTTGGAATGCTGCCAAAACTCCGTAAAGCCTTTTTGTATGGAAATGCAACAAAAGTAACCGAAATAGTGCCGCCAAAGACAATGAAAAGCGATTTCAGGTCAAAAAACCGTAAGATTTGAATAACGTACTTGTTTATTGACTCTGCATCACCAGTACTCTCAAGCCAGAGAGCTATATTAGAAAATTCAGCCGGCCATAGAATACCTGAAAGTATGAAAACCGAGCCGGCAATAAAGCCTATCAATGTACCTAATTTATCTGCACTTTGTTGTTTCATGACTCCTTTTTATCCCAAATTTTACCAAGTTCGATATGAACATGGCGCATGAAAACATTCCGATGAAGATTCCTGAGCTGTTCTATCCGTAATTTACCCTCTTCATCTTCCTCACGCTGTTTGTCATATTCCTGCAGTTGTTCCTGATAATATTTACGTGTTTCTTCAGTATATTCCTTCATGATTTTATCAGTTACTGAAGTATGAGAATCGAGTAGTAAGTACGGAACAGAAACTCGGGCTCCGGTACTTAATCGTGAACGTTCAAAACGCTCCATCACTCTTCCCACAAAAGCTTCATCTATGATTTCGCTGCTTTCTAAATCTTCAAAAGAAAGGCTTCGCTCCCGAATAAGTTCCATATCTTCGCTTGTATTATTAGCTAATTCAGGATTCTTCTTTTTAAGTTCATCAGTACTCCCTAGAATATCGTTCCATTCCTCTGCACTTATCTGACCGGAAAGTTCTCCAATACGCCCTAGACCATCAAAAGGCATGGGCAGCTTTTTAGCAGTCTCAGTTAGTTCATCTGCCAATTGCTGCAGTTCACTAGGAGAAACTCTTATATCCTTCATGGTCAATACAATCCCCAAGGAATCCTCTACTGGCAAGCCCTTGAGAATATTAGCCATCTCATTGGGGTCCATCTGACTAAAAACAATAGCCTGTTGATGGGGTTTAATTTCTTGCAGCAAATCAACACGAAGTTTTGGCGGCATCTTCCTGATGAACCCAAAGTAATCAATTTTTTCTTCATCATCTCCAGCATCTCCCTCCTCATCAGGAAGATCCAGTTCCTCTTCTTCGGCCTCTTCTTCCGGTGCCATGGCCTCAATGGCCGTAGCAACTTTACCCAAGGTGCCCTGCAGCGGATGTTCTTTTTCCTCTTTCTCACGGGTGCTGCGGGAAACAAAGAAAAACAATGCCAGTGTCAGAAGTAGCAACACTCCGAGAGTTCCTATAATTACCCATTGCATTGGTGTGATCGCATCAGTGCCTTCCGGTTTATATTCCGGAATCAACTGATCAACTCCGAGCATTTCATAACCTGCAGGAAATTCTGCACTGATTTCTGCAGCCAGTTTTAATTTTTCCTGTGCCTCAACCGGTTCATCACGATTCAAATCCGACCTTGCATCTACAAGCAATTTTACGTATTCAACAAGTTTTGCGGAAAAATCAGGACGTTCAATCTGTAATTTTTCCAGCACGATCGACTGCTCAAAACGATCCTGTGAGTTGAGTTCAGCTATTTCTGAACGGATACGCGCTTCCACTTGATTCAAATTAATTGACTTGTTAACTGTTAAATTTATGATGCGATAATTTAAAAGTTCCTGTACTTCTTTATCTTCTGTCTTTATTTTGACTCCTGGAATCAGCTCACTGTCTTTTTTAACCGGGTTGTTATCGAGGACAGAATGCAATATCACTGATACATCAATATAATCCTCACGCAGAGTTTTTCTGAGTATTTTGTGGATAAGTTCCCTAATTTCAGGTTCAGGACGGCTGCGGTTAATTATTTCAGCATTTAATATATTGATATTAAATGATATTAATACAATAATGCATCCGCCAATACTCAATATATATTTGTTCAAAAGTCGAAAATTGTTCATGGACAAGATATTATTTAATTCTTAGTAAAAGTAAATTAACAAAAAAAGTAATAAACATGAAAATTTTGTTAATCAGAATAATTATACTACATTTAGCAAAAAGTCAAGAGAATCAAGGTTATTTATGCTATTTTTATGACTGAATTTTAATGACTTTTTTAGTTCTTGTTATCCAAATATTAAAAGATTTTAAAAGACTTTTTAATATTCTCTGCTTTATATATCTTCAAAATAGCTTC
>MPLX02247624.1_pt1 | contig 9974 bp, 8 predicted proteins | sample 1617341 | NCBI WGS metagenome assembly MPLX02 (sample SAMN05944804, study PRJNA350692) | marine metagenome | biome: marine; feature: ODZ; material: water; isolation source: 120 m water sample filtered on 0.2 um supor filter | place: Pacific Ocean | collected 2012-04-08 | depth 120m m | reverse complement strand
CTATAGGTCTTTCTCCTATAACAATCTCAGCTTGCTTTCTAACAATTGGACTAGTCAGCTTCGGGATGTCCTCAGCATTATATTGATTATCAGCATCGGTATTGACAATGACATCAGCGCCTAGACTCAGACACGCCTCGAGGCCTGTCATGAATGCTTTGGCTAAACCCTGGTTAGTAGTGTGCCTGACTATATGATCTGCTCCATATGCTTTTGCAACATCTGCTGTGTCATCAATGCTTCCATCGTCAACGATTAGCCATTCAACTTGATCAAAGCCAGGCACTGATCGGGGCAGCGCTGATAGCGTAATCCAGATTGACTTTGCCTCGTTAAAGCATGGTATCTGAATAATTAATTTTGCCATTAATTTAACGTGTTAGTATCAGATTTTGAAAGGATCCCAATAATTAGCTGGAGCCTAACTCAAAAAACCATAGCATTGAACTTGACCTTTTCTCTACAGGCGCAATTGTTGTTGTTGCCTACAGCCTTGTTTCTCCAAAAGGGCTTGAAATAGTCGTAACGTAAGTGTTGATTGCCTGAGAACATTGGACTGTGAATAACTTCCTTCGCTGTTTGTCTTCAAAATTAAACTATTTAGAGTATAATTATTTTATGTAGAGGTAGGCTTTATGCGGCTTCCGTCTAGGATGTATGGAGGTATTATTCAGACTTATGCCTAGTATCCCAAGGCTTCGAGGGAATTTCAGAAGTTTATATCTGCCGCCATTCTTAGTGTTTGTATTGATATTGATATTACTTTTGGCTGCTGTCAGCACGATGAATTTACCATATCTTGGTGATGACGCTTCACAGAATCTGCGTACCTCTTTCAATTTGTTTCGACATGATATTTACGGGGAAAACCTTAATGGTCTACCTGGGTTTAGGAGAGAGCCATTCCCTAACTGGGTAACCGCTCTTCATTTGAAATGGTTTGTAGGTTTACCCGAAGACATCACCTACGCAGACTTAGTTAAAGATACAGGTATTTTGCGACGCATTATGGCGGTAAACTTTGCCTGGATGCTTGGGTTATTTGTCTCTATATGGGCGCTTTGCCTGTGCATTATTAGACCTTTCTGGATTGCAAATTCTGCCGCTGCCATAGTTATCTTCTTGAGTTTCGACTACTTCGTTCTGAACGAGCTTAATAGTCTCAATACTGAGTTGCCAGCTGCTTGTCTGCTAGTGATAACTGGTCTGGCTTTGGTGATTACGGAGAAGACCATAGGACCAGGCTGGGCTTGGTTAACAGGCTTTGCATTTGGCACATTAGTGTTAACAAAGGCTTCAGGTGCCTACCTTGCTCTAATTCTTTTGCCTTTATTTCCCTTATTAGCAACTAAACTGTCTATAAAGGCTATCAGATTGGGTCTATCGCTAGCATTGGGTTTCGCAATGGTTGTGCTTCCATGGACCGCTCGTAATCATATGGAATTTGGTCAGTTTGTTATTGCTAAGGGTGGAGGACGAGTGCTGCTAGTAAGGTCCGAATTTAATAAGATGTCGTCTACTGAATTTAAAGGTGCTTTTTATGCTTATGCGCCGACGTTGCTAAGGAAGCAGCTGTTTGAGTCACATCTAGGATTTTCACAAGAACAACTTGATTGTGGAGGAAACTTGGAAAGTCTTAATAGAAATCTTTTGTGTGACCAGAGCAATCTTGCTAATGGCCATTATGAGCATGTTCGTAGTTTTTATCAACGTGGGAAACGAGTCATACCTCGTAGGATTAAGGCAGAACGAATTAAGAGTGGAGAATCACTTTGGGTCGATAAGATGGGTCGGAGTATGGCTATCGATCGTATTCGAGCTACTCCCTTAAAACATCTTTTGGTAAGTCTGCCGCTCGGCTGGCGAGGATTCTGGCCATTTCCGGATCGAGACGGGCTATCTTTCTCTATCAACATTCTGGCTATGTTGAGTCTGCTGATTATGCCTGTTATGGGTCTGATAAAACAGAGATATGACTGGGTGTTGATGTCTATCACTGGAGTCGCTTTTTTCTTGTTCTATGCATTTCTAAGTCATTTTATTCCACGTTACTCTGAATCTTTGATACCTCTTTCCCTCATTTGCTTGGCCGCACTTACCTGTGAACTATTTAAGATTCGTCCTAAATCAAAGAAAATCTTTGAATGTCATGATTTGCACGCTCATGGCTGATGATGACTTATGCTTTCACTGCAAAATGTATCAACAATAACAATATTACTGCAAGTGCTTGCACTCGATAGTCTTAGCCGATGAGTTTTCTTGCGGGCCTTAACGACGCTCAACGACGTGCTGTTGATCACTATCAAGGCCCTTTGTTAGTGGTGGCTGGTGCTGGTAGTGGCAAGACGCGCGCGTTGACCCATCGAATTGCCCATTTAATAGGTGAGCACGGTGCCGATCCAGCACAGGTTCTTGCTGTGACCTTTACTAATAAAGCTGCTCGTGAGATGAAAGAGCGGCTGGAAGTGCTCTTGGCACAGCGACTTGCTCAAAGTCAATACGGCCAGCCTTGGAGCACCCTGCCGCCGGTGGATCAGCGCCAGCTGCGTAGTCGAATTTATCGGGAGGTGACCAAAGAGTTGTGGATTGGCACATTTCACGCTTTGTTCTCTCGCTTGCTGCGTTTTGACATTGATAAGTTCCGTGATGCAGAAGGGCTGAGTTGGACGCGTCAGTTCTCGATTTACGACGAGGCCGATGCTCAGAGTTTGGTTAAGGAGATTGTGACCCAGGAGCTACAGCTTGATCCCAAACGGTTTGAGCCCAAGAAGGTGCGTTGGGCGATTAGTAATGCCAAAAATCAAGGCTGGTTGCCTGATCAGTTGGAGGCTCAGGTTGATGGTCAGCGGGGAAAACTTACGGTTGAGACTTATCGGCGTTATCGCAAGGCATTAGCGGCGAACAACGCACTTGACTTCGATGATTTGTTGTTGTTGCCTGTCCAGCTGTTGCAGCAAAATGAGCAGATACGGCGTTATTGGCACAATCGCTTTAGGCATGTGTTAGTTGATGAATACCAGGACACCAATCGCACTCAATATGAGTTGATCAAGTTGTTGGTTACCGATGGTCGCGATCCTGAGACCTTTGATGATTGGGAGGGTCGTTCGGTTTTTGTGGTGGGTGATGCGGATCAAAGCATTTACAGCTTCCGTGCAGCTGACTTCACGATTTTGATGGGCTTTCAGGATGACTTTGGCGACAAAGCATCAGACGACTCCACTCGTACCATGGTGAAGTTGGAGGAGAATTATCGCTCTACCTCAACAATTCTGGAGGCAGCTAATGCCTTAATAGCTAACAATACTGAGCGGATTGACAAGATATTGCGAGCTACCCGTGGCGAGGGGGAGTTAATTAGCCTTACTCGCTGTGATGATGAGATCGCCGAAGCTGAAGCTGTAGTGCATCGTTTGCGCATGCTTGAGGCAGCCCACCCTGAGTTGAGTTGGGGCGATATGGCGGTTTTATATCGCACTAATGCCCAGTCGCGGGCAATTGAGGAATCGTTAGTGCGTTGGAGTATTCCTTATGTAGTTGTAGGTGGTCTGCGCTTTTACGACAGACGAGAGATAAAGGATGTATTGGCGTATCTAAGGCTATTGGTGAATCCGGCAGACAGCGTCAGTCTTCTGCGTGTGATTAATGTGCCTAAACGTGGCATTGGCAAGACCACGGTGCAACGGCTCACGGATGCCGCTAATCAACTAGGCATACCGCTGTGGGATGTAGTTAGTGATGCGGAGGCAGTTCGATCCCTTGGTGGTCGTTCTGCCAAGGGTCTGCTGCAATTCTGTGAATTGATCAATGATCTGCAGAGTCGCGTGCAGGATCTGTTGCCATCGGAGTTGATACAGCAGGTAATGGAGAAGAGCGGTTACCTCAGCGAGCTCATTGCTGAAGCAACCGATGAAGCAGAGGAGCGACGTCGCAATCTTCAGGAGCTGGTGAATGCGGCTTTGCAGTACCAAGAGGAAAATGAGGAAGGAGATCTGGAGGGGTTTTTAGCGTCAGCAGCCCTCGCTAGTGATGCTGATAGCAAGGACACGGCGGCCGATCGGGTGACATTGATGACTTTGCACAGCAGCAAGGGTTTGGAGTTCCCGGTGGTTTGTTTAGTTGGCATGGAGCAGGGGTTGTTCCCTAGCTACCGCTCGCTTGATGACCCTGCTTCCTTGGAGGAAGAACGTCGGCTTTGTTATGTGGGCATTACGCGAGCTATGGAGCGACTTTTCCTTTTCCATGCCAATGAACGACGGCTATGGGGTGGCATGCGTGAGCCGTCGGTGCCATCGGTGTTTCTTTCGGAGTTGCCTGAGGCTTTAGTGAAGGGGGATTTGCCTCATAGTGGTGGTGCAGCATTGCGGCGTGATCGACGTCTTGACCGGTTAACTCGGATTGATCGACAGGAGAGTCGCAGGGTTCAATCTGGAGGTGAAGCTGCGGAACCTGCCAATGCTGTTCGTCGTCGGGCTCGAACCTGGGCTGTGGGGGATCGCTTGAGGCACAGCTCTTTTGGAGAGGGTCGGGTTACTCATCTATTTGGCAGTGGTCAGAAGATTTCGATTGCAGTGAAGTTTGAGGGGATGGGACCAAAGATTCTCGATCCACGTTTGGCTCCGGTTGAACCTTTGGGGGAGGATTGAGCTAATGGCAATTAAAAAATTGCTGCTGGTTCGTGGCTTAGGCCATAGCGGTACCACCATCCTCGATTTGGTTTTAGGTGCCCACCCTCAGATGATTGGATTGGGTGAGGCGATCCGAATTCTGCGTACTCCTTTACCAGGCGAGCAGCAACGTGGTCCTGCTCGCCTTAGAGCTGAATTGCGTCATCAGCGTCTTTGTACTTGCGGCAGAACTGCGGCCAATTGTCCTATCTGGGGCCCCTTGCTCGATTGGTTGCCCGCACATGATCATTTGCCCCTGGCTGAGAAGTTGCGTCAGCTACTCAGTGGTGTTGATCAAAACGTCAACCAGCTGGGTGATGTGATCGAGTGGGTTGTGGAGTCTTATCAGGATGATCTTGAGATCCCCCTTCAAATTTTTCCAGACATTGACGTACGCGTCATTTTTCTGGTTCGTGACGTGCGCTCTTGGGTGCATTCCCGTGCTCGTGATGCGCGTAAGAAGGGAAAGGTGATGCCTTCTATCAGGTCTCTTGCTCGTTGGTGTTGGGTGAATCGTCGATTTGAGCGGGATTTGCGCCGTTCAGGTAAGCCCATCTTCTTGCTTGGTTATGAGGAATTCGCCTTATCACCTGAGCGTTCGCTTTCATTGTTGTGTGAATGGTTGGGGTTGGATTTTGCACCGGCCATGCTCAGTCCAGGTATCCGGACTCGAAGCCATATCCTCTCTGGTAACCGGATGCGATTTGACCCTAGTAAGAGTCGAGAGATCCGCTACAACACATCTTGGTTACAGGGTTCTGCTTGGCCAGCTCAGCCAGCCTTGATGTTGCCCGGTATAGGGCAGTTGAATAGACGTCTTGTTTATTCCAACAACCTTTTAGCCACTGATTGAGGTTCTAAACCTTCGCAGAATTCTGGATTCTCTCGGCTTTATTCAATGGCTAATCTGGGCATTCCTTTAACTAGATCATCAACTGATTTAACTTGTAGCAAGAAAGCCTCAAGTAGTTTCAAAGGAAGCGCACTTGGGCCATCACATAGAGCTTGATTTGGCTCGGGGTGTGCCTCAAGGAATAACCCCGCAAGCCCAACGGCCATGCCAGCGCGGGCTAGTTCAAGTACTTGTGAACGTCGTCCACCCGAGGCTGCTCCACCAGGATCACGGCATTGCAATGCATGGGTAACATCGAAGATCAGTGGTAAATCATTGCAAGTGCGCTTCATGACTCCAAAGCCCAACATGTCGACCACAAGGTTGTCGTAACCAAAGTTGGTGCCACGTTCACATAGCAGCAATTTGCTATTGCCACATTCTCTAAACTTTTCTGCAACATTTTGCATTTGGTTAGGGCTGAGAAACTGAGGCTTCTTGATGTTGATAATTGCCCCTGTTTCTGCCATGGCCTTTACAAGGTCGGTTTGACGCGCCAGAAATGCGGGCAACTGAATAATGTCACATATCGCTGCTGCCTTAGTTGCTTCCTCTGGTGTATGTACGTCGGTTAGGACTGGAATTCCATGAGCATCTTTAACGGCCTTTAGTATGTCAAGACCTTCTTCGATGCCGGGCCCTCTGTAGGAATGAATTGAAGAACGATTGGCTTTATCGTAAGAGCCCTTGAATACAAATGGTATTCCTAGGCGTTGGCAAACTTCAACATAATAACCGGCAGCATTGACAGCAAAATCATGACTTTCGAGTACATTCACTCCGCCTATCAATACAAAGGGCCGATCGTTAGCAAAAACGGTGTTGCCCAGTGAGACGGTAGTGCTTGTCATCTTGAAGGATCTATCTGACTTGCTATTTTAGTTTAGCTGACTTCAAGAACGAGTGCAGCTAAAATGTATCCTTGCTGTATATCAGCTGTGCAAGCCCAAGTGAGTTGGTAGGCAATAAGGATTGGGTCTATTGTCTTCGATGTATTTATGTGTGTTGCTACTAATCCTGTAGATTTTTTATTGTGTATTTGTAAATGCTTGTTGATTTAGAGGTGAACTTGTCACATCTATACGCTGATGGTGATTAAGCTGAATGATCATTTTTGCTGGCGTAAGTTGCATTGCTAGTGTGCTCTTGCCACTTTGTATGTTTCTGATTTTGCTTAGATTTTAGCCACTTTGGGTTGGGCGCATGGCAACCGCCTACGCTCCTGCCAGGAATCTGCAACACCTCAGTCATGGCCTTGCCGATACCGATTTACATCGGTTACGACCCGCGTGAAAGAGCGGCGACGAATGTTCTGATCGATAGTCTTTATCAGCACAGTTCGTTACCGCTTGCGATCACGCCTTTGGTCACTCCCCAGCTGGAAGGGCAGGGTTTGTTTCGGCGGCAGCGCGACCCGAAGCAAAGCACGGCATTTTCGTTTACACGGTTTTTAGTGCCGCAGCTAATGGGTTATCAGGGCTGGGCGATTTTTATGGATTGCGACATGCTCTGTCGTGGCGATATTGCCGAGTTATGGGCCCAGCGGGATGAACAGATGGCGGTGATGTGTGTAAAGCACGAGCATGTGCCAGGAGAAACGGTGAAATTCATGGGTGAGGTGCAGAGTGCTTACCCGAAAAAGAACTGGAGCTCGCTGATGATGCTTAATTGCAGTCGTTGCACCGCTCTTACAGTTGATTATGTGAATACTGCCACTGGTTTGGATTTACATCGCTTCCACTGGCTCTCTGGTGATCATGAGATCGGAGCTATTGAAGGTGGGCTTTGGAACCATTTGGTGGATGTACAGGCAGCTCCTGATGCATCAGTAGGGCAGGGCGGACCACACTTGTTGCATTGGACCTTGGGTGGGCCGTGGTTCCGGGATCAGCGAACAATGGGTGGTGTTTTGGCTGCTGAGTGGTTCAGTGCTCGCGATGACGCGATGAAGCTCTGGGATTGATATCTATGGGAATCCAGCGCTGTGTTGTGGCGGTACCCGCGAGGCTTGAATCATCGCGATTGCCCAACAAGGTTTTGGCCGATATCGGCGGTATGTCGATGTTGCAGAGGGTTTTGGAGCAGTGTCGCAAGGCCAGTGGACCTGCTGCGGTTGTGCTTTGCACTGACAATGCTCTCCTTAAAGAGATGTCTGAGAGCTGGGGATTCCCAGTGATTATGACCTCAGCTGCTTGCAGTTCTGGTAGTGAACGGATCGCTTCTGTTGCTGATCAGTTGGTGGCAATGGCTTGGGGTGAGCAGAGTAGTGGCTGGGACCATCAAAGGCAGCTCCAGGGGTTGGCTGAGACGGCAGTGATCAATGTGCAAGGGGATCAACCTTTTCTTGATCCGGCGGTGGTAACAGCAATGGTTTTGGAATTCGAGCGGAGGGACCCTGCGCCTGCTGTGATTACGCCGGTGTACCGACTTAAGCCCGAAACGATCCACAACTCAAATGTGGTGAAGACTTTGCTTGCTCAGGATGGAAGGGCGCTTTATTTTTCTCGCTCGGCGCTTCCACATGTACGGGATGTAGCCCCCGCCGAATGGCATCGTCATACCACTTACTGGGGTCATGTAGGAATGTATGGCTTTCGCGCAGATGTGTTGGCTTGTTGGTCAGGAATGCCGGCGTCGCCGTTGGAAGCTCTAGAACGTCTAGAGCAGTTGAGGTTAATTGAAGCCGGACACACTATCGCCACATTTGTGGTGGACGGGACTTCGCTCTCGGTAGATACAGTTGAGCAGTTAGAGGAGGCCAGAGAATGCGTGCTTAGACTTCAATAGCGACTTTGTATAAATTGTCTATTTAGCGCGTGCACCAAGTGCTAGCTGTTGGCCATATGGACTCAAGTTTGAGATCGGGGAAGTGACATTTAACTGCTTGGAACATAGGAGCTTGCCAGGCTCCAAGTTCTTGCAAAATATCATCTGGGATCAGGTTTGATGTGGCACTAACATTAACCTTTTGCTGCCAATTTGGCTCCTTGTAGCTGATGTCTACAAAGTTGCATAATTTGGAGTAGCTTTCCTTGGTGAATAATGTTTCATAGAAGCCAATAAAGCAGTTTTCATGACCGAATGCTTCCTGCAGGGCATTCAAGGTATGGGCGTAATTGCTGCGAATAGAGAAGCGTTTTGGCAGTTTATTAACTAGTGAACGAAGGGCCTGGATCTCCTCTTCTTGATTTCGTTGGCCACGCTTGCGCAGCTTCATTCGCTGGCTTGAAATTATGCGTTCGACTGGATCACGCATCAGAAAGACTGGCCTCACCGGAATACCGCGCTGTGAGAATTCGCTTTTTATTGTGGTTAGGGTGTTAGCACTAAGGCAGGAATACGAGGGGGTGATGTCTCCTGTTAGGCGAATATGTCGTCGGCGCAGTAGCCCGCAGAAGTAGTCGTAATAGCGATTGGGTTCGCTAAAGAAGCGTTGACGTCTCATGGTGCGTGGCTTCAGCCATGAACCATGTTGCTGTCTATAGCGGATCAGCTTGGGTACGGTTAAGGCATCATGGATGTGGTACTCCTTGCAGAAGCCAAAATTGGCATCGGGTCTGCTGTGAAGCTGTAGATGTAGCCAGGAGGTCCCGGCTTTTTGTGCACCAACCCCGAGCAGAAAAACCCCATCCTTTGCCGTTGGGTTGGCTTTAATCATTACGATCTTTCCAGCCATGCCTGCGTAGTTGATCCCATTGACCACGAGCTTTTAGTAGACGTTCGGCTAGTTCTCGCACAGCTCCATGGCCTCCACCGCGTTGGAGTACAGCATCGGCTTGTTTTCGTAGTGGTTCACAGGCATCCGCGGGAGCTAGCAACAGTTTGACTAGAGGACGGACGATGAGGTCGTTCAGGTCGTCGCCTACAAAGGCGGTTTGGGAACGAGAGAGCTTGAGCTGCTGTTGTAGTTCTGATAGTGCAGTTGGTTTGTCTTTGATACCCACCAAGCAGTGGTCGATACCTAGTTGATCGGCTCGCATTTCCGTAGCTCCTCCTTTGCCACCACTTAGGAAGGCAAGTGTTAGACCTTCCTGTTTTAGAAGCCGTAAGCCGAGGCCATCGCGCACATCAAAGCGTTTTTGTAGTCCTCCGTTGGCATCAAGCCAGAGCCCACCATCGGTGAGTACACCATCTACATCAAGGACTAATAGCTCAATGGTAGTTAATGCATATCTCTGTCGCTGCCATTGCAGTTCCCGAGTCCAGTGCAGGGGGTGAATCTTTGGGAGTTCTGAGCCGCTCATGTCAGCCCGATTTGTACCAGATCATGGAGCCGTAGTAGGCCCAGCAAATGTCCCCCGGATTTAACTGGAGCTACTACCGGTAATACAGAAATAGGTTTGCGGCGGTTCCTTTCCATTCGCTCTAGGGCTTGCACCACCAGTAGATCCGCCTCCACGGTGATCGGATCT
>MPLX02227606.1_pt1 | contig 9986 bp, 10 predicted proteins | sample 1617341 | NCBI WGS metagenome assembly MPLX02 (sample SAMN05944804, study PRJNA350692) | marine metagenome | biome: marine; feature: ODZ; material: water; isolation source: 120 m water sample filtered on 0.2 um supor filter | place: Pacific Ocean | collected 2012-04-08 | depth 120m m | reverse complement strand
CTTCATAGTTGGAAAATTTTTGATAAAGAGTATTGGGTAGGAATGCGTCTAAATAGTTATTTAAAACATTTATGTATTCAGTTTTTTCAGCATCTAATAGGTTTGAATTTTCAGCACTGGGTATGATTTTTTTTATATAAATATTATTTTCAAGTTTTCCTTTAAACTGAAAGTCTGGTTTTTTGAAAAATTTTATTTTATCTGATGACGTGTCTTGTTGTTCCCATAACAATTCAGCAAATATGCTAGTTAAGCCTTTTTTCTGTGGATAATAATAGTTCTTGTCTAATTTGATTAACAGGTTTTTAATCTCAGGTTGAGCGTTTGATGCGGAAGCTATTGATGATAGATAAAATAAGGATAGTAAAAATAATACTAAATGCCTAGATAGGATAATAGAATTCATGATGCAGGAGTGTTATTGAATTAACGTTTGAAACATTTGTTTAGCTTCAACACTATTCCATTCTCGCGCTCCCGAAATAAAGCCTTTTAATTTCCCATCTTTTCCTATTAAGTAGCTGGTTGGTAAACCTAAAATAAAATAATCTTTACGCACATTTTGATTTGGATCTAATAACACGGGAAAGGTTAAATCGTATTCTTCTATGTATCGATGTACTTGTTCTTTTTTATCTCGATCAATTGAAATCGCCACGATTTCAAAGCCATCAAGCTTGAGGTCTTCATATAATCTTTGCATTGCAGGAAGTTCTTTTTTACATGGTGTGCACCATGTGGCCCAGAAGTTTAATAATACAGTTTTTCCTTTAAAATCACTTAGGCTTATGCTTTTTCCATTTGGTGTTAAAAGCTTAAAATTAGGCGCTGGTTTTTCGTGTTTAGGTAATACTGCACCCATTTTTGCAAACATATCTTGCTGTGCTACAGCTAAATTACCAGTCAGGATTAGTAACATCAGAATTGACAAAGATATAAAAATATTTTTTAAAATGAGCTTCATAATTTTTTTTCTAACGTGCATTTCTTTGCAAATATGATTGAATTTGTCTGAGTTCCTTTTCAGAATAGGAAACTCCTCGCTCTATCATTATTTCCTTCATAAAAACTAATAAATGTTCCCACTGTTCTGAAGTATGCCTCTTGGGATGTGGTAAACCATGACAGGTAGTACATTTTTGTTTGAGGAGTTTAAGATCAGGAGAGTTCTCCTCCGGCATTGTTTGATGCGAACCTGTCGCGCATGAGTTTATCCCTATAACTAATGCAATAAATAAAAATAACGAAAGGATTCGCATTAAACATGCCAAAATCATTAATTTAGAATCCTAGCTGTTTTGGTGCGCTGAACCCTTTATAGCGTCGACTCTTTTTTGTTGGAACCTCCAAGTAATAGGTCAAACGCAACATATATTCACTTTGCAACTGTGGTCCTTTAAGGTTTTGATATAAGGGTAGCGATAGATTTAACTCTGCAATATGAAGCGGTACCGGTTGAAATTGTACGCCGATGGTTGCATGCATGTTGACCCCGCCATAGTTTGTTGGATCACAAAGTGGAGTCATCCAGTCTCTGGCGGCATTGAGCATGGCATGACAATCCCCACTATCTTTACCAACTTGAGGCTCATCACTGTAGTCTCCCCAGGCCTTACCATTTAATTGAACATGAGCAAGTGCATTTTCTTTAAATTGCTTCATTAAATAAAGATCGATGTTGTATTCATCACCCTTCGAATAATTTTGATCATTTTCTGACCACCTTTGGGTGGTCATGAAATTAGCTCCATACCAAAATGGATCAGCAATTTTTTGGTAAGTAAGTCCAAAAATAGGGTCCCAGGTGCCGGATCCTGTCTGCATCCCAAAAGGAAGAAGTTTTCCTTGCATTGTTTTCGTTGGATGATTGGTATTTTTAATTGTAATCCTACCTGTTGGAGCTGCTATACCTGCTATTGCTGATAGTTGATGTTTTGGGGCTAGGTTATCATCGGAATACAGGCGGTACTTCCCCATCAGTTTTGTATCCGTGAGCCCCTGAGAAAACATATCGTAATCACCAGCAGTTGTCGTCATTTCCATCGTGTTACGAACATACCCGCCCATAACCATACCCGCAAAATTATCTGTAAAAGAATATGCGCCTCCAAGCATAGTCATGTAGGAGGCCATAGACTTTGGCACGCCTCTAAAATTTCCAGCAGATGTGGCAGGGCCATAGTCAGATGTTTTTTTCTCATCAGTCCCATCTCTTAACCCGTCCATACGCATAAACATTTCGCTGATCTTAAAGCGGTATTCGTGCGTTTCAGGGATACCGCCCCCTGGAATATTGAGAGGCATGTTACCTCCACAGTGGGCACAGCAAAGGCCTACATAGGCGGCAGCATTCCCAGCTGAAATTAAAATAAGCAAAATTGCACTTGAAATAAATCGAAATAAAAGCATCTACAACTCCTTCTTTATGACATTTAAAATAATATGGTAGCGATATTTTATAAGTTCTTATTGAAGGCTACAAACCTGCAATCAGACTTAGCAAAAGTATATTGAAAAATTATTGAGGAAGCTTAAATGTTGAACTTTGGTGGGTGTTCTATAGCGCGTAGGAACTTCTGAAGGGTTTTATAAATCTGGGAAGTTACTTTATTACCATTCAAAAGCAAGCCAGCTTGGAATTGCATTTTCAGAGTCAACAAGCTACTTGTGTGATTAACGGCAATATCGGAACTGCCATCAGAGGGGTGGGTTCCGCAGTCAGAGGAAATAAGCTCTTTGATGTTGTTATGAGATATTTTTTCGGGGCAAATCTGGCTAATATCATGACCCCTTAGGGTGCAGTGTGGTTTATGCTCTGCACTATTTATATCAAGTAGGGAAGCTGGATGATGTGCCGTTGTATGGTGCTCCTGGGTAGCGGCTACAGCACCCCCACATGATAAAAATACGAACCCTACTAAAATCAAGATAAAAGCAAATCTATTCATGAACAAAACGGGAAAAGGAATTCAAGTAATTTTAAACCACTTTCTTTTCAAAATTTTAACAGAAAGTATCAAAAAAATCAACGCTAAAGCAGTTAGATAGATTTATCTAGCAATATATTCCATCTAATTATGAACTCTAGAGAAAAAGCGGATTTTTTCAATAATCAATTGCATTGATTGGAATCCACCCAGACTTGTCTGTGCTCACTGAAATATGCGCCCACTCACTATCTTCTTGATTAACAGCAATGATAGCCCCTTCATGCAACTCAAATAAAGTTACATTTTTAACATTACGATCTGATTTTACGTCTACCTTTTTATCCATGATTACACCTATTTTATGTTCTGATAAAAGGTAGTATTTTAATCCAGTTGAAAAAAATGCTAGTAAAAGAATTGCCATTGAAATTTTTTTAAGCGATTCCCATGGGGGTTCTCTGTAGTAAAGAGAACCAATACAAATACACCAAAAAATAATGTTGACCAAGATTAATATTTCAATATGTTCGATAAGATTTATTGAATCAACCCAAAACAGAAAATTGGGAATAAGTCCCCAGCGTGTGGGGGATAGTTGATCTTGAGTTTGGTTTATCGCGTACCTTAGATTAGCGTCAAGATTTTCATTTCTTGGAAGAAGTGATTGGGCTCGAAGGTAATTAAGAATAGCACTACCTGTATTTCCAAGTCTCATATAGGTGTTTCCAAGATTGTAATAGAGAAATCCGTTTGTTTCTCCTTGGTCGATGAGTTTTTCAAAAATAATTGCGGCGTCTTGGTAGTTTTTTTCGTGGTAGAACTCGTTGGCAAGCGTAACTTGCGAAGAGGTATCCTTTTTTTGCGCCTCAGCCCGACTAGTTGAGATCAATATTGTCAATAGAATAGCCCATGAAATAAAGATTCTTTTGATCTTCATAATTATTTTTCCAGATTCATTAGAAGTTCGGCAGTCTCATCAATTAAACAATGATCCTTATCCGCTGCGACCGGCATGTACTGCATGGACTCAAATTTTTCAAGTAGTTTTTTTATTCCGGAAATTTTATCGTTAGCAAAATTATATTTGTTTAACTTTTCCTCAACCTCTTTTGATGTGAAAGCGGTTCCCTGTAGGTTTAGTTTGTCACCTATGTACTCACGAATTATTTGCGATAATTCTCGAACAAAATCTTTTGATTCTTGGTTAGAGACTGATAATTGCTCGAGTTTTTTCATAGCTTTGCGGTGGGCTACTTGTCGCCTGGAATAGGACATATCCTCATTCATTTTGTGGTTATAACGGATGTATCCAGCTGCAATTAAATATATTAGGATGGGAAGTAGAATTCCAAACCCGTACATAATGCGCCGGTCCTTGTCGAATACGACACTTTCAAAGTCTTCCACATGAGTGTGTATTGGTAGTATGTCTCGAGCTAATATTGCTACGCTTGAACCATTTTTCTTGCTATGTATCATTTTGGGTTGAACTAGGTTTAGTTTTTCGGTATCGGTTCTGGGGTTTATTGTGAGGTTGATTGGGTTGGTTGATATAGTATTGTATTCGTTTTTATCTGGGTCAAAATAGTTTAGAGAAATCGAGGGAATAGTTTGCCTGCCTGTTGCAAAAGGAACTATCGCAAATTTAAATATTTTTTCCCCTCCTATTTGGTTTCCATGAATTGATTTCGTGAAAATAGGTTGATCTGGGTAAATTTTAAACTGATCACCTAGATTGATATCTGTGAGTAGGGCATCCATTATATTTCCTATCCCAGAAATAGTGACTGTTAAAGTAGTTGTGTCTTCTTCATTAAGATTTTCTTTTCCAATTGTTGCAGCTATGGCAAATTGGCCAACAAGATTTTCAAAATCGCTTGGCTTGCCTTTTTTTGGTAGAGGTTTTGTTTCTAATTTAATTGGTTTTGTCGATAAAATTTTATGCTTACTTTGAGTAGCCCCACCAAAAAACGGGTCATTTAAAAACCTTGCAAATGGATCTCTACGGCGATTTGTTGGTGCTCGATGTATAAGGTCAAGTTCCATCATTGAAGGTGGAATGGTTGACTCCCCTATTTTGATTGGAAATAATGCAATGGATATTTCATCTACATCGTAGGCTATGCCATTGATGACTCTTGAGTAACGCTTAGCCTTTCCCAGGTTTTCTTTCCGGAAAAAAGTTTCGTCATAGGGCATGCTAAGGTTGAAATTCCTTGCTTCTGTTTTACGAAACAACTTGAATGTGTAGACAACTTGTTCGTTTATGTATGGAGTTTTGTTTGAAATGCTTGTTTCCGTATAAACCGACCTCTTTTCATTTGGTTTTATGGGATTAGGTTTTTTGATCCTTACCATAATCGGATCTGACTGATAATTAGAGCCGGCTAAATTCATTATTACCGGGCCAATTATAAAATTTCCTTCGATTTTTGGAGTAAGTAAGTATTTGTGAGTGGTAGACACCTGCATGTCAGAATTAAAAATCTGGGTTGAAGAATGTGTCCCAGCTGACATTACTTTAAAATCTGTAAGTGGAGGTAACTTAGGAGTCGGTGGATTACGCACCCCACTGATTTTGATTGATAGCTCTATGGAGTCCTCGATTGATAGTTGGTTTTTATCGACAGAAGCAGATAACTGTATATTCGACGAGAAACTCGACACAGGAACAAATATAAAAATAAGGATAGCTGAAATTGTTAGCCAGAATTGTAGTTTTGTTTTTAGATTATTTTCCATAAATCTTTTTACCAATCGTTTCCTTGATAGGTAAAAAGAGATTTCATTTCAAGAGCTTGCTTTCTTTGAAACTGCTTCAAGTCCTCCGTTAGCAAGCTCAACCTTCGCTCTGCTTCCTCTTTAGTCATTTTACCAGAAGCGGTTTCTGTTTTTTTTGAGGGATTGTTTTTTGGCTCGTTTTGACTTGGACTATTTTTGGCGTTAGACGGTTCCTTGCTTGATGGGATATTTTCTTTTTTATTTTTATTAGATTGTTCCCCTTCATCTTCAACATTCTTATCTTTTTTGCTAGGGTTCTTTTGGCCTTCTTTATTTTTATTAGATTTATCCTGCTTTTGTTTTTTTTTCTTTATTTGTTCGCGAACAAACTCCAGATTGAATTTTGAATCCATATCACTAGGGTCCAGTTCTAGCGCCTTCTTGTACGCCACGATAGATTCTTCTAACTTGTTCATTCTGAAAAAAACATTACCCATGTTGTAGTTAGCATTCTGATTCATAGATGAGCTGGTTTTTTGTTCAACTGATCTAGAGTAATTTTGTAGTGCTTTCTCATAGCTTCCCTGTTTGTAGAGGCTATTACCAAGATTGTAGGAAATTTTAGGGTCGTCAGGCTTTTCTTGATGCGCTTCAAGAAATTTTTTACTTGCTTGATCATACTTCTGTTTTTGGTACAACTCGACCCCTTCCATAGCTTTCCCATCAACTCCTAAGGCTGAGGCAATTATGGGGGAAAAAACGATCCAGATAGCTAGTAGGTATTTGTTAAATAACCTAAAAAATCGAAACTTTGAAAATAGTATCATAATTAAATCATACAAAAACTTAGCGTTATTTTCTACTAAACTTTGATCAAAATGATTATGTTATAAATCTTTTTGTTGGCAAATATAACTATTTATCATGAATAAAAACATGGTTGGATATAACAATCAGGTGATTAAATTATTGCTTCTCGGCATGTGCTTGCACCTTTCTTTTCCCTTGTGTTTCAGGCCATAAAAGATATAAAATTAAAAGTAATATAATTTTATGAATTTTAAAGAAGCTTTCATGCTATTTAGCCGCTTTTGAAAGTCAGCATTTTACTGGAGGGATTTTTCTTATGATGGGAATTGGGTTTCCGGAGTTGATGATCATACTTGTCATTATCATGATCATTTTCGGGGCGGGTAAACTGCCTGAAATTGGAAGTGCATTTGGACGGAGTATAAAAAACTTTAAGTCGTCAATGAAAGAGGCACAAGAAGGAGACTCAATAGAGGGCGAGGATAATAAACCAGGAGAACTTGCCGAAGCAAATCCTGACTTAGAGAATATGACAGAGCAAGAGAAAGAGGCGTACCTCCGAAAGAAAGCAGAAGAAGAGGGTGAAGCAAAGGATAAGCAGATGAAAGAGGAGGCGGAAATGTTTACTTCGTCTTTACCCAGAAAAGGATCATATGACTACAGCAAGGATCAAGAAAACAAAGCTTGATGCTGTTGGTAGTATAATATTTAAGGTAATCTCCTCACACATAATGCAAAGACCCGTTTGGCAGACACAGCCTAGCGGGTTTTTTTATTTAAGATTAAAAAGTGATAAGAAAGGCTGCTAGTAAGTTAAAGTCACTCAGACCATGGTTCTTTTAAATTGTCTATGGTCCAAACTGACCACCCATCCATATCTTTATAGATCCCTTGAGTATAGAAGTTAAAAGGATCAAAAAAACGAATACCTTTTGATTCATCGATTTCAAAGTTGACTTGTTGAGCTTGCACTTCATTCGACTTGCAATTTAAAAAGCCTTCTGATGCAACTTTGGATAGTTTGAATATTTCTTCGATTTTATCGGAGGCGAGTTCTTCTTCTTTGACTGCAGCCTGAACTTTTCCCATTATCTCTTTTACTTCACCTTCCTCGAGGTGGTGCATTTTCATAGTAATAACCATTCAAAATGTCAAAGTTAAATAGTATAGAGTGATTATACTCGCTAAAATTGTTCGTTATCAACACCTGCCTTCAATTGTTTTTTTTATGCGAGCTGGTCCGGTGTATTAGCCTCGCTAGTTGGCCTGGGCTAATGCGATAATGGGGTCTGGGAAAATTCCTAATTGAATTGTACCAAAGGCTGATATGGCGATAACTAGTAGGGTCATCGGTGTCAGGCTGATGTGAAACTCTTTAACAGGATCTTTCATATACATAAACACAATTACTTTCAAATAGTAGTAGAAAGAAATAGCACTATTGAGCACAGCTATGACAACAAGGACAATGTAGCCTTCTTTGAGTGCAGCACTGAAAATAAAAAACTTTGCCACGAACCCAGCTAGGGGTGGTAATCCACCGAGGGATAGAAGAAAAATCGTCATGGTCAGAGCGATTACAGGATGTTTGTAGGCAAGGCCAGAATAGTTTTCTAGCTCAAGGTTTTCTTCGCCTTTCCGTCCAAGTAAAATTACAATGCCAAAGGTACCGAAGACCATAAACGCGTAGGTCAGCATGTAAAACATTAAGCTCGAAGAACTAAGTGAATTCTTTGCAATAATCGCAATAATCAAGTATCCAACATGCGCCACACTTGAGAAGGCTAAAAGGCGTTTGATGTTGTTCTGCATAATCGCACCTAAATTACCGATAAACATACTGAGGACGGATACCACGCAGAGCAAAATTTCCCAAGAATAAGAAAGTTCCGGCATGGTCTCAGACATAACCCTGTAGAAGGCCGCTAAACTTGCTGCTTTAGGGCCAACTGCCATGAATGCAGTAACTGGAGTTGGAGCACCTTGATAGACATCAGGTGCCCACATATGAAATGGAACAGCCGCAACTTTAAATCCAAAACCAATAATTAAAAGAACCACACCCATTAACATGAGTGGTTCGGAAAGAATTTTGTTTTCACTTATGGCATTTGCGATAACGGTTAGTTTAGTGGAACCAGTGGAGCCATATATCAAGGTCATTCCATAAAGTAGAAAACCCGTTGCAAATGCTCCTAATAAAAAGTATTTAAGTGCAGCTTCATTTGATTTCGTGTTTTTACGTTGAATTCCAGCCAGAATATAAAGAGAAATAGATACGATCTCTATCCCTAAAAAAATCATAATCATGTCTGTCGAAGAAGCGAGAAGGACCATCCCAACAGTACAGAATAGAATGAGGCTATAATACTCTCCGACTTTGATTCCTTCGCGTTTATTAAAGTCGACTGAAACTAGGATTGCCAAAGCTGAGCTGATGCAAAATATGAAGGTAAAAAAGACTGAGAGATGATCTACTACGTATGCTCCATTGAATGAATAAACAGGTAGGTTGTACTTGGCAAATGAACTGACTGCGGCCATTAGCAGACCGGTTAAGCTGATAAAAACTAGGATCGTTTTATCTTTTCCGATGAATAGGTCTGTAACTAGCACCATTATCCCAAATACTGTCAAAACAAGTACAGGTGCGAGGCTGATGAGATCAATAGCTGGTGCGGGAATTGGTTCCAATTTATTTATTCCTTAAAATACGGTTTTATTCCATTTTGCTGCTGATTAAGTCGTGCCATGTCTTCTATTTTGATCAACTTAGCGTGTGTAGAGTGACTTGAGCCTGGATTGCCAGGCCTAAAGTTATCAGGACTTACCTTGACTAATAAATGTTCCACTGATGCATCGAAGGTTTTTAAAAACGGTTTTGGATAGAGACCGATCCAAAATACAAGAAGAATTAAGGGAACGACAGTTATTAATTCACGTGTATTCATGTCAGGTAGATTTTCATTTTTAGGGTTATCTAGTTTCTGGAACATGACGCGCTGAAACATCCACAGAATGTAGCATGCCGCAAAAATTACGCCGCTAGTCGCACAAGCAGCCCACAGACCATTATTTTGAAAAACCCCTAATAGAATAAGAAACTCACCGACAAAACCATTCATCCCAGGTAGTCCTATAGAGGACAGTGCTATTATCATAAAACAGATAGTGTACTTGGGCATTACTTTTGCCAAGCCGCCAAACTCCTTTATTTCCCGAGTATGTCTGCGATCGTAAATCATGCCAACTAGAAGGAAGAGGGCTCCTGTGCTAATTCCATGGTTAATATTTTGTATTAAGGCTCCTTGAATACCGTAATGATTAAGTGCAAAAATACCAATCATAACAAAACCCAAGTGACTCACTGATGAGTAGGCAACAAGCTTTTTTAAGTCCTCCTGAACCAAAGATACGAGCGCACCATAAACGATACCAATAATAGACAGCCACGCGATCATCGGCATGAATTCATAACTGGCATGCGGGAATAACGGTAGATTGAAACGGAAGAATCCGTAGGTT
>MPLX02213184.1_pt1 | contig 9995 bp, 8 predicted proteins | sample 1617341 | NCBI WGS metagenome assembly MPLX02 (sample SAMN05944804, study PRJNA350692) | marine metagenome | biome: marine; feature: ODZ; material: water; isolation source: 120 m water sample filtered on 0.2 um supor filter | place: Pacific Ocean | collected 2012-04-08 | depth 120m m | reverse complement strand
GTACACCCTAAACACTACGGTGAAAATTCTGATCCCGGCTCCGGTTCCTGGTATAACGAAGATCTGGATGATATGGAAATACCTATATTGGAATCCGCACTTGAAACAGATTTGCCGATTTTAGCCATATGTAGAGGTATGCAGGTTTTGAACGTTTCGATGGGCGGGTCCTTGATTCAACACATCGAAGGTCATAATAGCGAACAGGTAGAAGGAAATGACCGCCTTTCTAGCTACCATCGAATTTTTCTGTCTCCTGGCTGTAAATTATCCGCTACGGTTGGTTCTGGTGGGTTTGTTAGGGTCAATCATCGACACCATCAGGGGATTGCAGAGGCGCAAAAAGCCGACGATCTTATGGCCTCTGCCTGGTCGATGGAAGATGGCTTGGTAGAAGGCCTTGAAAGCCCGAATCATCGCTGGGTTTTAGGTGTTCAATTCCACCCTGAAAGAAGAGGGGAAATCCCCCCACATTTCGACAAATTGTTTGAAACTCTAGTTTTTAAGGCTTCATCCACTATATAGAGGGGTTTTATAGTCATAAAACCACTACTTTTTGTGCTATAATCAAGGTCAGCAAAATAGTGAAATTGTTGCCTTCATATTATTAACCAGAACCTATTTCATTGATGATTGGCATAGTCGAAAATTTGGGTTTCTGTCGGAGTATTAATTTATGACATCTAGCAAGTCAGAATTTGGATTTATAAAAACCACCTCCATAGTAGATGAGATGAGAACCTCTTATCTGGACTATGCTATGAGTGTAATTGTCTCAAGAGCACTACCTGATGCGAGAGATGGGTTGAAACCAGTTCAAAGACGTATTTTGTATGCGATGCAGGATCTTGGCATGAGACCAGGCACCGGGTATAAAAAAAGCGCGAGGCTAGTTGGGGAAGTTTTAGGAAAATGGCACCCTCATGGAGATCTGGCTGTCTATGAAGCGATGGTTAGACTGGCTCAAGATTTTACAGTTAGGATGCCGTTGGTTGATGGACAGGGTAACTTTGGAAGTATTGATAACGATCCACCTGCTGCAATGAGATACACTGAGGCTCGCTTGAGCCCTGTGTCGGAAGTTATGTTAGCCAACTTGGATCAGGAAACCGTTGATTGGTCACTAAATTTCGACGACACTCTTAGAGAGCCTGTTGTTTTACCAGCAAGGCTTCCCAATCTTTTAGTGAATGGTGCATCGGGAATTGCGGTGGGTATGGCAACAAATATACCCCCTCATAATTTGAGGGAGGTTTGTAATGCTGTGAATGCTCTTATAGATAATCCCGAAGCCACTTCGGAAGATTTAATGAAATACGTTAGAGCCCCGGACTTTCCCACTGGGGGTACCATAATGGGCACTAGTGGTGCGAGAGAGGCCTACACGACAGGGAAAGGGCAGATTGTTGTACGAGCTGTCGCAGAGGTGGAAGAGATGCCTCGAAATGCCAACAGGATGCAGATAGTAGTAACTGAACTGCCTTACCAGGTCAACAAAGCTGGGTTAGTGGAAAAAATAGCTACCTTAGCAAAAAATCGCAGAATTGAGGGGGTGTCGGAGGTTCGTGACGAATCCGACAGGGATGGAATGCGCGTAGTTATTGAACTGAGAGGAGGTGTTCAACCTCAGGTTGTGTTGAATAACTTGTACAAACAAACCCCACTTCAATCTTCATTCTCGGCCAATATGTTAGCTCTCATCGATGATATACCGAGAGTAATAACACTCAAAATAGCCTTACAGCAATACATAAAATTTAGGCAGCAAGTCGTCAGACGTAGATCTGAATTCGAATTAAGAAAGGCCGAAGAAAGAGCGCATATATTGGCAGGCCTTAGGATTGCCATTAGCAATCTTGATGAGGTTATCAAGCTGATTCGTAATTCACAGGATGTCGAAAATGCCAGAACCGGACTGATGGCTACTTTCGATCTGGATCAGCCGCAGGCACAGGCTATTTTGGATATGCAATTAAGACGCTTGGCAGCGCTTGAAAGGGAAAAATTAGAACAGGAATACCAGCAGCTACAAGAGACGATCAAGGGACTTCAAGAGCTTCTTGGAGATGAAAGTAAAATCTTGGGTGTCATTAAAGATGAAACAGAGGAAGTAAAGAGCAAGCATGGGGATAAGAGGAGAACCACAATAAGTCATGATGCTTATGATCTCAGCCGTGAAGAGCTGGAAGCCCACGAGCAAATTGTCATTACTCTCAGCCAGGGTGGATATTTAAAAAGAATTCAATCGAATACCTTCAGGCGCCAGCACAGAGGTGGAAGAGGTGTTTCTGGTATGAACACCAGAGATGATGATCCCGTGAAGGAATTGATGGTGGTGGATACTCACGACAAACTAATGTTTTTCACAAATAAAGGGCGTGTTCTATCAAAGATAGGCTATGAATTAAGGGCCGATCAAAGTAGAAATACTCGAGGCGTGCCAGTGGCCAACATAATAAATGTATGGGACACCGAAAGTATAAGTGCGCTGATAAATGTTGGGAAAAAACAATATGAAGAATATGAATATCTTGTGTTAGGAACACGACAAGGTCGAGTTAAAAGAATTAATCTTGATGATGTTGAACACATCCGCCCATCTGGATTGATTATTATGAACCTTAAGGGTGATGATGAGTTAGTATCTGTCAAATTGGCTAAGACAAATGACGACATAATTTTCATATCAGAGCAGGGCATGGGAATAAGGTTTTCGGTGAATGATCTTCCAATACGTCGTCGTACTGCGGGGGGTGTCAAAGGAATGTCATTAAGAACAGGTGATAGGGTGGTTTCAATGGATGTGGGTAACGATGACAGTAAATTGCTCGTCGTCAGCAAATTAGGACGAGGTAAAGTGAACCCTCTTAGTGAATATAGAAGGCAAGGCCGTGGTGGATTAGGATTACGAGCCTTCAAACTCACTAAAAACACAGGGTTAATAGCAGATGCCCAAATAGTGGATGAAACCAATGAGGTGTACCTAGTTTCTGAGAATGCCCAGGTTATGAGGACTGATTTGAGTGAAATAAGGAGTCTGACTGGAAGAATCACTCAAGGTGTAACGATATTTAAGCCTAGAGCAGGTGATTCAGTTTCTTCAATCGCATGCGTCGGTGACTTTGAACTTGATGAGGATGAGGATCCAAAACAGACTGACGCAAAGGCATCGAAAAACGGTAAAAATTCCAAAAATAAAAAATAGGGAATGCAGTCAGATACCCATGTGATGGTCGTAGCGGGGCGATGGGAATTTCTTTGTATCGGCAGCATTCAACTGCCTTAGTTACGAGCCAAACCTGAAAGATGGCAATAATTAGAAAATTGCTATTGGGTTTGCAGGTGAACCTGTTCCGCCTTGAACATAAAGTGGATTCAGACTTAGCATAAATTCGTACCTTCCTTCTTCGGCACAAACGTTTGAAAGTGGCTCAAGATACGCGTTGTCGACAAGTGCTACCCCGTAGGCAAATATCACGCCGTGGACGGTCCAAGGGATTTCGTATTCATTGGGTGAGGCGTCCATCATATCCCAACCCAAGATAGATATATTATTGCTTTTTACGAACGGGAGACATGAAGCATGGAGGCCTGGTCTACCATTTTGGGTACCCCATCTACCATTATTGTCAGCAGCATATTTGTCGCGGCCACTGTATACGAAGACGGCATCACCGGATTTTATTTCCACATTCTGTTCTGTGGCGATATCTTGCAATTCCCATCCATGAACCGGTTCGCTTAGGGTTACATATGGCTTGTTTCTATGTTTAGGTACGTCTAGTAATATGCCGCGGGTTAAGATTCCATCTTTCCATTCTTCAACGGTACCAAAATTCGCACCGCCAAATTTAATGACATCATCATGCGTTTTAGCTTCCCACATTCCATTTTTATCCCAGACGTGGCATAGAGCATCTATATGAGTCGTAGCAGTACCATGGTAAAAAACACCGTAGTAATCCATAGCGGCCCCACCCTCAAATGGTCTTTCCTCTTTGTGCATATAATGCTGGGCCGGCCTGGGATTATCTCCTGCGGGGGTTACTGGTAAGGGCCTACTTAAAGATACTGTTCTTCCAATTTTAGCTAGTGACACTGCCTCTAAGCGTTTCTCGTCTGTTATCAAGTTCATTGCCCCAGCGGAACTTTTATCGCCCCACCTGCCCCAGTTAGTATCTTCCAGATAAGAATCAACTTCTGATTTAGAAGGTATATTTCTGCCTGCCATTACTGCGTGACTCCTTTATCAATTTACATGATGCAACTGAAATATGATTAGTCCGCTATGGTTACACCAGCCATATCCTCCATAAAATTAGCTATAGCAGAGTGATCAGAGTTGCCCTTGCCATCGTTAATAAGGGACCCAAGTATTTGCTGCACCATGGCGGTTACCATTAAAGGAACTCCGACATCTTTTCCTGTTAGTATGGCATTGTGTAGATCTTTCTGATGGAGAACTATCCTGAAGCCAGGATCGAAATTTCCCTCTAGCATCATTGGTCCTTTTGTATTCATTACAGTGCTACCAGCCAATCCCCCTTTGATAGCTTCAAATACTACTTTAGGATCAATCCCAGATTTTTTCGCTAATACAAGTGCTTCCCCTAAAGCAGCGATATTTCCAGCCACTATAATTTGGTTTGCTAATTTTGTAGTGTTTCCTGCGCCGTACCCTCCACAAAGAACTATGCTGCCGGACATTGCAGTTAGCATGTCATAATTCTTTTCAAAAACCTCTTTTTCGCCTCCCACCATAACCGCAAGGGTTCCCTCAATAGCTCCTGTTTCCCCTCCACTCACTGGGGCATCTAAGAAATTTACACCGGCAGCGTCGCAGGCTCCTCCTATCTTTTTTGAGGATGCAGGGGCAATCGAACTCATATCGATCACAGTATCGCCTTTTGAAGCCCCTTCTAATACACCCCCTGGCCCGAGGATTGCAGCTTCTGATTGGGGAGAGTCCGGGACCATTGTTATAATTATGGGGGTTTTAGATGCTACTTCTGCTGCGGAAGACGCTGGGGTAGCACCTTCAGTGGCCATTTCTTCAACTGCTTCTGCGACTATGTCATAAACAGTCACAGCGTAGTCTGCTTTTATTAAGTTCCTCACCATGGGCCTTCCCATGATTCCTAATCCAACAAAACCTATTTCACCTCGTGCCATTTTGACGACTCCTTCTTCTAGTTGATTCCCGTAAAACCGGAGACCAATACATGTCTTTAATTTAACTGCCCTTTTCCTTTCACGGACACCCCAATTATAGACTTAGATGCCACTCGGTCAACATTAGGTTGGATAAGGAATAATGTTCCCAGTATATGCCCGTGTTACTTAACTTCAATTAATGGTTGTCTGTTATTATTCCGATGTAATTTTATTCATTGATTGATTAATAAAAATGGGAGGTAGAAGGTGTCTGAATTAACCCAAAATGAAATTGATTCTGTTGCTACTATGCAAACTTGCGCCGTTTCCAATGCTATTGAAAGTTTAAATATCAGATCGAGAACCGAAGGATTCATGACTCCTGATATAAAAAGTATGTTTCCAGATATGGGATCTATGGCTGGGTTTGCAGTTACCGCGGTTATCAAAGCCTCTACTCCACCTTCAGACAACATGAATTATTCTCGAGTGGAATGGGTTGATGAGATACTAAAGATTCCAGGCCCAAGAGTTATTGTAATGAAAGATTTGGATCATCCATTTGTAATCGGATCTTTCTGGGGTGAGGTTCAAAGTGCCATTCACAGTTCTCTGGATTGTGTCGGAGTTGTTACTGATGGAGGGGTTCGGGATCTGGATGAAATGCAAGAATGGGGGTTTAATGCCTTCGCAAGTACAGCTTTGGTTTCTAGGGCCAATGTTCACCTGGTAGAAGCAAACATTCCAGTCACTGTCGGTGGTGTCACAGTGAATCCGGGAGATTTACTTCTTGGAGATAAACATGGGGTGATTAGTATTCCGAAAGAGATTGCTAAGGATTTGCCCGATGCTATTGCTAAAGTGGAGGCAGGTGAAAGAGAGATTATAGACGTCTGCAAAGCCCAAAATTTTTCTCCAGAGAAACTCAAAGATATACTTCGCCAAAGATACGGCGGTTAATTAATTTAAGGAAAACAGATGGCTTCACCGAAAGTAGTGTTTTTGACTGGACTAAAAGAGGAATTAATAGATGAGGTTATTTCCTATAGTCCCACCGATTACCAAATTGTAGTACTAGATAAATCCTCCACAGAACAACAACAAATAGACGAGGTTCGTGATGCGGATTTCTTATTGTGTTATGGACAAGATCCTTCAAACGCAGTCATCAGATCGTTAGAAAAATGTCGCCTTGTACAGCTACTAGCCGCAGGATACGATCGTATGAATTTAGAACTTCTTTCAGAGCTTGAAATACCTTGTGCCAATAATGGAGGTGCCAACTCATGGGCCGTTGCTGACCAGGCGCTGCTTTTAATGCTCGCGATATATAAACAGCTTTTGGCAAGTGACAATGCGACCAAGGGAGGGCGTTGGTCTGAACCAATAACCGGTCAAAATACATTTGAGATGGCTGATAAAAAAGTGGGAATTTTAGGTATCGGTAATATTGGAAGGCAGGTAGCTAAACGTGTTCAAGGGTTTGATGCTGAGGTACAGTACTTTGACTTATACCCCCTTGACGAGAAAGTGGCAGAGGAATTGAATGTCAAGTATGTGTCGTTAGAAGAACTTTTCAGGACTTCTGACATAATCACATGCCACACCCCTTTGACAAAAGAAACAAAACATATAGTTAACTCGAACACGCTCGCTATGATGAAACCTACTGCTATTTTGATAAACACTTCCCGGGGACCGGTAGTGGACGAGACCGCTTTGATTAGTGCCTTAGAAGAGGGGCTCATCGCTGCAGCAGGGTTGGACGTTTTTGAAAAGGAACCTGTGGATCCGGACAATCCCTTATTAGGAATGGACAATGTTGTAGCTACTCCGCATATGGCAGGGACCACTTGGGATACTTGGGCTAGAAGGGCCAATTTTGGTTTTGAAAACATGGAAAGGGTAAGGCAGGGAGAGGCCCCACAGGCAGTGGTTAGAAATTTCGATTCCAGCTGAACCAACTCGGCTAGAGGATAAAATGATGGGACAGGGTGTCAGACTTCGACTCGAAAAGAACGAGGAAAATTTAAATCTTTATGCCTGCCGGTCAGCCTATTCTCGTGGTAGGAGGCAGATTGAAGACCCTAGCCCTATAAGGACAGAATTTCAAAGGGACCGTGATCGGATACTTCATTCCAAAGCATTTCGAAGAATGAAGCACAAGACACAAGTTTTCATATCGCCTGTAGGAGATCATTTTGTTACTAGACTTACTCATACACTGGAGGTTTCTCAGATTGCTCGAACTATAGCAAGGGCTTTGAATTTAAATGAAGACCTAACTGAGGCAATAGGTTTGGGTCATGATATGGGTCACACTCCCTTTGGCCACATAGGTGAAGATGAATTAGGTAAATTAAGTCCTTTAGGATTTAGGCATAATGTCCAGAGTGTCAGGCTTGTGGAGGAATTAGAAAAGAATGGGAAGGGATTAAATCTTACAGAGGAGGTAAGGGAAGGAATGCTTCATCATTCGAAACCAAAGGGGGATTTTATGTCCTCAAACTTGGTTGAAGGTATTGGCCTTGAGGCCCAAGTTATAAGGATTTCTGATGCTATCGCATACCTCAACCATGATTTAGGGGATGCTTTTAGGGCGGGTGTTTTAAAGGAAGCAGACTTGCCTCATGAGACCAAGGAGTTTTTAGGGAGAAGACACTCAGAGCGGGTGGATCGTATGGTTATGGACATAGTTTGTACTTCCAGTAGGTTATTGGAAGATACCTCATTAACGTCCCGCCCTACAATTTCCATGAGTATATCAATGCGAGATGCTATAAATGTTCTTCGTGACTTTATGTTTGAAAGAGTATATATACCTGTAGATTCGGGCCCAGAAGGTAAAGCTGCGAGATTAATTATTAATGTTCTATACGAGGCATTAGATAGTAATCATAATCTAATACCAAATGAATTTTTGGAAATAGGGGAGACCGTTGATCATTCGATTGCAGATTATATTTCTGGGATGACTGATGGCTTTGCAATTAGGACCGCTGAATCCCTATCCCCTGGTGCCGGACAGGTTTTCGCCAGTTAAATTAATAACTATTGTTATAATCCCGAAATGACTGAATCAACTAATCCCGTTGATAGATTAAAAACCAGGTTGGTTTTTAAGAACATCGATCATATACAAGAACATTTAGAGGCCATGCAAAGGGACCCGCATGGTTTGGAGTATCGGCCTTGGAAACTTGAGGTGGACAATATATGGAAAAAAATATTTGCGGACATCAACGAAATGTCAGAGGAGTCGCAGAAGACGGTTTTGGATGCAATGAGGGATGTATGGGTTAGTTACATTACTCATTACGGTGCCGTTGAAGGCTAAGCCAGTAAGGAGTGTATAGGAATGTCTTTGAGTTTTAACCCCAATATGGAGCAAGCAAGAAGGCGGTCTGGGTTAGCGCATAGGGTCTTGGTCAAACTGAAAACCATGGGTTTATCTGACGATCATGATGATTCACTCGCTATATTGTGTACCGACATAGGAGATTTGTGGAGTTCTCAGTTGGTATTTCTTGAAATACTTAATAGATTCTTGGAAGAATCGGATAATTGGGATTCCATTGGAGACGATTTTGCTGATATGTTGTCCGACGTAGAACACATCTCGTGGCATATTGATAGCTTAAAAAAGCCGTTGGAAATACTCGCCCAATATTCATATTCCCAATCAAAAAATACCGAATAATACTTGTTATGAGTGAAATAGACGAAATAAAATCAAAATTAGATGTTGTTGACATTGTGTCTGAGAAGGTTCGTTTACAGCGTGCAGGCAGGAATTACAAAGCTAACTGCCCTTTTCATAGTGAGAAAACTCCGTCTTTTATAGTTGACCCTGGAAGACAATCTTGGAGATGTTTTGGATCTTGTGGTGTTGGTGGGGACGTTTTTAGTTTTGTTATGAAAACTGAAAATATGGAATTTCCCGACGCTTTAAGGATGCTTGCTCAACGCACCGGCGTTGAATTACGTGGCTATAAAAAGAACGAATCAAGGGACTCCTATTTTGAGATCAATAAGATAGCTTTGGATTTTTATAAAGACGCACTCTTGACGGATGAAGCTCATTCCGCGCGTATCTACCTCACCTCAAGAGGCGTTGATGAAGGTTCGATTGAAGATTTTGGGCTTGGCTATAGCCCACGAGGCCGAGATTCACTAAAGTCTCACCTATTGTTCCATGATGTGGATCTGGAAACTGCCGTCGAATGTGGTTTATTAAATAAATTTGAGGATGGAACCACGAGAGACTTTTTCTGGGGACGGTTGATGTTTCCAATATTCGATAGGTTGGGAAGACCAGCTGGATTTGGGGCTCGCTCTATGGACGACTCAATGCCGAAGTACATAAACACCGCAGCTACCCCGGTATTTGATAAAAGGAGCACTTTATATGGGTTCCATATGGCTAGAGAGGCCATTAGAGATAGTGATCTGGGTGTAATTGTTGAAGGTTACATGGATGTAATTGCAGCTCACGAATATGGTTATAAAAATGTGGTAGCAAGTATGGGAACAGCTTTGACTGTAGAGCAAGTCAGACAGCTTAAAAACTTGGCTTCTACCTTTGTGTTGGCCCTGGACCAAGATATGGCCGGTCAAGAAGCCACTTTACGAAGTTTGGAATCCGCCTGGCAAATTTTTGGAGATTCTAGCAAAAGGTCAAGCGACCCTTTGTTTGCGGGAAACCCCACAAAAATTAATGTGGTGTCATTGCCAGAAGGGAAAGACCCAGACGAATTTATTCGTTCAGAAGGGTCTGATTGGGAACTGGTCGTAAGTGACGCTTTACCACTTATGGAATATCTAATTCCGGTGGTGTCATG
>MPLX02201343.1_pt1 | contig 10034 bp, 9 predicted proteins | sample 1617341 | NCBI WGS metagenome assembly MPLX02 (sample SAMN05944804, study PRJNA350692) | marine metagenome | biome: marine; feature: ODZ; material: water; isolation source: 120 m water sample filtered on 0.2 um supor filter | place: Pacific Ocean | collected 2012-04-08 | depth 120m m | reverse complement strand
CTCCCGCAGCACGCGGTCGATCCCCCGCCGCGTCGGGATATCGATGTGAAACCCGACCAGGTTTTCCCCCGAGATGTCGCTAAGCTTGATTTGTCCGCGCTTGGCCAAGGGATGCTTCGGTTCACAAATCAACACCAGCGACTCCTCCATCAGCGGGATAATGTTCAACTTGCCGTCCTTGCCAGGATAGGCCACAAGACCTAGATCGACCACATTGCCCAGCACGTCCTCGAGGATCTTGTCCGCGTGGCTGTACTCGACATGCACGTTCACGGTCGGGAACTTTTTCAGGAATTTTTTCAGGAATGGCGGTAGTGTGTGCAGCCCGATTGAGTAGATCGTCGAGACGCGAATGTTGCCTGACACCACGTTTTGCAGCGACTGCATCCGGCTCGTCAGCGTCTCGAACGTGTTGATGATCTCCTTGCTATGGTCGTAGAGCAACTGGCCTTCCTTCGTCAGCCGAAACATCTTTTTGCTGCGCTCAATAAGCAGGGTCTTGAAATGCCTCTCGAGCGAGCTGATCTGCTGGCTCACCGCCGACTGGGTGATCTGGTTGATCCGCGCCGCACTGGTGAAGCTCTGACTCTCGGCCAAGTCACAAAAAACCCGCAGGCTCTCGATCTGCATAAGCCGAGTTAAAATGAAAACAAGATTGAGTCCAACAACATTAATGCAACCGGCAGACACGGCCGGGATTGACCGCTGGCCACTGATCGCCGTTTAATCAGCCCGCCGGGATAGGGCGCTGACTCAATACATGTATCATATCACCCGATTGCCCAATGGGCTCCGATTGGCCACGGCCGAGTTGCCGCACATGGCCAGCGTCAGCCTTGGCATCTGGTCGGCCGTCGGCAGCCGCTGCGAACGCGCAAGCGAGACCGGCATCAGCCATTTCCTAGAGCACATGCTCTTCAAGGGCACCTCGCGCCGTTCCGCGGCGCAAATCTCGCAGGAGGTCGAGGGCATCGGCGGCTACATCAACGCCTGCACCAGCGAGGAAAGCACATGCTACCACGCCCGCGCCCATTCCAGCCAAGCCGCCAAACTGATGGATGTGCTGGCCGACATATATCTCAACCCGGTTTTTGACCGGCGCGAAATCACCCGCGAGCGCCGCGTCATCAAGGAGGAAATCGCAATGACACTCGACCAGCCGTCGCAGCACGTGCTCGAGTTGTCCGACGAGACGCTCTGGCCCAACCAGCCGCTTGGTCGCTCCATTGCCGGCGACGATCGCAGCCTCGACCGCACGCGCCGCCGCGAGCTTGCCGGCTTTCATTCCCGCCACTACGTCAGCGGCTCGACGGTCATCGTCGCCGCCGGGGACATCCGGCACCGGGACCTGCTGGACTTGGCCAAGCGCCTGGCCAAACGTGTCCCCACCGGCAAGCGCTCGAGCTGGTTCCCCGCCGTCAATGGCCAAGCTCGGCCGGCTCTCAGGCTGTTCACCCGCGAGATGGAGCAGACACAGTTTGCGCTGGGCATCCGCACCTGTTCGCGGCACGACCCAAGACGATTTGCCCTGCGCCTGGCCAACGTGATCCTCGGCGAGAACATGAGCTCGCGCCTGTTCCAATCCATCCGCGAGGAGCACGGCCTGGCCTACAGCATCTACTCGATGCCCAACTTTTATCACGATACCGGCAGCCTCACGATTGCCGCTGGGCTGGACACCGCCCACACGCAAAAGGCGCTCAAGCTCATCCTAGCCGAGCTGCGGTGCCTCACTGAAAAACCGCCCGGCTCCGCCGAACTGCGTCGCGCCCGAGACTACCTCATCGGTCAGCTCGAACTCAGTCTCGAGAGCACGGAGAGCCAAATGAACTGGATCGGGGAGCAGTTGCTGGGCTTCGATCAAATCATCCCGCCCGACGAAATAAAGGCTCGCCTCAATGAAATTCGGCCCAGTGACATCCGCCGCATCGCCCGCGATTTTTTCCGACCGGAACGCCTTTGCTTATCACTCGTCAGCCCACTAAAAAACGACCGTGCCCTGCGCAAACTGCTCGAGATTTGACCACTAATGGCCTGCCCGCTGATCCAGGAAATTGAGACCCGGCACACGCCTGAGTCGCTCACCGAACATCTCCACGCCGAGCCGGGGACAATCCTACTGCGCTCCGGCACGATGGAGCACGGCGAGCGCTTCAGCCTTGTCGCCGCGAAACCGTTCCTGCGGTTTGAGTCGTACGGCTCGCGCTGCGAAATTGAGTCGGCGGCCGGCCGACGCACGCTGTTTGGCAGTCCTTGGAAACTGCTCGAGAGCCTAGCCGGCCGCTACGAGTTACTTGAGGAAATCGACCTGCCGTTCCCGCTCGGCGGCTGCTTCGGCTACTTCGGCTACGAGTTGAAACAATTCACCGAGCCGCACCTGCCGCTAAGCACCCGCAACGACCTCGAACTGCCGGAATGCAGCGTCGGATTTTACGACAGCCTCGTCGTGTTCGATCATCACCTCGACAAGGCGTGGGTCATCTCCACCGGCCTCGACGAGGAAGGCGACCGCTCCGACAAACGCGCCCAAGCCGCCGCCAACTTTTGGCTCGGACACCTCGGTGCCTCCAGCCAAGCGCCCGCCGCCAAGCCGACGCTTGGCCAAGTGGCGACGCCACAGGTCACCTCGACGATGTCTCGCGATGAATACTGCAGCGGCGTACGGCGAATCATCGACTACATTTGGCAGGGCGACATTTACCAGGCCAACCTCACACATCGCTTAGCCGCAAAGGTGGGCGTCGATGGCTGGACGCTGTTTCAACGTCTGGCCACTGCGTCGCCAGCGCCGTTCTCCGCGTTCATGCAATGCGGCGGTTTTCAACTTGCCAGCTCGTCACCGGAACAGTTTCTGCAGCTGAGCGGCGACCACGTTACCACCCGACCGATCAAGGGCACGCGCCCGCGCGGCACGTCGCCCGATCTCGACGCGCGGCTTGGTTACGAGTTGCAGACCAGCGCCAAGGACCGCTCCGAGCTCGTGATGATCACCGATCTACTCCGCAACGACCTTGGCCGGTTCTGCGAGTACGGTTCGGTGACGGTGCCCGATTTGGCCAAGCTCGAACGCTTCGCCCAAGTGCAGCACCTCGTCTCGACCGTGGCCGGGCGGCTGCGGCCGGGCGTCACGCATCTGCACGCGCTGGCCACCTGTTTCCCCGGCGGCAGCATCACCGGCGCGCCTAAGATTCGCGCGATGGAGATCATCGACGAACTCGAACCGGTCGTCCGCGGCCCGTACACCGGCTGCCTCGGCTACCTCGGCTTCAACCGCGAGAGCCAGTTCAACATCCTCATCCGCACGGCGGTTTGCCGCAACGAGATGGCCTGGTTTCACGTCGGCGCCGGCATCGTCGCCGACTCCGATCCCGCCACCGAGTATGACGAGACGCTCAACAAGGCGGCCGGCTGGCTGGCAGCGCTGAACCTGCCGACGTCGGCATTGCCCTTGTCTCCCGCTGCGGAGTCACCCACCCTCCGCGCGTGACCGGTCTCGGCACCATCCTCAACACCGCCTGCATTCTCCTCGGGGGACTCGCAGGGCTGTTCATCTTCCGCAACATCTCCGCAAAGACGCAGCATAATCTCAAGGTCGCCATTGCACTGGTATCACTGGCGATCGGCTTCATAATGATCTGGAACGGGCTGGCCGGCAGCTACCCCGACCAACCGCCACGCAGCTGGCTGATGCGCGTATACCTGTTCATCGTTGTGTTGCTTTCACTGAGCACCGGCAAGTGGCTCGGTGCCAAGCTTGGGATCCAGCGTCGTCTCAATAACCTCGGTGCGTGGGCACGAAAAAAGTTTACCACTGCCGCGCAGGCGCAGGACGAAAAACATCCGCCGAGCGAGGGCTTCGTCACCTGCACACTGCTGTTTTGCGTGGGGCCAATGTCACTGCTCGGGCCGATCCAGGACGGGCTCACCGGCGACATCGAGATCCTCGCGATCAAGTCGGCGATGGACGGCATCTCGACAATGACCTTCGCGACGACCTTCGGCTGGAGCGTGCTTTTTTCCGCCGCACCGGTGCTGATCTATCAAGGCACCCTAACGCTGTTGGCTGTCGTTGTGAAGCAGGGGCTAGACGCCCTGCCCGAGGCGGGATTGCTGATCGATTCCACCACCGCAACCGGCGGCTTCATCGTGTTGTGTATCCCGTTGTTACTCCTGGAAATCCGGCGCATCCAATTGGCCGACTACCTCCCGGCCCTCCTCATCGCCCCTGCCGCGGTCTGGACTTTTTTGGGCTGATTATCAACGCGCCTGCACTAGGACGCGGAAAGGGCGGCCCATTTGGTCCGGGTGGGTGAGTGTTTGCAACTGGCGAATGTCGATCGCTTGACCAAGCGAAGGGTCCGACTCAAGCATCTCGACAAAAGCGCCGTTCAGGAATCGTTCCTGGGAGGTGAAATGTTCAGTCCGCAACCCGACCGACTCGCCTTCACGCTTGGCCAAGCCGAAATTGGAGTGTGCAGTGAGATCCTGCTCGCCGGGATCGGCCAAGACATCGTCGACGCGTTTTTGAGTGCGGTAACCGCGCACCGTTCCGTCTGGCTGACTTGCAGCGGGCCAATCGTCCGGGCCGTGGCCGTAGTCGAGCGCAACCAATTTCCCGGCGACCAACTTGTCGGCGGCGACTCGCCACCACGCGTTGGCTTGCGGGGACAACTCGGTGGTGTACCGGTCCGGCAACACGCCGAGCAACTCGCTTGGCCAGGCGGGGAGCAGAAACCGCCAAGCCGCATCACCGCCATCGATGAGCTCCCACCGAAATGCTCCGTCACGCCAGTCGACCGCCCACTCAAGCCAGTCGCGTTTGGCGGCGTCCCAGCAAATGCGATGCACCGGGAAGGCGTCGAGCAATTCGTTGCTGAAAATAATGCCGCGAATCTCCGTCGCATCCACCAGCGAGTCGTGCCACTCGACTTTCCCCGTGAATTTGCCCAAGCGCTTGGACTGCCAGCCGCGACGACACACCGACGGCTCGACGATCGAGTAAGTCAACCGTGAAAACAGCGGCTCGTCGTTGGCAGCGAGCCACTCGAGGATATCGCCCGCCAAGCTGCCGTCATGCGCGCCCGCCTCGGCGATCCGTACTGGGCCGTCTATCGAACTGAGCCATTGCGCGAAGCGAAACGCAAGCAGTTGACCAAACACTTCGCCGACGCTCACGCTCGTGATGAAGTCTCCCCTACGACCGACTTGGTCGGCGCCGATTTCGTAGTAGCCAAACTCTGGATGATACAACGCCAGCTCCATGAATCGCGCAAACGGCATCGGGCCGGTGGCGCCGATTTCGGCACGGATGATCTCGGTAAGTGGGTTCGCTCCTTGCGGCACGGCGCACATTCTGACTAAAAGAAGCGCGGGAGCAACCTGTTCCCCCGTGATGGAGGAGACTGAACTGACACCGAAGCCGACCAAGCCGATGAGGCTGGACTTGGCGCTGGTCGAGCGTGGGCTGTGCGAAAGCCGCGAGAAGGCCAAGCGCGCGGTGATGGCCGGGCAGGCACTGGTGAACGACCAACGCGCGGTCAAGGCCAGCGACAAGGTGAAGCCAGGCGACAAAGTAACGCTCGCCGCAACGGACAAGTTCGTAAGCCGAGGCGGCCATAAGCTCGAGCACGCGCTGGAAACGTTTAGCGTCGAGGTGGCCGGGCTGCGAGCGGTCGATCTCGGCGCATCGACCGGCGGCTTCACAGATTGCCTGCTGCAGCACGGCGCAGCCTCGGTAGCGGCGGTGGACGTCGGCCAAGGGCAGCTCGCGTGGACGCTGCGCAACGACGAGCGTGTGTGCGTGATGGAACAAACAAACGCACGCCACCTCACGCCGGATGGCTTCCCGCAGCCGTTCGAACCGTTCGATCTGGCAGTGATCGACTGCTCCTTCATTTCGCTTCGACAGATTCTGCCCGCAACCGTAGATTTGCTGCTGCCGGGTGGCCGGGTGGTCGCACTGGTAAAGCCGCAGTTCGAGGCTGGCAAGGCCGAGGCAGACAAAGGCCACGGCGTAATCCGCGATCCGCGAGTGCACCGGCGGGTGCTCGATGAGTTGCGTGTGTTTGTGAACGACAAGTCGCCGCTGGAATGGATCGCTGAGACCGAGTCGCCATTGACAGGCCCGGCCGGCAACAAAGAATTTCTCATCCTGCTGAACAGGTGAACAAGCCAGTTAAAAAAATAGCCCTCGTGGGCATGACCGACAAACCGGCAGCGCAGCGCATCGTGCAGCGTGCGGCCAAGCTGGCGGCCGCAGCAGGGATGAAGCCGTTGACTGACGAGGCCAAGGCGCACTCGGCAGACCTGGTCATGGTGTTCGGTGGCGACGGCACAATGCTGAAGTGGGCGAGAAACACGGCCGGCTCCGGCACACCGATTTTCGGGGTGAACATCGGCGGAATGGGCTTCCTGACCGCCGTCTCTGGGAAGGACCTGACCAAGGCGATCAAAGGGGTCGCAGCCGGTGAGTTTTCCATCGAGTCCCGCACGCTGCTCTTGGCCAGGGGGGAAGCAGGCAACAAGCAGTTCCGGCTCGATGCAATGAACGATTTCGTGATCAGCCGCGGCGCGGTGCCGCGAATGATCCGCCTTGAGGTCAAGGTAAACGGCGAAGTGCTGACCGTGTATCGCTGCGACGGACTGATCATCGGCTCGCCAACCGGCTCCACCGCCTACTCCCTGTCCGCCGGCGGGGCGATCGTGGCGCCGGACGCTGGCGTGTTTACGATCACGCCCATCTGCCCACACACGCTCTCCAATCGCGCCGTGATCGTCAGCCAGCAGTCCACCATCGAAGTGCGAATGCTCGACCGGCAGCGGGAAGCCACACTGGCCGCTGACGGCACGGATGTCGTTGATTTCGCCACCGGCTATCCGGTAATAATCCGCCGCAGTCGCCGCACGGTAAAACTGGCGCGGTTGCCGGACAGTACATTTTTCAAAACCCTGCGGCAAAAACTGCAATGGATGGGATCTCACGCCTGAAGCATGGTTCGCCTAAAAGACATAGCCCACGAAGCAGGTGTCTCGGTGATGACCGTCTCCAAGGCGTTACGCGACGCGCCGGACATCGCCGCCAAGACCAAGCTGCGCATCGGCCACTTGGCCAAGCGCATGGGCTACACGCCGAACCTCGGCGCGCGCAGTCTGCGTATCCGCGAAACAAAGCTGCTTGGGCTTGTGATCCCGGCCACCACCGACCCGATCTTTGCTCGAATCGTGATGGCCATCGAGCAGCGCGCGCTCGAGCAGGGCTACGAACTGATCCTCCACCATACATGGAATCAGGTCGAACGTGAGGAGATCATTTTGCGCAACCTCATCTCGCGCCGAGTTGATGGCATTTTTCTTTCGCCCGTTTATCGCAACGACCCGGACGTGCCGGCCTACCGCGAACTGCGGCAGCGCGGTATCCCGACGGTGATCATGGGACCGCTGGCGGAGTTCTGCGCTGACTTCGTCAACGCGCAGTCACTCGGCAACGAGTCAGCATTCGGGATGACGCAGCACCTTATCGACCTCGGGCACAAACGCATCGCATTTTTCGCCGGACCACGATTCTCGGCACGTGCGGTTTCGCGACAGGAAGGCTACCGACGCGCCCTGCGCGAGAATAACATCGACGAAGATCCGAGCCTCGTTTTTAACGCCGGCATGACTATCGCCGAAGGCGCGAAAGCTGCGGAGCATTTTCTCGAGGAGCAAACAAAAGCGACAGCGGTGCAGACCGTGAACGATCTCGTTGCCATTGGTGTTTCAAACGTCTTCCTAGATCGCGGGCTAAAGATTCCCGGCGACTTGTCGGTGGCCGGCTTCGGCAACATCCTCACCAGCGAGCATTACCGCGTACCGTTGACCACGGTGAGGCAACCCAAGTTCCGACTCGGCATGGCAGCGTTCGACATAATGCTCCAGCTGTTATCAGGCGAACGGCCAAAGTCGCAGCGAATTGTCGCCGACGTGCTAGTGCGCCAAAGCACCGGACCGGTCGCGAAAGTTGCGAAGTAGCAGCGCAGCGCTTAGCCAAGTGGGCGGTCTCAGCAAAACATTTCGCGTTCGCGACTACGACCTCGACACCACGCTATCGAGTGGCCAAGCCTTTCGCTGGCAGTCACTTGGACAAACGTGGGAAGGCGTGATTGGCGGCCGCTGGATTCGGTTGCGCTTGACCAAGGGCGGCATCGCCGCCGAGGTAACCAAGCCGACCAGCGACTGGTCGTGGCTGGAAGACTACCTGCAACTGCACGTTGACCTTGGCCAAGTGCTCGCCACGTTTCCCGACGACGAACCGATGCGCAACGCCATCGCCGCTCTCCCCGGCCTGCGACTGCTCCGACAGGATTACTGGGAGTGCCTTGCGTCATTCATCCTCTCGGCAACCAAACAGATCGTGCAGATTCGCCAGATGGTCGCGCTGTTGAGCGAACGGTTCGGCGAGACGATTGCATCGGGCGGCAACGGGCCGGCGTATGCGTTCCCCTCCATCAAAGCCATCGCTGACTGTGGCGAAGCCGAGTTGCGCGACTGCAAACTCGGCTTTCGCGCGCCTAACCTGCTCGGCGCGGCGCACGACATTCTCAACGGCTCAATCGACTGGCAGCGATTGCCGACGATGGCGAGCATCGAGGCGCGGGAGGAACTGATGAAACTGCGGGGTGTCGGTCCAAAGATCGCCGACTGCGTCCTGCTCTTCGCCGGTGGACATCAGGACGTCTTTCCTGTTGACGTGTGGATCGAACGCGCATTGGAGCGACTGTACTTCCCCAAACGTCGGCCAAGCGCCAGGCGACTGCGCAAGTTTGCCGATACACACTTTGGCCCGTACGCTGGCTACGCGCAGCAGTACCTGTTCCACCACGCACGCGTTCATTTGAAATTGAAGTAATCAAAGATGAGTTTTCCCGAGTTGGATGTTTTGTTGTCACCGATTGAGTTTGAGGCGCTGCCGGGGCGCGACTTGAGCGCGACGTGTTGCGTGGTGTTTGACGTGTTGCGGGCGACCTCGACGATGACAGTGGCCTTGGCCAATGGCGCGACCGGTATCCTGCCGTGCGGGACGATCGACGAGGCGATCGCAGCTCGATGTACGAATCCTGATTTGCTGTTGGCCGGGGAGCGAGGGGGCTTACGAATCACCGCCGAAATCTCGGGCAGTGTGGATTTCGACTTGGGCAACTCACCGCGCGAAATGGCCGCCCAAGCAATATCGGGCCGTCAACTGGCGATGACGACCACGAACGGCACCCGTGCGCTCAAGGCTTGCGCGGGGGCGCAGCGGATTTGGATTGGCAGTTTTTTGAATCTGTCTGCGCTTAGCCAAACGATCGGTAACACCCGACCGGAGCGACTGCTTTTGGTTTGTGCCGGCACCGGCGATGAGTCGGCACTCGAGGACGTGCTCGGGGCTGGAGCGTTATGCGATCTGATGTGGGAAAACCTTGGCCAAGCGGCCTCCGATGCGGCCCGACTTGCCTGCGAGCGGTATCGGGGCAACAGCCATCGACTGCTTGAGACTGCCAGCCAAGCAACGAACTCCAAGCGGCTTTTGGCCATTCCAGATCTCGCGGAGGATGTTGCGTTTTGTTTTGAACGCGACGCCTACCCGTTTGTCGGTGAGATGGGAGCAAGTGGATGGATTACGGTTTGAGTTTAATTAGGAAGAGTGCACATAAACGCAAAGCACCCCAAACAGTCGAAAGAGGCTTATTATAGAGAGTGGTTGCGCTTGGCCAAGGAGGATTGGCAGCGTAGGTTCGCGGAGATGTTGTTAGAATTTAGAATACTTCTTGTTCACAGTTTGGCTGCAGCATGTTGCTTGCTGCTTGCGCAAGCGACGGGGGATGAAACCAAGCCGGAGGTAAAGACCGGAACGCTGATCATTGAATTCGACGGCTTGGCGAATGACAAGGGAGAGGTGCTGGCCGGGCTATACAATGAAGCCAAGAAGTTTCCGAAGGAAAATCAGGCAGTGCGAAATCTGAAAGCCAAACCGGTCAATAAAAAATGCACCATCAAGACAGACAAAGTGCCGT
>MPLX02377656.1_pt1 | contig 10035 bp, 10 predicted proteins | sample 1617341 | NCBI WGS metagenome assembly MPLX02 (sample SAMN05944804, study PRJNA350692) | marine metagenome | biome: marine; feature: ODZ; material: water; isolation source: 120 m water sample filtered on 0.2 um supor filter | place: Pacific Ocean | collected 2012-04-08 | depth 120m m | reverse complement strand
CGTTCCCTTCGCTCACTACGATGAGCCAGAAATCCTCCCTTATGAAAACCCCTCAATATGTCCCAGGGGCGCTGACGTCGGACAGGGCGTAATTACCTATTTTGCCTTGGTTCATTTATATCACGGCTCGCCCCGGTACAGAGCCCCCATTGAACCGATGTTTGCCATCCTAGCAGCCTGTGGCCTACTCAATTTGAGGGACTGGATCGACCGTGTGATGCGACGATCCCGAGAATAAAATATGGCTGGCAGGGGACGGATAGCAGCCGACTTCATCGCAAAAAACATTCCGCACAGGACGACTGGCAAGACCGGCCGCATTCGGCGTCGCCGGTGAACATCGCGGCCTTGAAGAAACCTTTGTTCCGAACATCGAAGGCCCGAGGGTAGGTGCGGGCGACGGTATATTTCGCTACCGCCTTCATCGTCTGGTTCAAAGTCTTCGCAAAGGCGAATGGTAGTTGCTTCCGCCCCAACTGGTCGAGCGAACGGGATAGCTTTTTGTGGTTGCTGCTGACGTTTATTTGCATGGTCTGGAATCAAAAAACCGGCTGCTGTGGCCGGTCGCTGTCGCACCTATCACGATGTACTGATTAATTTAAGTTGAGGTGTCCCCTGGGTCAAGATGGGACTAGCATCAAGGCACGACAATACTGTATAACCCGCCCTTCGGAGTGTAGCTCAGCCTGGTAGAGCACCGTCTTCGGGAGGCGGGGGTCGGAGGTTCAAATCCTCTCACTCCGACCATTTTCTTATCGATAGGCATCCTTGATCATTTCATTGCGCGCATGACCGGCTGGCGTTTCCTCCAGCACTTCATAGTAATCCAGCGTTTTCGCGGCCTCGGCGCCAAATCCCAGCTTCTCTCCCAGTTTCTCCAGGGCGTCCGTTACACCCACGCCCCGCCCCTCGCTGCTTACACCATCAGGCCAGTGAAAACGGTAAAGCGTTGTGGGTTCGGTCATTCTAAACGTCCTATTTGTACCGACCTAGAGACCGCCGTGTAGCCGTTGCCGAAGAATTCGATTAGATCGAAGCCCTTGCTGAATGGGTCGGCCATATTAGAGATACGGCCATGTTCACGTTCCTTGATGGCGCGGTCCAGCGCCGTACCATGGCCGAGAAGCTGGTCAACCATGTCATTAAGAAAGGTTACAATGAAATCAAGATGCACCGGCATCCAGTGCCGCTCAAAATCACGCGTGGCACTTGTGCTTCCCAGGTCCGCTATTTCCGGATGGTTACCAAGCAGATAAATCGGTGTCCCGGCGCCTTCCAACTTGAGCCTTCGCGGGCTCAACTGTTTCTTCAGGGATAAGCCGAGGCCACCGCAATAGAATGTTAAGCCTTGTTTGGGGTCGGATACCCCAACATAAGCGTGAATGTCCAGAATCGACGTGCTCATCCATATCCTCAGTTCTTGCTCAAGTCGGTTAATTTCGCCAGCAGCTCATTCCGGCCAGTGGCGAAATCATCAGCCCGCCAGGCCTCTTCCAACGCCTGCAACATCTTGCCTACTTCTGGACCGGGGCGCATGCCCAGGGCTTGAGCATCCTTGCCTTTTAGAGGAAACCGCGGCGGGGCTGCTTCATCCAGGCGCGGTAGCAGATCCGGCGCGCCCTGTTGCAGGGCCAGGTCGCCGATGCGCTCGGGGCCGTGGCCATAGAGCAGTTGGCGCAGGTCGCGACGGGGAATGCCGGCGCTCAGCTTTGCGGGCGGCTCCATCAGGAACGCCAAGCGGCCGGTTTCCTGGTTGGAAAGGCGCAAACGTTCGGCGATGGACGGCGCCCCGGCGGTGGCAATGGCGGATAGGCGGCGCAGGGGTTCGTCGTCAGATTGAGCAAGGCCATCCAAATCGAAACCGTCTGGCAGAATCTGCTGCAGGACACCAGCCTCGGCCATCAACTCTAGGCTGGGCAGCGGATTGGGCGCAGCCAGCAGCTTGAAAAGCTCTGCATGTAAGCGCTCGCCGCTGAGGCCCGCGATGCCGGGTGCCGCAGCGCTGCAGGCGGCCAGGGTCTCCGCGTCCGGCTCATCTTGTCCGAACAGCGCAAAAAATCGGAAAAACCGCAAGATACGCAGTTTGTCCTCGTCAATCCGTTGTGCCGCATCGCCGACGAAGCGCACCCGGCCTGCCGCCAGATCCGCCTGACCTCCAACTGGGTCGTACAGCTGGCCGTCAATGCCGGCATAGATGGCGTTGATGGTGAAATCCCGGCGTGCGGCATCCAATTTCCAGTCATCCGTGAAGGCCACCTTGGCGTGACGGCCAAAGGTTTCTACATCGACCCGCAAGGCGGTGATTTCGAAATGCTGGCCCTCGCTCACGGCGGTGATGGTGCCGTGTTTCAGACCTGTGGGAATGACCTTGATGGATGCGCTCTCCAGCAGGCGCGCGCTGTCCTCAGGCAATTGGTCGATGGCGATATCAAGATCCGTGCTGGCGCGGCCCAGTAGACCATCGCGGACACAGCCGCCGACGAAACGCGGCGTCGCGCCCATCGAGGCAAGGGCGCCCAGCACCGACCGGCTGGACGCTGCCATTAACCAGGGTTGCCGGGTCAGGTGCGCCATGTCGCCAACAGACCTTAGTTGAACTTGCCGGGCATGATCTTGCCGTTCTCGACATGTGGCGCGGTATAAACCCCGTCTGCTGGATTGCCTGTGAAGAGCCACACGGCGATCAACGAAACCACGAGCAGCATCAGGCCGGCGGCAAACAGCCAGAACCAGGGTGCTTCGTCAAATGCCTGGCCTTTTTCACGCGCCCTGCGGGTCGCATACAGGTACATGCCATAGGCGATGAAGGGCAGTAAGAACGGGATCAGATGGTAAAGAATATTGCGCAGCATATTTTATTATCCGTAGCAATCAGAGCAGATCGTGAACACGCCGGTATAGGTTCATCAACATGCCCGCCGTGGCGCCCCAGATATAGAATTCACCGTAAGGCATGGCGTAATATTGCCGCTGATGGCCGTTGTATTCCCGGCTGTGGCGCTGGTGGTTTTTTGGGTCAAAGAGAAAATTCAACGGTACCTCAAAGACTTCCGCGACCTCGAAATCATCCACGTTCAAATCGAAACCCAAACGCACGAAGCCCACGACCGGGGTGATATGAAAACCCGTTCCGGTTTCGTAATCATCCAGATAACCAGCTACTTTGACATAGGCGCGGTTCAGGCCGATTTCTTCTTCGGTTTCGCGCAGGGCGGTATCGATCACGTCCAGATCGTCTTCCTCTACCCGGCCGCCGGGAAAGCTGACCTGGCCCGCGTGATGATGCAGATGGTCCGTGCGCTTGGTCAATAATACGGTCAGACCGCTGTTATGCTCGACCAATGGCACCAATACCGCCGCCGGCTTCAGGCGCTCGTCTGGATCGACCCAGTCCTGCATGAAGGGATTTAAGTCATGGTCCCCGGTGGAGGGGCGCAGATCATCATAGGTGCGGGAATCCATCATTGGACGAAGCTTGGATGCGATACGGTCGCGCAACTGCGGCCCCTTTTGCGATTTCAAGATACTATACCAATCTGGAAGAATACGCCGGCGCTCCAAATCCCAAGATGGGTCTCGCCATCTCGGATTTCTTCCACCGCCAATTCGACCAGATCATAGAACGTGGCACGGTTGATCAAAGCTTCCAAGCGCCCACGTACATGCACATAGGGCGAGGGTTCTTCGATGGCGGGGTCAATCGCTACCCGCAGGGCATGATCGGGGCCGGCCATGACCTCGTCATCCACGTTGGTGCGGAAGGTCAGAACCTGGTCCATGCCCGTGCCATGCACCGTCATGGCAACGGCCTGAAAGGGTGCGTCCTCCACGGAAATAGCGAATTTTTCCGCCGGGGTGACCAAATAATAGCGCCCGTCTGCGTCATGGCGCAGGATCGTGGCGAACAACTTGACCATGCGTTGCCGTTTAATCGGAGAGCCCAGGTAGTGCCAGCTGCCGTCCCGACGAATGTGCATGTCCAGATCGCCGGAAAAATCTGGGTTCCAGGACCCCACCGGCGGCGGCTCGTCCTTTGGCAGTTGGTCGGCAATAGCCTGGATATCCAGCATCCGCTTTTCCAAAAAGACTCCGGTTCTGCTAGCCCTAGTTCAGCTAGCCCTGCGCTCGCGTAAACGTTACCTTACGGCTAGATCTTAGTTGAGAGCTCTTCAATATAGTGGACAACATGGCATTCGTCAGCGCAACCGACAAAAAATTGATCGCCGAGGCCGAGGCGGCCGTCGAACATATCGCCAAGTTGCGGCAGATGATCGGTCGGGTTATCTTCGGCCAGGAAAAGGTGATTGATGAAACCCTGATCACATTGCTGGCGGGCGGCCATGCTCTGTTGATCGGCGTGCCCGGCCTCGCCAAGACGCGTTTGGTGGAAACCCTGGGCACGGTCCTTGGTCTGGCGGAAAAACGCGTGCAGTTTACCCCGGACTTGATGCCCGCGGATATTCTCGGCTCCGAGGTGTTGGAGGAAGCGGACAGCGGCAAGCGCAGTTTTCGTTTTCTGCCCGGCCCGGTGTTCTGCCAGTTGCTGATGGCGGACGAGATCAACCGGGCCAGCCCGCGCACTCAATCGGCACTGTTGCAGGCCATGCAGGAACAATTCGTCACCATTGCCGGGCAGCACCATTCCCTACCGCAACCGTTTCATGTGTTGGCGACGCAAAACCCGTTGGAACAGGAAGGCACCTATCCCTTGCCTGAGGCGCAATTGGACCGCTTCCTGTTGCAGATTAATGTGGACTATCCCGACCACGAGGCCGAGCGGCGCATGCTGATTGCCACCACCGGGGGCAAGGAAGCCGCGATCGAGGCGGTGATGGACGGTGAGCGTTTGCGCGCTATCCAGGATCTGATCCGTCATATTCCAGCAGGCGATGGCGTGGTCGAGGCGATACTGACACTGGTGCGTAATGGCCGCCCCGAAGACAGCCCCTTGCCGGGCATCCGCGAACAGGTCGCCTGGGGTCCCGGCCCACGGGCCAGCCAGGCTATGATGCTGGCAGTGCGCGCCCGGGCCTTGCTGGACGGCCGGCTGGCGCCTTCCGTCGATGATGTTCTGGCCCTGGCGGGGCCAGTGCTGCGCCACCGCATGGCGCTGACATTCGCCGCCCGCGCCGATGGCGTCTCTCTATCGCAGGTCATCGACCGTCTGTCCGAACCCCTGGCCTAGGCCGCGATGACAGTGGCCGCTGCAAATAGGATTGGCGCCAGGGCGGAGCAGCTGGCCGCCACCCTGCCGGCCCTGTTGGTTGCGGCGGAACGGGTCGCGGCAACCGTTGTGCAAGGCGTCCATGGCCGCCGTCGGGTGGGCAGCGGCGAGACCTTTTGGCAATATCGCCGCTATCAGGGTGGCGATAGCGCCACCGCCATTGACTGGCGGCAATCCGCCAAGAGCCAGAAGACCTTCGTGCGGGAGAACGAATGGGAAGCGGCGCAAAGCGTCTGGCTATGGCGGGACGGCTCCGCCTCCATGGATTATCAATCGGTGGGGGTGGGGGCGGGGACGGCCAGTGAACGCAAGCAGGACCGGGCGGATCTGCTGTTGCTGGCGCTGGCATCGTTGCTGCTGCGTGGCGGCGAGCATGTGGGCCTTTACGGCCAGGACAGTATCGCCACCGGGGGGCGCGCGACCCTGAACCGTCTGGGCGCGCATTTGCTGGACCACCGTACCGGCGAAGTCGACCTGCCCGCGCCGGGACGGCTGCCGCGTCTGGCGCAATTGGTTCTGTTCAGCGATTTTCTCGCACCCCTTGAAGAAATCGATTCGGTGGTAAGACGTTTCGCCAACCAAGGCGCCCGTGGCCATTTGCTGCAGATCCTGGATGGCGCGGAAGAGGATTTGCCGTTTCAGGGCCGTACGGAATTCGAGGGCTTGGAGGGCGAAGGAAAGATTCTGATTGGCCGAGTGGAAAGCCTGCGCGATGACTACCGCCTGCGCATGGCGGTCCGGCGCGAAGGGCTCAATGATATTGCACGGCGGGCCGGTTGGGGCTTTGCCGTCCATCGCACGGACCGTTCGCCACAAACCGCCTTGCTGGCTCTGTACAGCGCCTTGAGTGGCGGCTTGGATGGTCAAGCCGACCAGGTCAGCCAAGTTGAATTGTAGAGCGTGCTGTCGCTTGGACCCATTGCTCTGACTGCGCCCTGGATGCTTCTGGGCCTGGTTGGGTTGCCCTTGATCTGGTGGTTGCTGCGGATCACGCCGCCTGCGCCCTGGCGGGTACGTTTTCCCCCCATCCTCATCTTGTTCGACCTGCGTGGGGAGGAAGAGACGCCGGCGGCAACGCCGTTGTGGCTGGCTCTATTGCGGCTAGTGTTGGCTGCCCTAGTGGTGCTGGCCCTGGCCCACCCCTTGTTGCACCCAGGCGCCGATTTGTCTGGTAAAGGCCCGGTACTGCTGGTGATCGATGATGGCTGGGCAGCGGCGCCCAACTGGCCGCTGCGGCAACAGGCAGCCCTGAGCTTGGTGGAGCGGGCGAAACGGCGCCAGCGCCCGGTGTTGGTTCTGACCACGGCGCCGCCGGTGGGCGGTGGAGCGATCCGTACCTCCGGCCTGGTGCAAGCTGCTGAGGCGGAACCGTTGTTGCGCGCCTTGCAGCCAAAACCCTGGTCCACGGACCGTGCCGCCGCCGCTGCCGCTGCACAGGACCTAGCCTTTGCCGAACAGCCCACGGTGTACTGGTTGAGCGATGGCATCGACAGCCCAGGGCAAAAGGAATTAACCACTACGTTGGCCGCCCTGGGACCGTTGCATCTGTTGCAACAAGCTGCCGGGCGACGGGCCATGGCCCTGCTGCCCCCGGTGCTAAGCCGTGATGGTCTGCGGGCAACGGCTCTCCGTGCCGGCGCACAGGGACTGGGTGCGGTGACAGTGCGCGCTATGGGCGAACGGGGCCGGGTATTGGGACAAGGCCAGGCGCGGTTCGATATCGACCAGGATCGCGCGACCGTGGATATTGCCTTGCCAGGCGAGTTGCGCAACCGCGTCTTGCGCCTGGAATTGGCCGGGGCGGGTTCGGCGGCGGCGAGCGTATTGCTGGATGAACGCTGGCGGCGGCGGCCCGTGGGCCTAGTCTCCGGCGCCGCGATGGAGGAACGGGCCCAACCCCTGCTCTCCAACCTGTATTATCTGGAGCGCGCCTTGCAGCCCTATGCCGAGCTGCGCCGGGGCAACATCGATACATTGCTGCACCGGCCTCTGGCGGTACTGGTTCTGGCCGATATTGGAAAATTGCCCGAGGCGCGGCAACAGCGTCTGGGACGTTGGCTAAAGGATGGCGGCATGCTTGTCCGCTTTGCCGGACCGCATCTGGCGCAGGGGCCGGACGCGCTGATCCCGACGGCGCTGCGTCAGGGTGGGCGCGCCCTGGGCGGGTCCTTGTCCTGGTCCAAGCCGGCCGGTCTGGCCGCTTTTCCCAAACACAGTCCATTTCATGGCCTGGCGGTGCCCGGCGACGTCCTGGTCAAGCGGCAGGTTCTGGCCCAGCCGTCCCAGGATCTGAGCCAGCGCACCTGGGCCAGTCTGGCGGATGGCACACCAATGGTGACGGCGGTGCCCAAGGGCCAGGGATGGCTGGTATTGTTTCATGTCACTGCCAACGCGTCGTGGTCCAACCTGCCCTTGTCCGGCCTGTTCGTGGACATGATGCGCCGACTGGTTGCCATGTCTCGTGGCGTCGCGGCGGAGGGCGAGACGTTGGTCCGCCGGCAATCGCCGCCGTTGGCCAGCTTGGATGCCTTTGGCCAGCTGGGTCCGCCGGCTCCTGGCGCCGAGGCCATCGACGCTCGCGATATGGAGCAGGTCAAGGCGGGGCCGAAAAGCCCGCCCGGTTATTACGGGCGTGAAGACGACCGCCATGCCTTGAATCTGAGCCAGACCTGGCAGTCGCTGCATCCGATCATGGAACTGGCGGTGCCGGTGCAGATGGCTGGATACCTGCAGGACAGAGAGGTGGATCTGAAGCCTTGGTTCTTGCTGGCGGCGGTCTTGCTGGTCCTGGCCGACCTTGTCGCCGTCCTTGCGCTGCGTGGTCTGCTGCACCCCGGCGTTCGTGCGGTCTCATTGTTATTGGCCGCGATATTGCTGTTGCCAGACAGTACCGCTATGGCGCAGCGATATACTTCCACTGAGCGTTTCGCCATGGCCGCGGCGCTGGATACCCGCCTGGCCTATGCGCTGACCGGCGATGCCCGGGTTGACGAGATGAGCCGCGCCGGCCTGGCGGGGTTAAGTGATATTCTGCGTCTGCGTACCTCGATTGAGCCCGAGGCGCCCATGGCGGTTAATGTGGAGCGGGACCCCCTGGTGCTGTTCCCCATATTGTATTGGCCGGTGGTGCCCACGCAGCCGGCCTTGAGCGAACGCGCCATCCTCCGCATATCGCAGTACATGCGCACGGGGGGCACCATCGTTTTCGACAGCCGTGACGCGGGCAATAGCATGCCCCTCTGGCGCCGCCGGCTGGGCGCTGGCGGCAGCAGCAGCGAACGTCTGCGCCGCCTGTTGTCGCGGCTTGACCTACCCCCCGTGGCGCCGGTACCCCAGGGCCATGTGCTGACCCGGTCGTTCTATCTGCTGCAGGACTTTCCGGGCCGCTATGTGGGCGCTCCGGTATGGGTGGAACGGCGGTCCGGCGGCTTGAATGATGGCGTCTCGGCCTTGATCATTGGTGGTAACGACTGGGCCGCGGCCTGGGCCATGGACGAGCGGCACAGGCCGTTGGTTCTGCCCACCCCCGGTGGCGCCCGGCAGCGGGAGATGGCCTACCGCTTTGGCGTCAATCTGGTGATGTATGCACTGACCGGGAATTATAAATCAGATCAGGTGCATATCCCGGCCATATTGGAACGGTTGGGGCAGTAGGCTATGACCAGCTTTTCCCGCATCAGCTTTGATCCCACCTTGCCTTGGTGGCTGCTGGCGATTTTGGCCTTGGCCGCGGCGGTTCTACTGACGGTTGCCTATTGGCGCCGCTCTGGCGGCACCACATGGCGCCTGTTGGCCTTGGCGGCGGCGCTGGCGGCATTGGCCAATCCTTCGCTGATACGGGAACAGCGCAGCGCGATACCCGACGTCGCCCTGGTGGTGGTTGATCAATCCATCAGCCAGCGCATCGGCATGCGGCAGAAACAGACCGAGGCGGCGTTGGAGCGTATCGAGCAGAAATTGCGGGGCCGGCCGGATCTGGAAATGCGGGTGGTGCGGGCGGGTTTAACGGGCGCGGCCATGGAAACGGAAGGCGGCCATTTGTTGCCCTATGGGACTCATTTGTTTGGCGCCATCCGCCGGGCCTTGCGCGATGTCTCCAACCGGCGGGTCGCGGGCGTTATCATCATCAGCGACGGCCAGGTGCATGACCTGCCGTCGCCGGGCAAGGATACAAAAAATGCCGTGGATCCGGACGGCTCCGATCCGGCCGATGCCAATTCAGCGGGTCCGCTACATCTGCTATTGAGCGGCCAGCGGGGCGAGAGGGACCGCCGCCTGGTAGTGGTGAAGGCGCCCTGCTATGGTATCGTCGGCGAGGTTCTGAACCTGACTTTGCGGGTGGAAGACAGCGAAGGCGCTGGCGGCAAGAGTGGGCACACTCGGTTGCGTCTGCGCCGTGACGGCGGCCTGACCGATAGCCGAACCATAGCCATTGGCCAGGCCCATAACTTCCCTTTCCGCCTGAACCATGGTGGGGCCACCGTGTTGGAATTGGAGATTGATGCCGGACCGGACGAGTTGACCCTGAAGAACAACCGCGCTGTGCTGATCATCAATGGGGTGCGGGAACGCCTGCGGGTTCTGCTGGTTTCCGGCGAACCGCACGGGGGCGAGCGGACCTGGCGAAACATTCTAAAATCGGATCCGTCGGTGGATCTGGTGCATTTCACTATTCTCAGGCCGCCCCACAAACAGGATGGCACACCGATCAATGAATTGTCGTTGATTGCCTTTCCAACCCGCGAATTATTTCAGGACAAGCTGGATAATTTTGATCTGATTATCTTTGACCGCTACCGCCGCCGTGGCGT
>MPLX02132844.1_pt1 | contig 10046 bp, 6 predicted proteins | sample 1617341 | NCBI WGS metagenome assembly MPLX02 (sample SAMN05944804, study PRJNA350692) | marine metagenome | biome: marine; feature: ODZ; material: water; isolation source: 120 m water sample filtered on 0.2 um supor filter | place: Pacific Ocean | collected 2012-04-08 | depth 120m m | reverse complement strand
TGGTTGCAAAGAGGCTGGCGTTCGCCGTGCCATCGTCAGCATACTCAGGGAAAAGCCACACCTCACCGGATTTGTTTAAACTATTATTATAGCCATCGCCATAAATTGCTCCGACGGCCAACCTGCCGGAATCTAATGAGACCCCGCGCCCAAACTTATCGATAGCTTGTAAACCAATATCCATGTCTCTATAATCGGTGGAGTCCCAGGAAGAAATATAAGGTGTCGTCGGCGAGCGGCCTTCACCTATAGTAGCTTTAAGCACACCACCGCTGAATGCACTATCGGTAAATGAGAAGATATAAACTTCTCCGGCTCTGTCTAAAGTTGCGCCATCACCAAGCATTGCTCCTATCGCCAAGTCCGTGCCATCCAACGAAACCGATTCCATCCCGTCAGCGCTATTAGTGTTGTAATCATTATCGGTCCCAAAGTCTATGTCCTTGGCCCCTGAGTAGTCGGCGCCGATGGTAGCGGCAAGAGAACCGCCGCTGAAGGTACTGTCAGAAAATGTGAAGAGATAAACAGCACCATTATTGGATGCCCCGTCGCCAGAGCCATCGTCTGATATTGACACTACTGCCAAGCGGTTATCGTCCAGCGATACGCCATGACCAAATTGATCTGCTCCGTCCAATAGATCTTGTGACGCGGCAGCATCTCCCAAATCGATGTCTTTGGCCCCTGTATAGTCGACGCCTATCGTCCCTTGGAGGGTCGGATTTGTAAATGAAGTATCGTCAAACGTATAGATATAAACCTCACCTGCATTACCCGCGTCGCCAGGAGTATTGTAACCGTCGTCTTTTTGCGACCCTACTGCCAGCATAGTCCCGTCCAATGAAACTGAAGCCCCAAATTGGTCGATGGCGCCCAGGGTTTGATTAAAAGAGATTGGTGCGGAGTCTGTATACGTGCCAGCTGTTTGATCAAGAATTACCGCGGCAAGGCTTCCCCCGGCGAATGAACTAGAATCGGTGCCCGTGAATGTAAAGAGAAAAACCGCGCCTTCGCTGTTGTGGTTCCCAAATTTGTCGTAGTTTTTCGCCCCCACCGCGAGCCTGGCACTGCCGTCTGCGGCTGTATCGAGCGAAACAGATTGCCCAAAATGGGCCGTATTGTGTAATTCCACGTTGATACCTCTACTTTGCCCAATGGTTTGCTGCAGTTGTCCATTACTGAAGGAGTCGTCATCAAAGGAGTAGAGGTACACTGTCCCTCTCCTAGACCCAGTTCCAGTTGGAGAAGTTGTTGTCATATAAGGAGTCCCGACAGCCAACCGGTTCCCATCGAGCGAAACATCAGCCCCAAACAGTACTTCGGTTTCTGCCCTGTTGGCTAAGTCGTCTTCGTCGATTTCATTGGTGCCCGTATAGCCGTAACCCACCATGATAGAATTCTGGTTGAAGACGTTCGCATCCGTGATCACAATATTTTTGGGATCCAAAAGCAGGGTACCGAGCCGGTCCCCGATACCGGTCTTGGCATTACCGCCAAAAGTCATAACGTCGCCTGATGAGACTTCCACGAATCCGCCGGCCCCTGTTTGGGCCCCGGGTGTCACATCGAACTGACCCAGGACAATGGCTTCTTTGTCTGCCCACGTTATGATCCGTCCACCGTCACCATTAGCGCCCATGGCTTTCGCGCTAATATTGGCGGTATCGGTCATAACTAAAGTTTTCGCGTTTATGAGTTCATCGGTTGCGAGGTTTTTACCACCCTGGTACTCACCGCCCAGTCGTATACTGCCACCGCCCATGGTGCCGGACGCATCAACCGTGTTGGATAAAAACTTGAGTGCGTTTGCCGTCACATCAATACTTCCACCCTTGCCGGCGGTACCTATCGCCAGGTACTTGCCGGAGGTTGTGATCTGCTGATCAGCAAAATGTTTGATCGAACCGCCGCTTGCCCCGGAAACGTCAAGCATCGCGCTGACCGTTTCCCAGGACTGGAACAGGGTATTGAGGTTGATATGACCGCCGCCGCCGGTGCTGCCCTTGGCTAAAATCGGTGCAGAGATATCCAGGTTACCCGCGGTGACGTTGACGTTGCCCCCCGTATCACCGCTGGCATCAATCGTTCCGGCCGCGGTCACCCAGTTGGTGCCGGTGATATTGATGTCACCTCCTTTTGCATCCGTGCCTTTGGCTTCAATCGATGCATTGTGGGTGAGCACAGTGGCTCCTTGTATTGTGATCTCGCCTCCTTGTTCTCCCGACTCCTCGCCGGACGCGTTCAGGGTTCCGTTAATCTGGACTGCGCCCTGGTCGCCACCGCCTAGAAAAATACGTCCGTTTTTTTCGCTGACCGTCTTCGCCTCGATCACCCCCTCCATGTTGATAACATTTTTTATGATGTTGCTGGCGTTCTTGGCCGACAGGATGACCTGGCCACCGTTGGCCTGGATGGAACCGGAGTTTGAAACTCGATCGCTGATCAGGTTGCCGTCCTTATCGAGGACCTGTCCTTCCACCGCTTCGTTGACGGTAAACTTGATCAGGTTGTCGCCGACAAAATCAACCGTGGCGGCCTTGCCTGAGACCAGGCCTACTGTACCGAGGTTCGCGATCACCACGCCCTTGTTGTCGACCGACGGCGCGATCAATGCCGCAAAATCCGACGCACGAATCTTGCCTTCGTTTAAAATCGATGCGAGCGGTTTGCTCGGGTCTTGGGAGAACTTGTACAGACCGTCTAAAAAATCCTGCTCCGATATTTTAAGTGTGCTCGCGATCAGGCTTGCGACGTTAACATTAGCGGCGGGAGAGATGAAGATACCGTTGGGGTTGCTCAACACGATCTGACCGTTGGCTGAGAGGTTACCTTCGACCACGGTGCGGCTGGCACCCAAAACATTGTTGAGCGCTGATGAAGTAGAATCGGGTTGCAGGAAGATCACCGACTCGTTGTTGCCGATACTGAAACTTTCCCAGTTGATGATGATCTTGCTGGTGGTTTGGTTAACGGTCAAGGAAGAGCCGGAAGTGTCAATCGTGCCGGCACCGGAGGCAATAGTTCCCCCTTGAGGCAGGGCATAGACCAAAGTCGGGAACCCGCCGATCATGTAAATCAAAAAAGCAATCAGGAATTTATAGATCGCCCTCCCGCGATCGATAAAACTTGAAATTCTCACTCCACTCCCCAGTGCAAAGTATGGGTTTGCTTTAGGTATTTGAAAATTAAAGCTTAAAAATAATAAGCCCCGTCCTCCAATGGATGGCTTAAATTTAATCTCTTTATTTACAATAGCTTGTAGGAGAAATCTTAACATATTGAAAAGATTGAACAAAACTTTAATTGCCAAAATAACAACAAGATAGGGCTTTAATTATAATAAATTATTGATTTATAAGGGTTTATTTTGATAGGAAATAGCCTCAAAAATCGTGTTTTAAGCCCGATTTTTGGCTAATATTTTGAATTAATTTGGGTTATTTGAAACTCTGGGCTGGATTGCTTGAGAAGAGTTTTTGGTCGCGGTGGTGTACTCTCAGGTATGCACTCTATAATAGTGAAGGTAATACCGATTAATAATTGATCATGCCGTTCAGGTAAACCGTCCCGTAGGATTCGTCTGCAGGTGCGATGCTATCGAGCACCGGCATACCATAGGTAACTGTAAAACTGAAGGCTGGACGTTTCTTTTCTTTTTTCGGGATATTGATTTTGAGTCCTCCACCCGCCGTTGTTATTTCCTGATCCACTTCCCCCGCGCGTTGTTTGCGAACAAAAACTTTTCCGTGTTCCAAGAAAGAAAAAATGGAAAGAAACTTGCTTGGGAAGGGAACTGTATACTCTATCGATGCGTTGTATCCTCTGTCACCCTGAAAAGCAGACAGCGGGTAACCGCGAACCGAACCTATCCCGCCGATTCCCATAAGGTAAGAGGAAAGCGCGCGCGTATTATTAGCCTGCGCTTGAAACTTCAGAGTGAAATAACTGTTTAAGACGTTCGCAGACTGGAGTCGAGTCACATTGATGTTCGTGGTAAAAATCTTTCCGTGCCCGCCTGCCCTTGAAGTGAGGGCGCGAGACGAGTCCCCTTCACGAAGCCCCAACTCAAAGTTTAAATCGTAAAACGTTCTACCAAGAAAAGAATCGGACCGATTACCGCCAAATCCGAGCGAAACATTCATCAGGTTGTCCTTGGTGGTATTAATTCCCTGCGCTTCGTTCTCGAAGGTTTTGAGATCAAGTCCGGTACGAACCTTAAAACTGGCGGTACGACTTTTATGCAGCAGATGGGAAAGCTCCAGGCCAACCGAATGAAGGGATCCCCCTGCTGCCAGGTATTCAAGCCTGTCCTTGAGCTCATTCTCTAAAAAGGTGTACGACACCTTCATGCGGGTCCCGTAAGAATTGATAGGAATGGTATAAAAAGGGGTGTAGGAATCCTGCCCGTACTCGGAGCGTGTCCACCGGGTCGCAAACTGATCTCCCAAGGTGAAAATATTGGCGTAGGTCATACTCAACCCAAAACGAACAGGTCCGGTATAACGGGAACCAAAATTATCGGAGTCAAAAGAAAAGGTATAGGGCCTTGACTCGGTGACATCCATGACCAGATCCGAAGTACCCGGCAAGTCCCCCGGCTTTAACACCGTGGTGACTTCGACTCCCATCAGTTCGTTTAATTCAAGAAGCACACGCTCCAGGGTCTGCTCTTTTAAAACTGCTTCGTCCTGCACGATCTTCATCCGCTGTTGAAACTTTTCAGTGCTTAGATTCTTGTTGCCCTGCACCAAGACTTTATTGATCTTGCCCTCATAAATAACTATCTCCACTGTAGAATCTTTTACTTCCTGCTTTGGGACAAACGCACGCGCTAAAAGATATCCTTCGGTGGCGTATAGCGCGGTAATTTCATTAGCCATGGCATTCAACATACCCAAGCTGACCTTTTGCCCCTCCCCTAAATCAACCAGCGGCATTAATCTTTCATTGCTGATCACCGTGTTGCCGCTAAGCTTGATCTTCTTGATGAAAAATGCAGGACCAGTTACAGGAGCCTTGCTGGGTGACGGCTTGCTCTTGTTGTTAATTTTTGGTGCTTTGGGTTTGGGAGGAAGTTCCTTAGGCAGGGACTGACGAAGCGATTTCTCTATGACCTCCGACTGACCTTCAAGAGGAACTTGAGCTAGCGCAAGCCGGGCAAAGGCATGGATCATTAAACTTGCCATCACTAAAATTACAATGAACGCAAGCCACAGCCCCAGCCGATCCCGGAACAAAGAGATTCCGCAACGGTGCATTTTAACCCTGTAAGTTGTTTGATTAAGGGGGCTTTATAGCACATGCTGTGGAAAAACTGTGGAGAATTTTTCTCTAAAAATGTGGAAAAACTGTGGAAAAAATGCGAAAAATTTATCTATCTAATTGAAAATAAAGATCAAAAAAAAAATTTTACATATTTTTTAAAAAAATAAAAAAAATCGATTTTAGGGGTAAATTGTGGATAACTTTAACTTAAACGTGGAAAAATTGTCTAGAAAGTTTTTTTAATAGTGGATAAGTTGTGGATAGAGGCATTTTAAAAAAAATTTAGAGCCGTTTATTATCAATAAATTTTTAACCTTAAAGATTACAAGGTTTAAATAATTTGCTTTTATATTTCAATGGACTTTGTTTTTAATAACGCGTTAATCAATTTAAAAACAATGTAACTGAATATAAGTTTTAAAAATATTTAGACAAAACGTTATCAAAAAAAATTTAATTAACATTTTTACAATGCTTAATTTTTTTTACACTTATAAATCAATGGAGTTTTACTTTTTGGAGGAGGGGACACCTGTGGACGTTTTTAAACTTTCTTCGGAAATGTTTTCCCAAAAAACTTTTCGTAAAGAGTGAGCTTATCTTTTGCGCAACGAAACCCGACATCTTTTTTCTTGGAAAGTGGATTAAGATGTTCTCGGTAAGTCGCTCTGGATTTTAGAGCAATGACCTTTTCGTATTCTTCTTTAGAGAAATGACCTACTCCAAGGTAAGACATTCCTCGAACGACCAGTTGTTTTCTTTCCTTTTCTTTCCATGTGTAGGTACTGTTCGGATAGGGTAGGTAGTAATCCCACACCCACTCCCAGACATTGCCGATCATGTCATAGGTCCCATAAAAACTGACTCCCTGCGGAAAACTTCCAACAGGTTTCAGCCCGCGGCCCTGTTTCTTTTTTGGTGATGGGCTGACATTGGCTGAGGAAAACTCAAATTCATTACCCCAGGGATAAGTATAATGGTCTGGACCGCGGGCTGTTTTTTCCCATTCGGCTTCTGTGGGTAGTCTTTTACCTGCCCACGCAGCATAGGCTGCCGCATCATAAAAATTAACATAGGAAACAGGATGATTCCCTGTCCCATCTTGAAATTTTTCACCGCCCCAGGTGCGTGGTGGCTTATGATCAGTGGCCTGACAAAATATGTAATACTGCAGGCGGCTCACTTCATATTTATCAATATAAAAATCTTTGAGATAAAGTGTTAACGAAGGGGACTCATCGGCATACCATGGTTTATTTAAGCCCACTTTAAGGGCATGTTGGTCGATATCGACTTTATCGCTTCCCATGATAAAATTACCACCGGACACCAATACCATTCCTTTTGGAGGGGACTCGCATCCGCTCAAAATCATGCCGGCAAGCATCAAGTAAATTATCGTGTAATATTTCATCAAATCCTTAGTTAAACAAATCACTTAAACCACATGACAAAAGATAATTCGACTTATATTTTTAAATCTGTTCCCATCAAGAGTATCGATGTCGATGACCAACTGACTAATTTCTCCTGGGGTGTTCCTGTTGACTCTTTACATCAATCGATCGAAGAGGTTGGTGTCATACACCCAGTTACACTAGCACCGGTAGGCAACGGTTTTCGAATCGTCTGCGGTCATCGTCGTGTAAAAATATCCTCACAGCTTCAAACAAAAGAAATTCCGGCAAGAATTCTGGATCTTGCACCAAGCGACGAAACCATGCTGATGCTGAACCTATCAGAAAACCAACTCCACCATCACTACAGTGATATTGAAAAAGGACACATCCTTTTTAAGTTATCTGAAGCTATGGTTCCGGAAATACGCATCATAGAAAAGTATATGCCAATGCTCGGCTTGGAGAAAAGCAAAAAACTATTGGATGATCACCTCAAGGCTAATCAATTAGTACTCGGCCTTAAAAATCTTCTTCATGAACTAAATGTACCTATTAGAATTTTTTCAGTGCTTTTCAATTGGAATACAGAAAGTACCATCGCAGCGGAACGGTTTTTTTCTGTACTTCGACCTGGGGTCAATAAATGGCGGGATTTTCTGGAATGGATCAATGAGATTTCCACACGAGATGAAATAACTCCCTTGGATCTATTTGAGCTGCCCGAATTACAATCTGTTCTAAATCAAAATGATCTTGCGCCCAATGTCCGCTACGACCGCATTCGTCAAATTCTTCATTCCAGACGTTATCCCATTCTTAGCGATTTGAGAGTGCGTTTGGCAAGATCTCTTGACGCATTGAGGTTGGACGATAAAACAAAAGTTCATGTGCAGGATAGTTTTGAAAGCGACGAAATTCGAATTGAAATGAAGTTCCGTACTCGGGAAGAGTTTGTCAGCCAGGTAGAAAAGCTGGTCCGCGCCTCAGACTCCGAAGCACTAGACGAGCTGATTGGCATTTTTAAAGATTCATGATCATCGCCTAAATTTTCACAAGGCCCTATAAAATCTTTTGGTTTCATACCTTGTTTGGTCTATTCTCAAAGTCAGAAATTCTTATTAATTACGCACTTAATGGATTAAATCTGGTTCATTTATATCGTATATATTTTGAATAAAGGTTTTTATGCAAAAGCTAGGTGTGGTCAGTCTAGGTTGTCCGAAAAACGCAGTGGATACTGAGTTGGTTCTCGGAGATCTTCAAGGTGATGAATACGAAATCACTTCCGACCAAAAAGAAGCCGATGTCATCATTGTCAATACTTGTGGATTCATTGAATCTTCAAAAAAGGAGTCCATTGATGCCATTCTTGAAATGGCGGCACTTAAAATAGATGGCAAATGCAAAAAGCTCGTGGTAACTGGATGTCTTTCCGAACGATATAGCGATGAGCTTCTTAAAGAAATTCCAGAGATTGACCACATGCTGGGTGTGAACCAGTACCCGCGACTAAAACAGATTTTAAAAGAATCCGATGCCCAGAAAGACAATACTTCGAAAAACCATGTGCACGAACCGGCGGAATACTTTGAATCATACATGAATCGAGTATTGACGACCCCGTTTTACTCTGCCTATCTTAAACTTGGTGAAGGTTGTTCCAATAAATGCGCCTTTTGTATTATTCCAAAAATTCGTGGGCAATTTCGAAGCCGCCCCCCTGAGTCTATCATCGCCGAAGCCAAACATTTCGCCCAACATGGTGTCAAAGAATTCAACTTGATTTCACAAGATACAACCATGTACGGGGTGGACCTTAAAATGAAGAACGGTCTGGTTCAGCTTCTAAAATCTCTTGCTAAGATTAATGGAATCGAATGGTTGCGTTTGTTCTATTGTTATCCTACTTTCATCAATAGCGAACTAATCGAATACATCGCCTCTGAAGAAAAAGTCTGTAATTATGTCGATGTCCCCCTTCAGCACACCCATGATTTTATCCTTAAACGGATGAAACGTCAGGAAACGGAGAAAGGCGTCCGCAATATGATCGATGAACTCCGCACCAAAGTTCCGGGTATCGCTTTACGCACAACTTTCATTACAGGATTTCCTGGAGAAACTGACGAGCATTTCCAGCATCTTCTTGAGTTTGTTCGCGAAATTGAGTTTGACCATGTCGGTGTGTTCACTTACTTCCACGAAGAGGGAACTACTGCTTACGACTATGAGGATCTTGTTTCTGATGAGACTGCCGTTTCACGCCGGGATGAGTTGATGAGTGTTCAACAGGAAATCAACCGAAAAAAAAATAAATCGAGAGTTGGTAAAATTTTACCCGTGTTAGTTGAAGGAACTGACCCTGAGGAGGAGTATCTGGTAACGGGGCGCCTCGCTACCCAGGCTCCCGAAATTGATGGGCAGGTTATCATTGAGGAAAGTGAAGTAGAAATCGGACAAATCTCACCCATGCTTATTACCGGATCGACGGACTACGATCTGGTCGCTCGTCAAGTTGAAAAAATTTCAACATAGTTTTAGCCGTGAAAAATGTCGGCTGTTTAGAGTTGAAACATAATCCGAGCGATCACTCGCAGCTCTACCACCCAGAACAATACGACAATCATCGACCCGGACAGCGTTGGTTAGAACAATCTCTCCTACAGGCCAGCCCATAAAAAGCACCAAATCAAATTGATTAGCAAAATAGATATTCCCTTCAAAATCAACCCATTTTACTCTGGCGAAATGACGATTTGAATACATTCTTCAGATTTAGCTGATTGCTTTTAATCTAAGCTTGTCACCTTAAAAACAGTGTGTTATTCTGCTGGGCAATCCGCTTTTTGCAGGGAAGATATTTCCCGAGAACAGTATTTTATCACGCACGCAGCCGGATCAAACCTAATGGTGACCGCAAGGTTTTAGGCTTGAAGTGACAGCTGCGGAGGACTAACCATTTTTTATTTAGCAAAGGAGTAGTAATGCCAGAAATTACGATGAAGCAGTTGCTGCAAGCAGGGGTTCATTTTGGTCACCAGACCACCCACTGGAACCCTAAGATGAAGAAGTACATTTATGGTGCACGAAATGGAATTCATATCGTAGATCTTCAAAAAACCTTGAAGAAGTTCCGCGAGGCTGAGGAATTTGTCAGGAAAATAACTGCGGCCGGGAAGAAGATTCTTTTCGTTGCCACAAAAAGACAGGCTCAAGAACTTGTCAAACATGAAGCCGAACGGTGTGGTATGTACTTTGTCAACCAACGCTGGTTGGGTGGAACAATGACGAACTTTTTAACCATCCGTAAGAGTATTGACCGGTTACTACAGCTGGAAAAAATGGAAGAAGAGGGTGAGTTTGAGCGTCTGCACAAAAAAG
>MPLX02352354.1_pt1 | contig 10058 bp, 6 predicted proteins | sample 1617341 | NCBI WGS metagenome assembly MPLX02 (sample SAMN05944804, study PRJNA350692) | marine metagenome | biome: marine; feature: ODZ; material: water; isolation source: 120 m water sample filtered on 0.2 um supor filter | place: Pacific Ocean | collected 2012-04-08 | depth 120m m | reverse complement strand
TATTTTCCTGCAAGCCATCAGATTGTTCATAATACTTCACGGATTTAACTTTTTCTGAGACTCTTCCTTTTGCAGTAAAACTTTGAAATTTTATTGCGTTACACTTTAATTTTTTTGCTTCATCAATTAATTTTTTAGCTAGCTCTACACTACCATTATGATTTAAACCTGCTTCAGCAATAATATATGGAGGATGTTTATCACCAACTAATTGACTACCTAGCTTAACTTTTGTATTTAACTGAATACTTGCATAATTTCTTTTTACTTGATTTTCCATGGAGTCCTTATCACATAGAATATTTACTAAATCCATGGTTTTGTGAAATAGAATTTGACTGTCAGCATAATTGAATTCTCCACCAGTCCCGAGAGAGTAAATTTGCCTAAATTTAGAAATATTAGAAAAGTTTTTTGATAATTCATATTTGTAATTTACAAATTGAACTGGATAGACAAAGTCTTCTTTATTTTCAGAAAAACCTTTAATATCTTTCTTGTTTTGTATCACACCAACTTTTAAAATATCTTTCTCAACTATTGATTTAATCTCTCGAAATGATAATAGGTCTATTTTATCTCCTTTTGAATAAGCTATTTCTGCACTTAAATAAGTTTCATTTTTAGGAGCAATATATTTTGTCATAGTTTTATGCTCCGAAATTCTATTAAAAATAATTTTTTTTGATGAATAATAAATCCAATTACAGTTTTTTGGCAGAACCCTTCCTTTATTTACAGAAATATAAATAGTTCTTACTCCCCTGAATTTTAAGTTACTTGTAAAGCCCAGCAATCTAGACGTTAGTGTAATAGGCAGAGTTGATAAAATTATAGTGTTTTTATCTATTTTTAAACTTTTTTTATTCTTAAAATTTATTTCATTAACGTAGTTATCTTTATGATTTAATTCTACTACATTGTGATTAAGATAAATTTTACCTCTATATTTAATAATTTGATCTTTTATATGTTCATAAACAGAGCCTGTTCCATATTTTCCAACAGCTGTTTTTTGTCCACGGTAAAAAGGAAGTATTTTGTTTCTAAATTCTATTCTTTTAGGGGCCCATTCTGCAGTCATTTTCTCAGTACTTATTCCCCATATTTTTTCAGGATAATTTTTGAAAAACATTTTGGTCAAAGTTGGACCAACCTGAGCCTTTACATGTTCGTTAAAATTTTTAGTCTTCGAAATTTTACTTTTTTTTAGATCATTAAGATCTTTCAAGATTTTTTTTTTATCGGATATATTAAAATTATTTAAAGCTTCTTTAGAAAATGGATAATCGTATAGTTTTTTAAAATTTTCGTTATAAGTATTTTTTGCCCAAAATTTTCCCTCTACCAAAAACTTACCAAAGTTTTTTTTCCAAAATCTCCATAATTTTTTGTCCGGAGTATGAAATATATGAGGACCTGTATCTACTCTAAATTTACCCCATCTCCATGACCTACACATTCCTCCAACAATTGAATTTTTTTCAAAAACTTTTACTTCCCAATTTTTTTTTGATAAAAGCCAACCTGAAATTAGTCCGACCGGTCCCGCACCTAATATTAAAATTTTTTCTCTCTCCTTCATATTTGTTTATTTTTTCGATATAATTTTTTTTTGTAGATATTTTAATTTTTTTTTCTGCATTTTTTTAAAACTGCCATATCCATCTGAAATTCCATAAATCTTTTTTGGTGCGCTTACGTTATCAACGACTATTGAATTTTCATCAGATAGGATTCCTCTTTTGATAAGCTTTAAATTTTTGTAAATTAGCGACCTTTTTAAATTTAAATTATAGAGTTTTTGTGTTGTTGTAATATTTTCTAAATAAGCATTATAAGCTGGAGTTACATCCAGTCTATATAAGTTAATTTTTCTGACCAAGGCTAATTTGAGAGCATCTTTTTTAAGTATTCCCTTACCTATGTCCAGAACAAAGACATTTGAGTGAAAATTATTTACATGTTCTAAAGTTAATAATGGTGTACCGTTCGTGGCACCAATTATAATATGGAATTTTTCCATATCTAAATTCAAATTATTTATTATTGTAGCTTTTGCATAAGTTCCCTTTGGAATAATTTTATTAATAGTATTAACACTATTCCTTAAGATCTTTTTCTTTCTTCGATATAAAAATACGGCAGCTCCTCCCTCAACAAGTTTCATACCAAGCTTGAAACCGACATTTCCAGATCCAAGTATCAAAATATTTTTTCCTCCTATACCCCTTATATCTTTTAAAAAATAGTTATTTAAAAGTGTTCCCGCAGCCTCAACAGCAAGGTCATTTCCTTTGTAGGTAAAAATTTTGGTTTTTTTTATTGACTCTTTAACACTTCTTTCAAGATTAACTGCCATTTTTTTTTTATTTGAAATAACTTTTTTTTCAGTATCTACTAGTACAAAATCAACTTTACCATCTACGATTTTAGCAATTTTTTTTGCAGAAAAATCGTTAAATATTACAGCTCCTCCATAAATAAATTTTTGATTTTCTCTAACGGGAGTAACATAGAAGTTAGAATTTTCTCTTTTAACTGTATTTCCAAAAAAGAAGCATCTATTTTTTTTTGATTTGTTAATCGTATTAATTGTATTTTTTAAAATGTCGTACATATAATAATTTTTGTATTTTTAACATATCACAATGTAACACTCAATAATTTAACTTATCGTTAATGAAAAATTAAAATGCAAAATATAAAATTTATTAGCTAGATAAAATTAGTTAAGTCGTTCCTGTTTTTAATAAATTTTCGTCTGCTCATTTCAGAAATTTTATTTAGTTTTTTGTCATGTTTTATAATATTTACTATTTCATCAGCAGTTCCATATTTTTTACTTATCTTAATCTTATTAATTACTTTTTTAACTAAAAATAAATCGTGTTTATAATCTATGCTAAATTTATAATTAGATATATTTTTTTTTTTGTTTATTATTTTTATTTTAAATTTTTTAGGATTTTTCCAAAACAAATGTGTAACATGTTCGCGGTCATCTTTATTTTTACTTAATCTATATATTTTTTGAAGAGATCTAAATTTGAAAATTTCAATATCGCTTCCGTCAGGAAATTTACTTTTTTTGGGTGGATTTGTATTGGCCAAATAGTCTAATTTTCTAATGAAAAATTGTTTTTTCATACTTTGCAATAATCTTGGATCAACCAATGGACAATCAGGCGTCACTCTTGCAATATTTTTTACATTAAATTTTATCGCACAATTTAAAAATCTTTTTAAAACATTTTTTTCGGGACCTCTATAAAATTTTATTTTATTCTTTTTTGAAATATTGCAAACAATATTATCTCTTTTAAATTTTGTAGTTGCTATTATAATTTTATTTTTAGAAAAAGTTTGAAGCAATCTATCTATAAAGAATTCTAATACATTCCTTCGATCGATCCTTGCTAATATTTTTTTTGGGAATCTTCTTGAGCCAGTTCTAGCCTGAATTATTATTGCAAAATTCATTTAAATTCTTTATTTTATTTAAGTCAATTGTTTCCATAGAGAGTTTAAGTTATTGGCTTATCTTATAATGCCACTATAACGTATTTCATTTTTTTTCATTTTTGTTTTATCATTTATAAATTGATTCATCTTTTTAAAAACATAATCACAACTTTTTAAATATTTTTTAATATTGCTGAGGTTATGTGCGTATGAAACGTAAACACTATTTGATGCTAAATAATTTCTTTTTAGCATCTCTTTTGTAAAAAAGGTATAAAGTTCTTCTCTATTTGGATATTCCAGAAAAAAACTACATAAAGGCATAACTTCTGAAACTCTTAGTTTAATATTATTTTTCTTTGCAAGGTTTTGCCAACCTACACTTATCTTCATTCCAATTTTGGGAATATGTAAATAAACTTTTTTTTTTACAAAAAAATCTATTGTTGCATTAGCAGCTGCAAATCCAACCTTTTCTGACCAAGCTGTACTACTAATAAAGCTTCTGTTCCCATATTTCATAACTTTTTTTTTACCAACAACGCATGATATAGCATAACCATTTCCAATGCCTTTTCCATATACAACAATGTCCGGAGTAATTTTAAATTTTTTGTAGACGCCACCTGCCGTTTCTCTCCAACCAGAAGTAATTTCATCGATAATTAAACAAATTTTATTTTTTTTACAAATTTTTTTAATTTCCTTTAGAAACTTCTTGGTAGGGTAGCTGTTTCTGCATCCCTCTATAACTATTGCTGCAATATTTTTTTTTTTTTTTAATTTTTTTAGTTCATTAATGTTGTTGTATTTGAAACCTATAACTGAATTTTTTAATTTTCTAGGTATTCCAATGGCTTCGAGACCAGGTAACAAATGATCTTTAAGATTATTTTTGTTTTTTATGATGGCTGCTAAATACCAATCATGCCAACCATGGTAACCAGAAAAGGCGATTAGCTCTTTTCCGGTTTGTGCTCTTGCAAGTCTTATAGCAATTGACATTGCCTCGCCACCTCCTCTGGCAAATTTAACCTGATCAGCAAAATTATTATATTTGAGTATTTTTTTTGCTAAATTAAATTCATCTAGGCTGTTTAATGTTGAAGATATGCCTTCGTCGATTGCCTTTTTAACTTTATTATCAACATATTTATTGCCATAACCTAAAATACAAGCACCCATACCCATTTGAGCCATATCAGTAAATTTTTTTTTATTTAAATCCCAAATATTTATGCCTTTTGATTTAGTAAAATATGTGGGCCAGTAATTTGGCAAATATCTGTGGGGCCTTTTAGACAGAAATACATTTCCACCGGGTATAATTTTCACGGCTTTTTTCCAAATTCTAATTCCTTTATTCATAATATTTTAGTTAATTTCAAAAAACGATTACTTTTTCTTTCTATATTCATTTTTTATCTAAATTATTCGTTCAACAATTATTCAGGCTGAACAAATATCATCATATATATTGATATTAAGTTAATTCAAATCATTTCTATTATTACAGCAGATAAAAAGCATAAATGTTTAATTGTTCTATCCTTTTTATTGGTTAATTGTTTTAAATTTTTAAATTTTTTTTTATAAAATTTGTAGTAATTGTAGATTATTTAAGCAAAATTTCATTAGCTTCTATTGATTTAATAAATAATCTTTTGCTAAAATTTATCTTTTTTTTTGCACAAGTTAGGAAATATGTAACACTTTTTTTTAAGGATTCTTCATAATCTTTTTTATCATCTATTATAAACTGCCTAATAGTTTTTGGACTTTTGAAGAAGCCTTTCGAATCAATATTGATTGCTGGTCCTTTGATTGTTATTTTGTTGTCTTGTTGTTCAACAATTCCATTTTTAAATAGAAAAAATAATTTATTAGCATAAGGAGAATTGTAGGATGAAAATATATTGACTATTGATTTATTTTTGAGATTTAATTCAACATGAGATGTATCAAAACTTGTTCCAACACCTGAATGATTTATCAACTTTGGCTTATTTATTTTATTTATATTGTAATAAAAATTTATTAAATCAATGAAGTGAACTGAAATTATTTCATATACACCTTTCCTACATTTTATTCTGTTTGATCTCCAATTTTTAATGTAGTTTTTCTTTAATGCAAGTCCGTGAGCTACAATCAAATTAGCATACAATAAATCTTCAAGTTTATATTTTTGAGTATTTTTTAAAATTTCAGCAATTTTAGAAAATCTATAATTAAAGTTAAAATAGATTTTTTTATGGCTTATTTTTTTTAGACTTTCTAATTCATTCAAAGATGTAACTGGTGGTTTTTCACAAAAAATATATCTGTTATTTTTAAGTTTGTATAAATATTTTAAATGAGTTTTGTTTGGAGAAGCTATAAAGATTGTATCGCAATTTTTAAGCTTTTCATATTCATTAGAATTGAAATACTTTGGTTTTTTTGGTTTGTATATATGGAAGTTTATTTTATTTTTTTTAAGTATTCTTTGTATTCTCTTTGAATGACCTCCATTGCCAATAATCCCAATTTTCATTATATTAAGTAATCGGACATCTTTTGCAAGGCTCGATCATTGATCTTTGTTTTTCCAAGTGTCGTTTTATAATTAAGTTATAGTAATCTGAATTCCAAATTTCTTTAATTGTTTTTTGTTTAACATTCCATTTTGATAAGATTGATTTATAATCATAATCACAAGGATTTACTTTTCCGTCCCACCAAACAAAAATTCTTTGAAACAACTCGCTGCACGCAGTTATTATGTCGTTAATTTTGTTTTCATAGGAGCTTTCCCAAGGAGAGTAATTGGTAAAGGCAATTATATCTGCGAAATCTTTCCATTGATTTTTCATTTCTTCTAAATTTTGTTTTTTATTGATTTTTACGCCAGTAATTCTAACAATTTTTTTATCTTTCTTGTAATGGGTATTTCTAATTTTGTTGAACAATTCTAAGTTTTTAAGAATTTTTTCAAATTTACCATTTACTCTAATCTCCTCATAATTTTCTTTATTTTTTTCATCTATTGAAAATACAATCGTCTGTAAGTCACTTGATAATAAAGAATGTATTAATTTCTCATTTAATAGAGAAGCATTAGTATTTAACTTTAGTGCTAAAAATTTATTTTCACAATATTTTAACATTTTTTCCAAATCTTTACTTAAAGTAGGTTCACCTCTAGATGCAAATGTTACCGCTTCTAAATTGCCTTCAACCTCATCGATAACTTTTTTAAAAATATCAAAATTCATATAACCCATAAAACCATTCGATTTCGAAGAAAAGCTTTTGTCAATCTGATAGCACATTACGCATCTAAAATTACAAATTGATGTTGGTTCGATTTGAATACATGGAGGATAATCATCCAGTATTTTTAGTTCAGAATATTTATTATACTTGTATCTATATATTAAGTATCTAGGAAAATATTCCGGATTTAACTTATCAAGCTCTAGCAATTCATGTTGAATCAAAACCATATCACGAGAGTCTAATTTTATATTTTTTAGAAGTTTTTCGTAAGAATAATAAATAGTTTCAATTATTTTTTTTTCTTTTAGTGATAAATTAAAATTATCTAAATTATCTTTTAAATTTACAATTTTCTTAAAGGTATTATTTTGTAAGTAATCACTTTGAATATTATCGCTAAATGAAAAGTTACTTTTCTCAAACCCCTTTTTTTTGGTATTTGATAAGTTTGTTATTTCTGTATCTTTCATGCCTAAGTGAAAATATTAACGCTTTGTAATTTTAGTGCCAGTTTGTATATTTGGAGGAAGTTTCACTTGTATTTATAGGTTTTTTCTTTTCAGCTATCCTTTTTGCTGCTCTAATTTCCTTTTTCTTTAAATAAGAATCATAACTTTTTAGCGTTTTCTCTCCACTTTCGTTATCTATTCTTTGAGAAAATCTTTCACCATCTAAAGTAGTATTTTCCCAATTAACAAGTTGATTATAAACATTAGTTTTATCTTTTGTAGCAACCATATTTTGTTTATTTGTTTCTTTTTTGTCTTTTTGTTTGTTTTTATTTATAGGGACAACTTTAGCCTTATTATTGAACTTAAAGCCAACTTGTCCTGAACCTGCGTTATGTCTAAATCCTCTAAAAGAAACATCTTTTGTTGTATAAAGATGATTAACTTGTTGTAATGTACTAACTTTCTGTTTATCAAAATAGTTTCCCATTAAGGTTGTGTTTGCCCAACGTAAAGTTTCATAAAATTCGTCATCACTTAGCTCCGTAAAATTACAACATATTAAATCTGAGTTTAGATGTTTTCTTTCATAAAAATCTTCAGCTGGATTGTCTTTGTCTAACAGACCCATTTCAATTGCATCATAATAAAGTGGTGAACCAGGATAAGGGGTTACTGGTCTTATTGTTCTTTTTTGAGCAAAGTCATCGTATTTTAATAAAAAATCAACGGTTGATTTTATTGTTTCTCTATTGTCTCCATGATTACCAAAAATAAAGTTAAGACCTGGACTAATTCCTACCTTTAAGGTGTCTTCTACACCTTGAATAATCATTTCTGGTCTTAAACCTTTTTTCATATTATTCAAAACTTTTTGATCCATGCTTTCAATACCGTAATTAATAAAATTACAACCCGCATCTTTCATAAGATAAAGCAATTCTTCACTACAATAGTTGAGTCTTCCACTACATTCCCAATGTATAGGTAAATTACGTTTAAGAAATTCTTTACATACTTCTTCTGTATGAGCAATAGATGACATTAGAAGGTCGTCAAGGAATTCAATATATGTAACTCCATAATCTTTATGCAACATTTCGATCTCATCTAATAAAGCTTCAGGGTTTCTTTTTCTGTATCCAGGATCCATACGATAACAAAAAGTACATTTAAAAGAACAACCACGAGCGGACATCATTGGCATACAAAAATCCGTAGCTTTAACTTTAGGAGCTCTTAACATTCTATAAAAATGCATGGGAAATAATTCATATGGTGCCCAGGGCAAGGAATCTAAATCATGGACCAAAGGCGCTCTTGGTGTTTGTTTAAGCTTTCCATCTTCTAACCAAGCTATCCCAGGCACATCTTTTAGAGGTGTTCTATTTTCAATTGCACCTATTAATTTCGAAATTGTAACTTCACCTTCTCCCATACAAACTACATCGCATCCAGATTTTTTTAAAAAAAATTCCGGTTCGGGTGTTGGGCCGTAACCACCCATTAAATAAACAGGCCGATTTTTAGAATTATTGATAGCTTTCGATAAACCTTTTAATTTTTGATACTGATAATAACCAGCAATTAAGCTCAAAATTACAACATCGAATTTATTTTTATCAAGATAAGTTCTTAGATAATCATCCGGCCAGTGATGCATATCTTGATTCCATAAAGTGATTTCATGACCATCTCTTTTTAGGACGGCCCCAAGTGCAGCAATCCCCAATGGAAACACGTTATCATATGAGCCATTATCATAGACGACAAATAATACTTTTGAAGACATAATTAATTAAGCAGTATAACTAATATCATAATAGAGTAAATAATATATAAAATCGTTTGAAAATTGGAAAATGTAGCATTATTTTTAATAGCAATATGATAGATGCTTCAAAACAAAGTTATCGAATTGCAGAAGAAAAAAAATAATGTATTATCAGGTTTTTTAATTTATCATATGCTTACCTAATAACTTTATGGGAATAAAAATTTTATTCATATATCCGAATACTTACGGCATGTACATGATTCCACCGGCTATAGCATTGCTTTCTGCTATACTAAAAAAACATGGACACAAATCAGAAATCTTTGATCTTACCTTTTATGCTACTGATTATGGAATGGACTCTGATGGATCACAAGAAGAAAAATTAAATGTGCAACCATTTGATATGGCTTCAAGGGGAATTAGACTCAAAAATTCAGATTGGAAAATAGATATAGCTAAACAAGTTAAAAGATTTCAACCAGATCTAATTGCCATATCATCCACTGAAGATATGTGGGAATTGGGATTAAGAGTTTTGGAAGAGATAAAAGAAGTTAAAATAAAAAATAACATTCCTATTATTGCCGGAGGTGTTTTTGCTACCTTTGCTCCCGACTTATGTTTAAAAAATCCGTATGTAGATATGGCTTGTGTTGGTGAAGGAGAAAAAGCAATTGTAGACCTTTGTAATAAAATAGAAAAAGGAGAAGATTATTCCAATGTTACGAACTTGTGGGTCAAAAATAAAGATGGCAGAATTACTAAAAATAAAATTAGCAAACTTGTCAACGTAGATAGCAATCCAATATTAGATTTATCTCTTTTTGAGGAAAATAGATTGTATAGACCTATGGCAGGAAAAATTTGGAAAACAATTCCGGTAGAAACTCATAGAGGTTGTCCTTTTACTTGTAAATTTTGTAATTCACCAGATCAACAAAGATTATATAAAGAAGAAACGGGCGGTTCTTATTTCAGAAAAAAAGGTATAAATAAGATTTATGATGAACTGAAATATTTCAAAGAAGAAGTTGGATTAGAGCTGGTATTTTTTTGGGCAGATACATTTTTAGCTTGGAATAAAAAGGATTTAGACAAATTTT
>MPLX02377120.1_pt1 | contig 10061 bp, 11 predicted proteins | sample 1617341 | NCBI WGS metagenome assembly MPLX02 (sample SAMN05944804, study PRJNA350692) | marine metagenome | biome: marine; feature: ODZ; material: water; isolation source: 120 m water sample filtered on 0.2 um supor filter | place: Pacific Ocean | collected 2012-04-08 | depth 120m m | reverse complement strand
TGATCTCGCGTAATCTGTGAAAGTAATAGACCGCTGTTTTGGGATTTACCCTGACGAGATCAGCTGCACACCGGGCCGTGGCTCCAGCAACAAAATGCTCGACCAAACGATCTTGTTTGGATTTGCTTAATTGGCTCTTTCTCATTGCCCCCATGATAACACCTAAATGGCGTTAGATGGGTCAGCCCCTAAATTATTATCAATATGCAGCTGTTAAATAATTAAGTAAGCTGTCTCCTTAATTCCTTCTACCCCAACCTTGGCCTGCCGCTCTCGAGCGCTGCTTCTAAATCCTCCCAGCCATAGGCGTTTTCGCTGAGGATCGTGCCCCAGAGTTTTTCCTCACGTTCGCCGACCCGCTTGCCGCCCATTACTTCATAGAAAAACCGCGACGGATTGAGACTCAGCACCCAGATCACGGCGGCATCGTAGCTTTGGGCGATCATCAAATCGAACAGACCAGCCAAGAGATGCTCGCCATGTCCCTGGTTTTGGTGATCAGGATGAACGTAAAGCGTATAAACTTCGCCGCCATAGGTGCAGGCGCGGTCGCGGTTAAAGCCGGCACTGCCGACGCCGATCACCGTGCCATCATCATCTTCAAGGACGAGAATTTTTTCTTCGGCCGGGCCATCGGCATGGCGGATGGCGCGGGCCCACATCACCATTTGGCGCTCCGGTGACATCTCGACCAGGACTTTATCAGGCAAAATACCGGCATAGGTCGAGCGCCAGGTCTCTACATAGACATAAGCAATGGCCTGAACGTCTTCTTCTTTGGCGGGGCGTATTCTAGTGATGGGTTTTCTCCAACACAGCAGCGAAAAATCCATCAGTATCATGCCGCGCCGGGGTTAAGGAAAGGTAAGTGTCTCCAATGGAATCAGTGGCTGGACAATCCGTGCCAACGGCAGTCTGCCAAATTTTGGGCACTGGCAGCGCTTTAAAATCCGGATGGCTTTGCAAGAACCAAGTGATTTGATCTTCGTTTTCACTTGGCAGCACCGAACAGGTGGCATAAATCAAACGGCCTCCCGGGATGACGAGATCAGCGGCCTGGGTCATGATTTTCTGTTGCAGCGCTACCAATTCTTCGAGGCGTTCCGGTGCCAGCAGCCATTTTTGCGTCGGTGCCCGCCGCCAGGTCCCAGAGCCGGAGCAGGGGACATCAGCCAGAACCCTCTCACTTGTCGCTGCGTGTTCGCTAAACCAAGGATCGTCATCGCCAGTAATATGATGAAGGGTAACATTGGAGACACCGCTGCGGTGCAGCCTTGGTTTCATCTTTTTAAGCCGATCTTCATCCAAATCACAGGCGATCAGCGGGCCGCCATCTTTCATCGCCGCACCGAGCGCCAAGGTCTTGCCGCCACCACCGGCGCAAAGATCGATGGTTTTCATAGCTGCCTTGGTATCGACCAAGGCAGCTATGATTTGCGAGCCTTCATCCTGAATCTCAATAAAGCCGCCTTTGAAGGCTTCTGAGGCTTGCAAATTAACCCGACCTTTCAGGCGCAGCCCCAGCGGTGAAAAGGCAGTCGGCTCGGCTTCGATCTGATCTTTTCGCATGACTTGAATCGCCCGAGCGCAATTGCCTTTAAGCATATTTACCCGGAGATCGAGCGAAGCCGGCCGATTTAGAGCCGCCGCTTCTTCGATAAATTTATTCTTCCATTGTGCTACCAAAATCTCGGCGAGCCAGTCCGGCAGTTCAGCGGCAACGGCAGCAGGGTATTCTGCGTCGTTAAAAGAATGATCGCTGAGCTTATAAAGCAGCGCCGTTTCGTCCACGGTCAGTGTGCTCGGCGCGTAACCTTTACCATCAAACAAAGTGCTGATGGCGTCTTTCGATTGCATATCATTCAATTTTAAGTCGGCAATTACTCGCGATCGCGGTGATGGATTTTCTGTATGCCAATCAAGCCGGGCTTGCCGCCGCAGGATATCAAACACCCGGCCGGTGATGGCACGCCGGTCTTTCGAGCCAATGTAGCGCCGCCCGCGCAGATAAGAAGACACCACGTCATCTGCTGATGAGTTGGAGCGCTCCACTTTTTCGAGGATAACAATGGCCGCTGCAATCCGCGCCCCCGGAGTCATAGTTGTGTCATGTCTTAGTCATCCACACGGTAATTCGGTGTTTCGCGGGTGATGGTGACGTCATGGACATGGCTTTCGCGCAAGCCGGCCGCGGTGATTTTGCGGACTTTGCAGTTTTGTTGCATATCGGCAATTGTCGCATTGCCGGTATAGCCCATTGATGACTGCAGGCCGCCGACCATCTGGTGAATAACGTTGGTGACCGGACCTTTGTAGGGCACCCGGCCTTCGACACCTTCAGGCACATATTTGAGATTATCGGATACTTCTTCCTGGAAATAGCGATCAGCCGAGCCCCGGGCCATGGCGCCGAGCGAGCCCATGCCGCGATAAGATTTATAGGAGCGTCCTTGGTAGAGAAAGACTTCGCCCGGGCTTTCTTCAGTACCGGCAAAAAGTGAGCCGATCATGACACAATCAGCACCGGCAGCAATGGCTTTGGCGATATCACCAGAATATTTAATACCGCCATCAGCAACCACGGGAATGCCAGCTTTTTTACAAATTTCGGCGGCCTCAAAGACAGCGGAGAATTGCGGCATGCCTACACCAGCGATCATTCTTGTGGTGCAGATAGTGCCAGGACCAATACCGACTTTGACAGAATCTGCGCCAGCACCGATCAAAGCTTTGGCACCATCTGCCGTCGCAATATTACCGGCTAGAACCTGACAGTAGTTGCTGAGTTTTTTAATCTTTTCAACAGCGCTTAAAACGCCGGCGGAATGACCGTGCGCAGTATCGACGACAATCACATCAACCTCGGCATCGAGTAATTGCTCGGCGCGAGCCAATCCAGCGTTGCCGACGCCGGTAGCTGCAGCGACCCGCAAGCGGCCTTTTTCGTCCTTGCAAGCATCCGGGAAGGCTTGTGCTTTTTCCATATCCTTAACTGTGATCAGTCCAACGCAGGCGAAATTATCATCAACGACGACTAGTTTTTCGATCCGGTGTTGATGGAGAAGGCGTTTGGCTTCTTCTAAATCAACACCCTCTTCAACCGTCACCAGCGGCTTGTCGTCACTGTGGCGGGTCATGAGTTCATAGACTTTTTGTTTGGGTTCGGTGGCAAAGCGAACATCGCGGTTGGTCAGGATGCCGACCAGTTTACTGTCGCCTTCTTCGACCACCGGAAAACCGGAAAAACCGTTGTGATTCATCAGCGCCTGAGCGTCGGAGAGTGTCGCATTGGGTTCGATGGTTATTGGATTAACCACCATACCGGATTCGAATTTTTTTACCTTCTTAATTTCGGCGGCTTGTTCATCAGCCTCAAGATTTTTGTGGATTACTCCTATGCCACCGGCTTGCGCCATGGCGATCGCCAGCGCGCTTTCGGTCACAGTATCCATGGCAGCTGATAACAGCGGAATACCAAGCTCAATCGATTTGGTCAGCCGAGTCTGTGTGTTGGTATGGGCTGGCAAGACATCCGATGCTGCAGGTTCAAGCAATACATCGTCAAAGGTAAGGCCGTCGGGGATTTCCATGCCATCTCCACTTCTTGAGTTGGCAACGCATCATACAGAGAAAGTCTATAAAGCCAAGTCGCTATGTGGAGAATTGGAAAAGTTATTAAAACTAACCGTTTGTCGGCTTAATCGGTGTTTCCACCGCGATAGTTTTGGGCGACAACAAACATTTCCGCCGACTCGTTGCGGCTCGATGGAGGCTTGGCATGGTGGACTTTGGCGAATGTGCGTTTCATGTCAGCCAGCAAGGTCTGTCCCGTGCCGCCTTGAAAGACCTTCGAGACAAAACAACCCCCTGGGGCGAGCACTTCTGTGGCAAATTTATAAGCGGCTTCGACCAAGCCTATGACACGGAGATGATCGGTTTTTGGATGACCAGTGATTTTTGGCGCCATATCGCTAAGCACGGCATCAGCCGGACCACCTAAAGCTTTTTTTATAATTTCCGGCGCTTCGTCGTCCATAAAATCCAGCAGTACGACTTTGGCGCCCGGCAACGAGTCCATTTCGGTTAAATCAATGGCGATGATCTTGGCTTTCGAGTCCGGCTTTTCTGTGCCGACTCGGCTCACCAGGACTTGGGTCCAGCCGCCGGGTGCGGCACCCAACTCAATGATATGCATATTAGGTTTGAGGAATTTAAATTTATCGTCAAGCTCTTCAAGTTTGAAAGCCGCCCGCGATCGCAATCCGGCACGCTTCGCGGCGGCTACATAAGGATCATTTAATTGCCGCTGGAGCCAGCGTGTTGACGAACCTTTACGTCCCTTTGCGGTTTTGACTCGAATTTTAAGGTCACGCCCGCCCCGGCCTGATTTATTGCCGGAAGACTGCTTTTTTGCTCTGGGATTCGTGCCTCCAGGCTTTTTGCTCACTGAGCTGGCCTGATTTCTGCGTTGTGTTGATAATTGGCGGCTGGATTACCTAACACCGGCACACCATTATTGATCATCAACTCGAGCAGCATACCTTCACGCAAACCCCGATCGGCAACCCGTAGCTGGCCAACCGGCCAAGTCTGGCAAATGGCTTCCAAAATTGCGCAGCCGGGAATAACCAGTTCGGCCCGTTCATTACCAATGCAGGGTATTTCAGAGCGTCCGTCATAATCGAGTTCGGTCAATTTATTGGTAGCATTGTCGAGATCATTGAAGGTAAGGTCGAGGCCATCGATCAATAACCTATTATATTGATCTAACCCCAAATGCACCGCGCCCAAAGTTGTAACCGTTCCTGATGTGCCTAACATTTGAACATTGTTGGCGGTAACTTCCTGCTTGATATTATTGCGTTCGCAAAACGCCGGAAGTTGTTCGGCAATATCCCGCACCATTTTTTGATAACAATCGTAGTTTATCTCATAGATACCGCATTCCTCAGCCAGCGTGACAACACCCAGCGGCAGGGATAAAACATCCAAAATTTTAAAATTGGCGAATTCTGACTCTTCTTTTTCTGGCTTTTGCTTGGCCCAAACGATTTCCGTACTGCCACCGCCAATATCAAAAACCAGCGCAAAGGGAATTGTGGCATTGAGCAGGCTCTGGCAGCCTTTCAGCGCCAGGCGCGCCTCTTCGTCGCTTGAAATGGTTTCAAAATTGAGATGGGTTTCTTGGGCGACGCGAGCCAGAAAGTCGTCACAGTTGGCCGCCCGGCGACAGGCTTCAGTGGCAATATTACGAGATTGCGCAACGTCAAACAACTTTAGCTTATCGGCACAAATTGAAAGTGCGGAAATCGTTCGATCCATCGCATCATTAGCTAGACGGCCACTCTCGGCAAGCCCTTCACCCAATCGCACAATGCTGGAAAAGGAGGCTACGACACGAAAGCCTTGTCCAATCGGGTGGGCGATCAGCAGGCGGCAATTGTTGGTGCCGAGATCTAGGGCGCCATACATGCGCGGCTTACGCTTGCGGATGAAACCGTATTTACCACGTTTACGCTTCGGCGCTTTGGAATTACCGTCCCTGAAACTTTCTTTTTTGTCGTTATTATTGCTCACTGTGAGGCTCGTTTTTTTCATGTTTCTTTGACTTGAATTCAGGTTAGCCTGGAACGGGAGTGAGCGAAACATCAAAATTTGTGCTAAACAAAAAAGGGCGGCCAAGAAAGGCCAACCGTAACGATGCGAGTTAACAGGAAATATATTACATTTGACGAATTTCGGTGAGGAAACCGTCAACCTGAGCCCCAAGACTTTCCGACAGTTGGGAAAGTTCCCGTGCGACATCCAATCGATTGTAGACTGACCGGTTTCAGAGGACGCTTTGGTGACGCCATCAATATTGGAGGAGACTTCACCGGTGGCAGCACTTTGCTCTAACGTCCAGAGGAGAGCCCGGGCGAAGGTGGAATAGTCTTCATCTGTAACGCCATATCCGCCATGGCGTTCACCGAGTTGTTGAACGGCCGGCCGACTTCCTGACCAATTTTGAAGCTCTGGGCTCTGCTTGACGACGCTTTTTGGGTTCACTGTGGTTAGATTCTGCAAGGATGCTGGAACTGACACCTCCTAAGTCATGACCTTTCTGGTTTTCTGGTGTAAAGGTTCCGGATGGACGCCGAACCGGAAATAGCAATAAAGCGCCGCCACCTCATCTTCCGCCATTGGCAAGGGCAGGCGCGCCTTTGGCAATCCTATTGGCTGATGGGTGTGGTTGGTGGCTGGCTATTTTGGACGCTGGTGCTAAATCTCATCGAATTCGGTATTATGCCCGAAATTCCCGGTGTTATAATCCTGGCTAGCTACGCGGTTTATTCGGCCGTTGGTGTTTGGCGCTGTGCATTTAATGCAGATTGGCGCGGTTGGGGCTATCTGGCTCGCGGTATTATCGGACTTTCGACGATATACTTTTTATACCAATTATTCTAGTCAACCTAACATTTGTTCTGGTGCCAAACAAATTGAACGCTACAATCACCACAAACTTTAATTAATCGAAAAGAGATTCAAAAATGATCTCAGATCCTGTTGTAATTGTTGGTGCCGCTCGTACTCCGATGGGAGGACTCGGCGGTGATTTTAGTACTGTTTCCGCTCCTGAATTGGGTGCCGCCGCTATCGCCGAGGCGATTAACCGCGCCGGCATTAAAGCTAAAGATGTCGATGACGTTGTCATGGGCGTTGTTTTACCTGCCGGTCAAGGGCAGGCACCTGCTCGGCAAGCTGCGATTGGCGCCGGCGTACCCAAAGATATAGGCGCGACTACTATCAATAAAATGTGCGGCTCCGGCATGAAAGCGACTATGTTCGCGCACGATAATATTCTCGCCGGTTCGCATGATGTGATGGTTGCCGGCGGCATGGAAAGCATGAGCAATGCTCCTTATATCCTGCCGGATGCCCGAACCGGTATGCGGATGGGCCACGGCGAAGTCAAAGATCATATGTTTTTAGACGGGCTGGAAGATGCTTATGAGTCGGGAAAATTGATGGGAGCTTATGCCGAAGCGACAGCTCAAAGCTATCAGTTTACCCGAGAATCTCAGGACGCCTTTGCTATTACTTCGCTGGAACGCGCCCGCAAGGCCACGGAAGATGGAACTTTTGCCAAAGAAATTGTCCCGGTGACGGTAAAATCCCGGAATGGTGAAACGGTGGTTGAAATCGATGAACAGCCGGGTAACGCGATACCGGAGAAAATTCCTAATTTGCGTCCGGCTTTTGCCAAGGATGGTACTGTAACGGCAGCAAATTCAAGTTCCATTTCAGATGGTGCGGCAGCGCTTATACTGATGCGGCAATCGGAAGCTGAAAAGCGTGGCTTAAAACCGCTTGCAGTCATTCTTGCTCATACCACTCATGCACAGGAACCGGAATGGTTTACGACCGCGCCAATCGGAGCGATTAAAAAAGTTCTCGACAAAACCGGCTGGGACAAGGATGACGTTGACTTTTACGAAATCAATGAAGCCTTTGCGGTGGTTACCATGGCTGCCATGCAGGATTTGGGTATTTCCCATGACAAAGTAAATGTTCATGGTGGTGCCTGCTCGTTGGGTCATCCGGTAGGTGCGTCTGGTGCACGTATTATCGTGACACTTTTGAATGCATTGGAAAAATACGATAAGACCAAAGGTGTTGCGTCGCTTTGTATTGGTGGCGGTGAAGGCACGGCGATTGCCATTGAGCGGGTGAATTAATTTAGGGAAATATGTCTACAGTTTTAATAACCGGGGCTAATCGGGGGCTGGGGCTTGAATTTACCCGTCAATATGCAGCTGCTGGCTGGAAAGTTCTTGCAACCTGCCGCGATCCACAAAACGCGACGGAGTTAAATACCATAGCTGGTGAAATTCAAGTGCTGCCCTTGGATGTAACAGATTATCTGGCAATCGAAACCGTTTCCCGAATATTACGTGCCGAGAAGATCGATCTATTGCTAAACAATGCTGGGCTTTACGGTTCACGTGCAGTCGCCTTCGGTGAAACCGATTATGAGGATTGGTCTGACGTTTTTCGAGTCAATACCCAGGCACCGCTTAAAATGGCTGAATGTTTTGTTGAACAGGTGGCAAATTCAGATAAGAAACTCATCGTCTCGATTTCCAGCCGTCTTGGCAGTATTGGTGAAAACGATGAGGGCCAGCAATATACTTACCGGTCAACCAAAGCGGCGCTCAACGCCATAAATAAGTCAATGTCAGTTGACTTAGTAGGGCGGGGCATAACGACTGTGGTGCTGCATCCGGGCTGGGCACAAACGGATATGAGTGGTCCCAATGCGGCCATCGATCCGGTTGATAGTGTAGCAGGTATGCGCTCTGTCATAGACAATTTAACGACTGCCGATACCGGCAGAAATATTAGCTATGACGGTTCATCGATTGATTGGTAGGAGAATTCTGGAAAATGGCTGATCCAATTGAGTTTCTATTTGATTCCTTCTCACCCTACGCTTACGTTGCGACCCATCGCATCGAAGAACTTGGGGATAAGCATGATAGAGAAGTGATCTGGCGGTCATTTTTATTAGGTGCGATGTTTCAGGTGAACGGCCACGACCACTGAAGGAGTATGTCCTAAAATGGGACTATTCAAGCTATAATCTAGCGCGGATAGACCGGCTTTGCGATGTCCAATGGACGCTGCCGGAAAAATTTTCAATCGCCACCGAGACGGCCGGGCAAGTTTTTTACTGGATTGATGATCAAGATATCGAGCTCGCGAATAAATTTGCACTGGCCGCTTATCAGGAATATTTTACCAAAGGTATTGATATCCGGTCGAAGGAAGTTATCGCCGGTATGGCGGCTGAATTGAGATTTGCTAAAACTGATAGTTTGGCCGCTATGGGGGACGAAAACTACAAACAAAAGCTCAAAGACGTTACCGCAGACGCGATTGAGCGGAATGTTTGTGGCTCACCATTTTTCTTTATTGGCAGCGAGCTGTTCTGGGGCAGTGACCGTCTTGAGATGATGGATTTATGGCTTAAAAAAGGCTGTTAGTAAATTAATATATAAGGTTAGCTAAATATCATAATCTGTTGTTTTAAAAGAAATAAATAATAACGGAATTGCGAATATTATGCTCAATCGCCGGCTGTTTTCAACGGATATAATGAGGAACTGCTCACCAGTTTAGAGACGATTTTGGGAGAGACTGAAGCGAACGAAAATATTCGCGCCGTGATCTTATGGGGAACTGGAAAACATTTTTCTACCGGGGCCGATATAAACTGGTTTAAAGATCTGGCGGTCACCGGTGAGGCTGAGAAAAAACGCGTTGCTGATTTAGGTGCGGGGGCTGTGCGAAGACTGTTTTCATTGCCAATATCGACTATCGCCTTGGTGCAAAATGCCTGTTTTGGCGATGGTATCGGCTACGTCGCCGGATGCGATATCGCCATTGCTTCGGAAGATGCCCGCTTTGCCATTTCCGAAGTGCGCATTGGCATAACGTCAGCACTGATATTGTCGTAAGTTATCAGCGCCATTGGAGTGCGTCAGGCCCGGCGCTATACGCTGAAAGCGGAGACATTTGATGTGCATGAAGCAAAGCATTTAGGATTGACCCATGAAATTTATCCTATTGACGGGCTAGATGATGCCGCTGTGCCTGTGATTGATGATATTTTACGCAATGCGCGACATTCCGCGAAAACTAATATAGATTAATACGGATTAGACTCTGCCGCATCTGAGTGTTAGGTGTTAAACTCACTCTAATAAAACAATATCCCGGAATACGACATCAATGACCGTTCACCTTTTACGTATGGCCGTGCGTATCGAGAGCATTGCCCACCTTTCAGAAATTCAAGCCGAACGCATGGCGTCAACCAAGGGAAAACGTCTTTTCACCTATACCCGTAATGTCCCGCGCCAAACCGATAAATTGATCGATGGCGGTTCAATTTATTGGGTGGTTAAACACCTGATCCGAGTTCGTCAGAAAATAATTGGAATAGAGCAGGGGACCAATGATGAAGGGCGCAAATTTTGCGCGATTGAACTAGAACCGCACCATTCTCTGCTTGAGCC
>MPLX02305415.1_pt1 | contig 10075 bp, 5 predicted proteins | sample 1617341 | NCBI WGS metagenome assembly MPLX02 (sample SAMN05944804, study PRJNA350692) | marine metagenome | biome: marine; feature: ODZ; material: water; isolation source: 120 m water sample filtered on 0.2 um supor filter | place: Pacific Ocean | collected 2012-04-08 | depth 120m m | reverse complement strand
GATCACATCCGCAAGGCGGAAGCGACGCTTTATCACTTGCGCTGGATTGCCGCATCACAAGAACTTGAAACGCACCGTGCGGAACTAAAGGAATCTTCGGCAAAAGTAGAAGAATTGACCCGTCTGGCCGCGATCGCGACGACGGCGCAGGCGGAAGCGGCTATTGACCCTCCCAGCTTGCGTCAGTTGGAAGCCGAAGCAGCCGCTGAACTGCACCGCCTGACCGTTGCACGCGACGGCCTTGATGCCGAAGAAAGACGCATCGCAGAGGCTCACGCAGAAGCCGAACGCCGCCTGGAACAAATGACTGCCGACATCGAGCGGGAAAAATTGCTGGCAACGGACGCAACCCAGGCCATCCAGACCCTGGACGAAGAGCGAGTAAACATAGCGTCGGCCCAACAAGGTGAAGAGGAAAGCGGTCGCATCGCCGGTGAGGAGTTGTCGGAAGCCAATAACGCCGTCGAGGGCCTGGACGACAAATTAACCACCCTGACCGAGCAATTCGCAGGTGACGAGGCCCGACGCACCAGTCTGAACAGAACCATGGACGACCTGACCCACCGGAGCGAACGCCTGAAAACCCGGGCCGCCGATACCGGAGAGCAACGCGCCCGTGTCGAGGCCGATGCCATCGACCCCGCCGTACTGGCCGAGGCGGAAACGACTCTGGAAAATCAACATGCGGCGCGAGAAGCCGCCCGCAACAGGGCCGAAGCCGCCGATCAGGCCCGCAATCAAGCCGCCGAAGCAATCTCGAAATCTGTCTCCGGGCAGCACGCCACCCAGTCGATACTGACCCGACTGCTTGCTGAAGAGCAGGCCCTGTCGGACGTCCTGAAAGCCGGGGATTCAGACGAATGGCCCGCCATGATCGATGAAGTGACGGTCAATCCGGGTTTCGAAGCAGCGCTGGGCGCGGCACTGGGAGAAGACCTTTCGGCATCGACCGATGAACCGGCGCCGGTTCGCTGGCGCACCCTCTTGCCCTTCGATCAGCCAACCGCTTTACCCGCCGGGGTGGAACCCTTAAGCCAGTTTGTTCAGGGCCCGCCCGCACTGGAGCGTTGCCTCACCCAAATCGGCATGGTTCACGACGAAGCCGAGGGCGCGCGCCGTACCGACGAATTGAAGCAGGGACAATGTCTGGTTTCGCGCGGTGGCGCCATGTGGCGTTGGGACGGTTATACCATGAACGCCGGGGCCGAGACCGCCGCCGCCGCCCGTTTGGAACAACGAAATCGCCTGAACACCATCCGCGACGGCCTGTCTGACGCCCGCGCCGATGTCGCGGTGGCGGAAACTGCGGTGAAAAAAGCCCGCGACGCGGCCGACCAGGCCCAGGTGGCCGAACGCGAAGCCCGGGCCGACGCCCATACAGCCGACACAGCGTATGGACAGGCGCGCGACGCCCTGACGGATATTAAGGAAAAAGCGACGCATCATTCCTCAAGACTGTCCGCCCTGATTGAAACCGCGGAAGCCATTAAAACTGATCTGGAAGAAGCCGAAACCCGCGCCATCGAATCCCGCGAGGCCATTACAGTCCTACCGGATACAGAAGCCACCCGCGACAAAATTACGACATTGCGCGCTGATCTTGCCGAACGCCGGACCGTACAGGTGGAGCGCCAAAGCGCTTTCGACACGCTGGTTCGCGCCGCCGAAGACCGCCGTCGCCGTTTGACCGACATAGAACGCGAATTGGCCAATTGGCGCCAGCGTAACGAGGGAGCCATTCATCAAATCGATCAACTAAGCGAACGCCAACAGTCCGAAACGACTGAAATCGCTCGACTTGCCGCAGTGCCGGACGAAATCAAAGAAAAACGTGGTGTTCTGCTAGCCAGCATTTATCAATCGGAAAAGAACCGCCAGGAAGCCGCGGATAAACTAGCCGTCGCCGAGTCCCGACTTGCGCAAGCCGACAAAACCCAGCGCCAGGCCGAGGCGGAGCTGGCGGCGGCGCGGGAAAATCGGGTCCGCTTTCAGGGCCTGGTCGAGCAATCCGAACAAGCCGCCGAAGGCATCGTGGAGCGGGTACTCGATAAGCTGGACGCCAGCCCGGACCAATTGTTCGAAATCGCCGACCTTGTCGAAGGCAGGGACCTGCCGGAACTGGAGGCGTCCGAGCGCAAGGTCGAAAGGCTCATTCGTGAACGCGACACCATGGGTCCGGTCAACTTGCGCGCCGAACAGGAAACCAGGGAACTGACCGAACAACTGGAAACCCTGGAAACCGAGCGGGCCGACCTGATCGAAGCCATCGAAAAACTGCGTAAGGGAATCGCAGAACTGAACCGCGAAGGCCGCCAGCGTTTGCTGGAGTCCTTCCGCGAGGTGGACAGACATTTCCAGGAGTTGTTTGTCCGCCTGTTTGGTGGTGGTCGCGCCCACCTGGCGCTAACCGATTCCGACGACCCGCTGGAAGCTGGCCTTGAAATCATGGCCAGCCCGCCCGGCAAACGCCTTCAGGTCCTCTCACTACTGTCAGGTGGCGAACAGGCACTGACCGCATTGGCTCTGCTGTTTGGCGTATTCCTGACCAATCCGGCCCCGATTTGTGTGCTGGACGAAGTCGACGCGCCACTCGATGACGCCAACGTTGATCGCTTCTGCACCATGCTGAACGAGATGGCTCGTTCCGGCACAACACGATTCCTCGTCATCACCCACCACCGCCTGACAATGGCCCGAATGGACCGTCTATTTGGGGTTACAATGTCCGAAAGGGGCGTCTCGCAACTGGTTTCTGTGGACCTTGAAAACGCCGAAGAATTGCGAAAGACAGCATAGATAACAGCCCACCCCCTAGACAGTTTTTTTCGTCCTATCGGCACCACATATAGAGATTCTTCTTGCATTGCTCGTCTGGATATGAGTCAAGCTATCCATGGCTCATACCAATCGCTTGTTGCGTACCAGTTGATCGCGCGCTGACAACAAGGCCCTGGTCCGGTGGCTGTCCCCAGACTTGAGAAAGACCTCCGTGTTCTGATGTCTCATCTGGCCGAAAGATACCCTGAATTTTTGTCCTGAATCGCGTTGGTCCTCTGAGCGTCAAAAAAGGTATGGATTTCCCGGCTTTCGTGTCATGATCTCGCAAAAGTGTATTCTGGGTCCCAAGACGTTGAGAAAAAGGCTGGAAAATCTGTTCCACAGCCCAAGCGATGGTAACTTACCATTAATTAAATTCGGGTATTTTGCGAGCGTCGCATGTTCGCGCCAAATTAATTTTTTGATGACTCGGCAGGATTTATAGAGGACTAAGTGTTTCGATGAGCAACAAACTGAATCACCCTGGCAAAGCCAAAGTTGAGCTAACAGCTTTCCGTCGCCCCCTTTTCGCAGGCGCTGTGTTTGTCGTCATGGGCGGTCTTACCGGTTGCTCCTCGGTCCCAGATGCCGTCAACCCGGCTGAATGGTACAAGAGAACGGTCGATTTATTCGCCGGTGAAGATGGTGAGGTGCAAGTCAGTGAAGACGGCCAAACCCAGGAGGCCGAAGCGAGGCCCGTTCCCGGAGAAGAGAAACCTATCCCGAACCTTTCTTCCGTTCCGCAACGCCCCAGTCAACCTGTTCAGGAAGGTCTGGTTGCCGATACGGAAAAACGCAAATATGCCGAACCGATAGCCCGTCAAGGCGAAGCAACCCAAATGCTGGCCGCTAAACCGCCTGCACCGCCATCGGCTCCATCTCCAACGCCGGTTCAGCCCGCGCCACCCGCCATGCCTGTCGCATCCGTGGCTCAGGCCCCGGCCCCGGTGCCAATGCCTTCCGCGTCCATTTTCGAGTCCATTGAGCCCAGGAAAATTCAACTGACGCCGCCACCGCAGGTGGCGGCGTTGTCGGCCAATTCCAGGGCGTCCATCGTCGATGATCCTTATGCGACCATCATAGTTTCGGCTAACGGCATCGAAATGTCCGGCGCTACTGCTGCCGCCGCAAACACCGCCCTGGCGCCGACAGGACTTGCTGTCACAGCGCCACCATTGGCGCAACTGACGAGCACATCCCCCATGCCTGAGCCGTCGCTTTCAACCGCCTTGCAACGTCCGGTGATGGGCGGCGCTATCAGCGGGACAAAAGTGGCGACTATCTTGTTTGAAAACGGCTCGGCCGGTCTTGGCGGACATGATCGCCGGATTTTGCGTGAAGTCGTTCTATTGCACCAGCAACGCGGCGGCACTGTAAAAGTCGTCGGTCATGCCTCCAGTCGGACCCGTGACATGGACCCGGTACGGCACAAAATGGTCAACTACAGGCTGTCGGCTAATCGCGCTTCGGAAATTGCCGCCCAATTGCGCGGCTTGGGACTTGATCCTGCGGCGGTCGTCGTCGATGCTCGTTCCGATAGTATGCCCCTGTACTACGAGACCATGCCCTCGGGCGAAGCCGGTAACCGCCGCGCCGAAATATATTTCGAAAACTAATCCTTGTTATAAGGGATCACGGGAGTAAGCATTTCAAGCCTTTTACATTAGGGTGAGGAACGCGCATTTCTCTTATTTCTCCTTTTGAAGACAAGATCACGGAACTAAAATAAGTTATGGAGCAGGATTTTCACCGTATCAGGCGCTTGCCGCCTTATGTATTCGCCGAAGTCAACGCCATGAAGGCCTGTGCGCGCACCGCTGGCGAGGACATTATCGATTTTGGCATGGGCAACCCCGACCAGCCGACGCCGCAGCACATCGTCGACAAACTGACGGAGACCGTGCAGGACCCCCGTACCCACCGTTATTCCAATTCACGCGGTATTCCTGGCCTACGCAAGGCCATCGCCGCCTATTACGAGCGGCGCTTTGGCGTCGATATTGACCCGGACAGCGAAACCATCGTCACGTTGGGATCGAAGGAAGGGCTGGCGAACCTTGCCTCGGCCATAACCTCGCCAGGAGATGTCATTCTGGTTCCCAATCCCAGTTACCCGATCCACCCGTTCGGTTTTATCATCGCCGGTGCTTCCGTGCACAACGTGCCGGTTACGCCCGATCAGTCCTTTATGGAAGCCTTGCAACGGGCCGTCGATCACAGCGTCCCCAAACCGACGGCACTGGTTTTAAACTTCCCCAACAATCCGACGGCGGAACTGGTCGGTCTGGATTTTTACGCCCGGGTCATTGATTTTTGCCGCCATCATGAAATCTGGATTCTGTCGGATCTGGCCTACGCGGAAATTTATTTTGACGACAATCCGCCACCGTCCATTCTACAGGTCAAGGGCGCACGCGACATCGCCGTTGAATTCACTTCCATGAGCAAGACCTACAACATGCCGGGCTGGCGCATCGGTTTCGCCAGCGGCAACAAAACGTTGGTCGCGGCGCTGACGCGGATCAAATCCTATCTGGATTACGGCGCTTTCACGCCGGTTCAGGTCGCCGCCGCCGCCGCCCTGAACGGTCCGCAGGATTGCGTTGGCGACATTCGTGCGCTTTACAAGGAACGCCGCGACGTGCTGATCGACGGCCTTGCCGCCGCCGGGTGGGATGTACCGTCGCCGCCTGCGACTATGTTCGCCTGGGCGCCAATCCCGCCGGCTTTCGCGCATTTGGGTTCCATCGAATTTTCGAAACTGCTGTTGCGCGAAGCCCAGGTCGCCGTCGCGCCCGGTATCGGTTTCGGCGAGCACGGCGATGGACATGTCCGCATTGGACTGGTTGAAAACCTTCATCGCACTCGTCAGGCCATTCGAAATATCAAATCTTTCCTGGGAAATTACAATAAGGTTCTCCAGGAAACGGAGTCTCGCGCCGCCGCGCGCTAAATTCAGGATAACTTCCATGAGCGAACCTTTGAAAATTGCCGTCGCCGGCTTGGGCACCGTCGGCGCAGGAATAACCAAGATATTGAACCAACATGGCAATTTGCTGGAACGCCGCTGTGGGCGCAGACTTCAGGTCACCGCCGTGTCGGCTCGCGATAAATCCAAAGACCGGGGCGTCCCGCTTGAAGGGTACGAATTTTTTGAAGATGCCGCCCAAATGGCCGTCGAAGCTGAAGCCGATGTGGTGTTCGAGTTGATCGGCGGATCGGATGGCATCGCTAAGGCCACCGTCGAGGCCGCCATCGGGGCCGGTCGCCATGTTGTTACGGCCAACAAGGCGTTGATCGCCCACCACGGAACAGACCTGGCGCAAAAGGCGGAAACAGCCAATGTGACGCTCGCCTACGAAGCCGCCGTCGCTGGTGGCATACCGATCATCAAGGCGATGCGTGAAGGCCTGGCCGCCAATGGCATCACGTCCATTCACGGCATCCTGAACGCCACCTGCAATTACATTTTGAGCCGCATGCGCGATGAAGACCTGGAATTCACCGAAGTGCTGGAAGACGCCCAGCGTCTGGGTTACGCCGAAGTCGACCCAAGTTTCGATATCGATGGCGTGGACGCCGCTCACAAAATAGCCATCCTGGCCTCGCTGGCGTTTGGCCGCGAGGTCGATTTCGACGCCGTCCATATCGAAGGCATTCGGCGGATTTCGCAAATGGATATCCGTTTCGCCGAAGAACTGGGATACCGGATCAAGCTTTTGGGGATTGCCTCGGAAAATGAAAACGGTGTCGAACAGCGTGTGCATCCGTGTCTGGTGCCGTGCGATGCGCAAATCGCCAGCGTCGAAGGGGTGTTCAACGCCGTTGTCGCCGAAGGGGATTTTGTCGATACCCTGATGATGGAAGGCCGCGGTGCGGGCGAAGGGCCGACGGCGTCCGCCGTGCTGGCCGATGTCATGGATATCGCGCGCGGTATTAAAATTCCCACTTTCGGAATTCGTTGTAATGACCTGAAGCCAGCGAACACGGCGTCTATGGATCATCATAAAGGGGCTTATTACGTGCGCCTGATGGTCGTTGACAGGTCCGGTATTTTTGCCGATATCGCAACCGCCCTGCGTGACAACGAGGTGTCTATGGAATCCATCCTGCAGCAAGGACGCGCCCCCGGTGAGGCGGTTGCGGTTATTTTGACCCTGCACGAGACACAGGAAGTTCGAATGCTTCGTGTCATCGAATCCATTTCGGGTGTGGACGGCGTACTGGAAGAACCGGTAATGATAAGGATTGAAAACCTGTAGAGGGGTTTTGTCCAATGTCTGACTCAATTTACGCCGGTCGCAATCTTGCCATGGAAGCCGTGCGCGTAACCGAAGCCGCCGCGCGCGCCGCCAGTACATGGATGGGCCGGGGGGACGAGGAATCCGCCGATCAGGCCGCCATGGAATCCATGGAACTGGCCCTGCGCGGGCTGTCCATTGATGGCACCATGCGCATCGGCGAAAATGGCAATGGGGAAGGCTGCAAACTGGCTGTCGGTGAAAAAGTCGGCAATGGTCATGGGCCAGCAGTCGACGTCGCCCTGATGCCGGTCGAAGGACCGACCATCGTCGCCAAGGGCGAGCCCAACGGCCTCTCCGTCATCGCCATGACGGAAAGTGGCGGGTTCCTGAATGTGCCTGACCTGTACATGGAGAAGATTGCCGTTGGCGGTGGGCTACCGACCGGTCTGGTCGATCTGGATAATGAACCGGCCGATAATCTGAAGGCGCTTGGCGACGCCAGGGATGTGCCGGTCAGCGACCTGGTGGTTTGCATTCTGGACCGTCCGCGCCACGGCGAAATTATCGCCAAAACCCGTGAGGCTGGCGCGCGCATTATGTTAATCGTTGACGGTGACGTTTCCGGTGCCGTCGCCACGGCCTGGCCAAAAAGCGGTATCGATATGTATTGCGGTATCGGTGGCGCGCCGCAGGGCGTCCTCGCCGCCGCCGCGCTCGCCTGCTTTGGCGGACAAATGCAGGGTCGTCTGGTGGCCCGCGACGCTAGCGACAAGAAAAAAATCATGGATGCCGGGATCGAAGACCCCAAACAGAAATTTTCCATTACCGGCATGGCCTCGGGCGATATTACCTTCGCCGCCACCGGCGTTACCTCCGGCGCATTGTTAAGCGGCATCCAGAAAATCGGCGACATCGCCGTTACTCAATCCCTCGTCGTGCGCTCGAAGACCGGGACCCTGCGCTATGTGGACGGTTATCACCAGTTCGGCCTCGCCGGTTCGACGTGACCGCCCCCTTTTTAGGAGTCGAAGAATCCCTGATGGGGCGTCACTGGACGCTCAGGCAAAGCGACGAACGCACGGCACTTATGTTGTCGCAACGTCTGGGCGTGCCTGAAGTCATTGGCCGGGTGCTGGATGCCCGCGGCATCGGTCTGGACACGGCGGAGAGCTTTTTGAACCCGACCCTGAAAGACCTGCTGCCCGACCCCGCCCACCTGAAAGACATGGACATCGCCGCCGAACGCCTGACCACCGCCATCATGCAGGGCGAGCAGATTGCCGTGTTCGGCGATTACGATGTGGACGGGGCGACGTCGTCGGCATTGTTGAAACGGTTTCTGGACTCATTGGGTGCAAATTCCAAAGTCATCATCCCCGACCGTATCAAGGACGGCTACGGCCCCAACACCCCCGCCATGCTGAAACTGCGTGAAGAGGGGGCGTCTGTCGTTGTCACCGTGGATTGCGGCACCACATCTTTTGAACCCCTTGAGGCGGCGATGGAGGCGGGGCTGGATGTCATTGTCGTTGATCATCACGAGGCGGAACCCAGCCTGCCCAAAGCGACCGCCGTGATCAACCCCAATCGGCTGGATGACGACAGCCCGCACGGGAGCCTGGCCGCCGTCGGTGTTACTTTCCTGTTCATCGTCGCGATCAACCGGACTTTGAACGAAGCCGGGTGGTTCAAGAACCGCCCCAAGCCCAACCCACTGGATTGGCTTGATCTGGTGGCGCTGGGCACGGTCTGCGATGTGGTGCCGCTTAAGGGCGTAAACCGCGCCTTTGTTTCTCAAGGCCTGAAAATCATGGCCCGGCGCGCCAATCCGGGGCTGGTGGCGCTGTCTGACATCGCCGGGATCGACGAGCCGCCGGGGGCTTATCACGCGGGTTTTATTCTGGGCCCGCGCATTAACGCTGGCGGGCGCGTGGGCGAGGCGGGGCTGGGCTCGCGCCTGCTTAGCAGTAACGACAAGATGGATGCCGCCGACTTGGCCGCCAGACTGGACAAGTTCAACCGTGAGCGTCAGGACATCGAGGCCGGGGTGCTGGAAGAAGCAGACGCCCAGATAAACGAGATTGACGCAAAAAACGCCGCCATCGTCATCGCGGCGGGGGAGGGCTGGCACCCGGGGGTCGTCGGCATCGTCGCCAGTCGCCTGAAGGAACGCTTCGACCGGCCCTCAATGGTTATCGCCCTGAATGACGGCGTCGGCACCGGGTCCGGACGATCCGTGCAGGGCGTCGATCTGGGCGGCGCGGTGATCGCCGCGAGGCAGGCGGGAATTTTAAGCAAAGGCGGCGGTCATGCGATGGCGGCTGGGCTCACCGTCGATGTGGATCGCCTGGACGATTTGCGGGCATTCCTGAATGAAAGGCTGGCCGACGTCATGGCCGGACGACCCGCCATCCCCGGCCATAATATCGACGGTGCGCTGAAAGTGGCGGGGGCCAACATGGGGTTGGTGGAAACGCTGGCGAAAGTAGGGCCGTTCGGCTCCGGCAACCCGGAACCCAGGTTTGTCATCACAAACGCCCGCGTCGCCTACGCCGATCCCGTCGGCAAGGACCAGAGCCACCTGCGCCTGACGTTTACCGACGAAACCGGCAAGCGCCTGAACGGTATCGCGTTCAGGGCCGTCGACACCGACATGGGCCAGGCCCTGATAAAACACGGCGGCGCACCGTTCCACATAGCCGGAAAAATCCGCATCAACACCTGGCAGGGAAGATCGTCGGCGCAAATTCTGGTGGATGACGCGGCGGCGGTTTGGTGAGGAAAATCAAGCTGTTACCATCATTTCCTAAAGCTCTAATGGATATCCGGGGCCAGATTCTGGCGATGGCTTTCAGGGCTTTGGCGGAGCCGTGGGGCTGTTTTTGCCTCCACCCTCGACTAAGCAAGATAATGTTTAAAATCAGTCCCTTGAACGGTTCCTGAAACGCCTATTTGTTCAGGATTTTCTTGACCCTGTTGGCAGGGTCAAGTCGGCCGATGCGTGGCATGTCGCT
>MPLX02251323.1_pt1 | contig 10076 bp, 7 predicted proteins | sample 1617341 | NCBI WGS metagenome assembly MPLX02 (sample SAMN05944804, study PRJNA350692) | marine metagenome | biome: marine; feature: ODZ; material: water; isolation source: 120 m water sample filtered on 0.2 um supor filter | place: Pacific Ocean | collected 2012-04-08 | depth 120m m | reverse complement strand
GATGATGGTCCCTGGCATGGAATGCCCCTGGGAGGCTTTGGGGCCGGTTGTATCGGGCGTAGCTCGCGAGGGGACTTCAACCTTTGGAATCTCGATGGTGGTGAGCATTGGCAGGGAAGTATTCCTGATTGCCAATTCGCTTTGTTTGAGCGGCAAGTAGATCAGCGGCAAGCTCATGCACTGGCAATAGAGCCGCAAAGAGATGACTCTCAGCCTGAGCTAGGTAAGCCTCTTTCAGCTTGGAGCTGGTACCCAGCCAGTACGGAGCAATGCACTACCGGCAACTATTCAGCCCGCTATCCGCTCAGTTGGAGCAATTACAAAGGAGTCTTCGCGGCTGAGGTGGTTTGTGAGTCGTTCAGTCCGATCATTCCTGGTGACTACCGACGAACTAGTTATCCCCTGGCAGTGTTTCGTTGGCAGCTCCATAACCCCACATCGCAACCTCTGGAATTGTCGCTGCTGCTGAGTTGGCGCAACACCTGTGGTTGGTTCACGAATACAGATTCTTCTGCAAGCGTCCACTTTCGTGATGACGGCAGTCCTGAGCACAATTACGTTCCAGCTATTGGTCATAGCGAAGGGCAACGCAATAGCTGGATTGATCAGCCAGGGCTGACTGGTTTGTTGATGGAGGGTGAGCGAGCTGACCCCTTGGCTGAGGGGCAAGGGCAGTGGTGCTTGGCTGTTCCTGATCACTTGCCGGGTGTGGAGGTGATGCGTTGTAGCCGTTGGGATCCCAGCGGTGATGGCAGCGAACTTTGGAGTTCGTTTGCTAGTGATGGAACCATCCCCAACAGCAATGACGTACGCCGTAGCCTGGCGGGCGAGCAGACTAGTGCTGCCTTGGCGGTGAAGGTCACCCTGGCGCCGGGTGAAAGCCTCGAGGTTCCTCTAGTGATCAGTTGGGACCTGCCGGTAACGGCTTTCGCTACAGGCGTTCGCGATCTGCGTCGGTACACCGACTTTCACGGTAGTGATGGCAATGGGGCAGCTGTTGCTCTTGCTGCAGAAGCCCTGAGTGATTGGTCTGATTGGCGTGAGCAGATTGATGCCTGGCAAGCACCGGTGCTGGCTCGTGATGATCTACCGGAGCCATTACGAATGGCTTTATTCAACGAGTTATATGACTTAGCTAGCGGCGGCAGCCTATGGACGGCAGCTCGTCTTGGAGATCCGGTAGGTCGTTTTGGAGTTCTTGAGTGCTTTGACTACGCCTGGTATGAAAGCCTTGATGTTCGCCTTTATGGCTCTTTAGCTCTGTTGCAGTTGTGGCCTGAGCTCGATAAGGCCGTGTTGCGTAGTTTTGCTCGAGCCATTCCAGCGGCAGACGCCACACCTCGGCCAATTGGTTGGTATTTCACCCAGGGACGTGGTCGGGTGGAGGCACCTCGCAAGACGGCGGCGGCTACTCCCCATGATTTAGGAGCACCGAATGAGCTGCCGTTTGATGCCACTAACTACACCGCTTATCAGGATTGCAATCTCTGGAAAGATTTAGCCAGTGATTACGTGCTGCAGGTATGGCGAACGTTTCTTCTCGCGCCAAATGGTGAAGACCTGAGCTTTTTGGCCGAATGTTGGCCAGCGGCAGTGCAGGCCCTTTGTTATCTCAAGCAGTTTGATGTCAACAACGATGGTTTACCCGATAACGGTGGTGCTCCAGATCAAACCTTTGATGATTGGCCTTTGCAAGGGGTGAGTGCCTATTGCGGTGCTCTTTGGATTGCAGCTCTTGAGGCTGCCTTGGCGATGGCACAGCGTCTGCAATTGGATTTAGGACTCAATACTGCAGAGCAGCAACATCAGTTCAGCAGCTGGCTTGAGCAATCACGCGCCAACTTCGATCTACTGCTTTGGAATGGTGAGTACTACAAGATCGATGCTGAGAGCGGCACTCCGGTGGTGATGGCTGATCAACTTTGCGGTGACTTTTATGCCCGCTTGTTGGGTTTGCCTGCTGTTGTTACTGATCAGCGCAGTCTCAGCAGCTTGAAGGCAATAAAAGAGGCTTGTTTTGAACGCTTTGAAGGCGGTCGATTGGGCGTAGCTAATGGTTTGCGCCGTGATGGGATGCCTCTTGATCCAAAGGGAACTCACCCATTGGAGGTATGGACTGGCATCAACTTCGGTCTAGCCGCTTACTACCGTCTGATGGGTGATGGGACGACGGCTATGGCCATCTGTTCAGCAGTGGTTGATCAGATTTATGGCGGTGGTTTGCAGTTCCGCACCCCAGAGGCGATTACGGCAGTGAATACCTATAGGGCTTGTCATTATTTGCGTGCGATGGCGATCTGGGCCTTGTGGGCAACGCATACGGGATGGCAGCTGATTCCAGGGGCTGAGCGATCAGCCTCTGATGGGTGAGTGATTGGCGTGAATCTGTGCGTTATGACCTATCAGCCCTGATGCGTTTTTGCATACGCTGATAGGACCTTCTTTTAGGTCATGGCCAGCGCAGAGGATTCTTCATCTCATCGATGGCATGGTTTGCTACTGCTGAAGAGGGCATTGATATGCCTATTAACGGCGGTAGTGCTGTTGTTGCTAACACCATCTATTGCCCAAGCAAACGTCTTGGCCAATGACGCTGGTGAAGGCTCGTTATTTGTACGCAGCCTTGAGACCCTTCGTGATCTCGACTATCACAGTTGGCAGGTGGTGGCCTATCGCCAAGGCCTTCCAGGTGAGCCTGTGGTGTTGCGGATAGTTGGTTTTCCCGGCAAGGTTCGCCTCAATCATCCAACCAATTTGTTGGTGCATGCTGGTCGCCGCGACTGGGCCCTGGAAGACATCACACTGGCAAATCCTCAATTAGCAAAGGATCAACGTGAAGCAGCAGCAGAGTTTGATCTGCAACCTTTAATAGATGATTTGACTAACAATCGCCCGCTGCGTTTGGAGCTAGCTGGTGTGTTCACGGAATTACCAGTGCCTCCTTATGTCGTCGGTGAGTGGCGCTCATTGCCAATGGCTTCCCAATAGTTGATGAATTCCAACGCCTCTTCTAGTGCCGTTTGGGTGCCGTGGATGCAGCGGGCTTTGCTGCTGGCTGCTTTAGCAGAAGGCGGTACCAGCCCTAATCCGCTGGTCGGTGCAGTTGTTTTAAATGCCTCAGGAGCCTTGGCGGGAGAGGGCTTTCACGCTTGTGCTGGTGAGCCTCATGCGGAGGTAGGTGCTCTGGCACAGGCTGGTGAGCAGGCCAAAGGTGGAACCTTGGTAGTCACCCTGGAACCCTGCTGTCATCAAGGTCAAACACCTCCTTGCACTGAAGCTGTATTGGCTGCCGGTATTAGCCGGGTAGTGATAGCTATGCAGGATCCCGATCCTCGTGTAGCTGGTGCTGGCATGGAACGCCTGCGGGATGCAGGATTGGAGGTGATCACTGGTGTGTTGGAGCCCCAAGCAGCACATCAGAATCGGGCTTTTGTGCATCGGGTTTCTACGGGGCGCCCTTGGGGCATTCTCAAATGGGCAATGAGTCTCGATGGCAGAACGGCTCTTACTAATGGCGCCAGCCAGTGGATCAGCGGCCCTCAGGCCCGCAGTTGGGTGCACCGTTTGCGTGCTCGTTGTGATGCAGTGATCGTTGGAGGAGGGACCTTACGGGCTGATGATCCGCTGCTGACCAGTCGCGGGCAAAGGCATCCTGAACCGCTGCGGGTGGTTCTAAGTCGCAGTATCGATTTACCTGTAGAAGCTCAACTCTGGGATACAGCTGTGGCTCGCACCTTGGTTGCTCATGGCCCAGAAGTTTCGGCTGCTCAAGACACTCAATTACCCGAGGGGCCAGAGTTACTTGCTCTGCGGGCATCTGAACCGCTTGATTTACTTGAGGCCCTAGCTCAACGGGGCTGCAACCGTGTCTTGTGGGAAGGTGGGCCAGGATTGGCAGCGGCCGCCCTGCAGCAAGGCTGCGTGCAGGAGTTGGCGGTGGTGGTGGCTCCCAGGCTTTTAGGTGGCATGCCGGCTAGAACACCACTGGCTGATCTTGGTTTCACCAGCATGAAACAGGTGCTGGTACTTGAGCCCGATTCATCTGAGCAGTTGGGAACCGATTGGCTTTTACAGATGCTTTTGTCTTGAGGCTGGAATGTTTTTGAAGCCAATTTGTTGTCAAAAATTCTCGCTGTTGTTGTTACTGGAGAACCTGCTGATTAGAACTCCCATCATCAAAGTTAGATAAAGGGGGCCAACAATGCTGGTGGCCACGCTCACCATTCGTGCTGTGGGCAGAATTGCTTTGATGTCCCCGAAGCCGACGGTGGTCAGGCACACAAAGGCGAAATAGTTGATCTCAGCAAATCGCGCTTGGGAATTAAGCAGGCTGTGATGGTTGCTTGTAATGCTCTGACTGGGTAATTGCATTAGCTCAAAGCTATTGGGTTCGACCGTATACAACGCATTCATTACCAGGCCGGCAGTGATCCCTAAGAGCAAGTATCCAGCGGCTGCACCCATTAGCACCATTGCGCTTACTTGACGTTCATTGCTTAGTTGCTTCACCAGTCGAATCACACTCCAGCCCACTAGCACAATCCAACTCCAGATCAGGGGAATACCTGTGTAGTGCCAGTGACTAGGGGTGAGTATCCAGAACCACAAGCTGATTAATGCCACCCATCCCACTGCCTGATAGAGCCGTTCCTTCCAGATATGTCGATTGCCATTTTTAGCCAGCAGCCTGATGACAAGAATTGAGATCACCGAGTAGCAGGCACGACCTAGCCAATAGAACTGTGGGAAAGCAAAGCTCGCGAGCAGCAGCAGAGTGAATCCGAGCAATAGGCGATATAGCCTCTCTCGATGTCGTGGGATGAGAGTCACCCGAAACAATCAGCTCATAGAAGGATTGGTCAAAGAAAGAGCGTGTCAACCCATCCTTGTGTCACTAAAACGCCCACACATCTTTCTCCCCGCATCTCCAGAGTTAATTGTCGTCTATAAGGCATTTCTACGGAGTTAATTTTGTGTGCTCAGATCGCTTGTAGGGCAAGATCTGGAAGTTGATTATTCGTCGGCCTCTTTTAACTGCTCAACACAGCGGGTGAGGCATTCACCGTCATCAAGTGAACAGCTCGAAATGCATTCGAAATAAGTTTCGACGGCATCCCATGTAGGCTCTGATTCTTGGGATGTCCTATCTGATTCAGTGATATTCTTATCGACTGATTTGTTGCTAGAGCCTCCACTAATTTCAGTTTTAGAAGCGCAATCTATGAGCAGAGCAAGTGGTGGGTATGGCCACAACTCATCGGTTTGTGAAGGCGAGCTTGGTGGTAGCATCATCGATGAGAATACTTTGATATTTTCTAAATAATCAAGATGTGATTTTGCAGCGTGTAGATCTTCGCAGTATAGGCATTTAGAGCTTGAACAAACTCGGAACAAGCGGCCTTCGTCACCTTCATAGCACTGGATTGTTCCACCTTTTGGACTTATGTAAAATGGGTGGTAGTTCATGGTTGAAAATCCTTTGCTTGGATAAAAGGTCTTCAGGCTTGATTTGGATTTATCTCAACTTGCTTGGCATCTAAGTATCTTGGCAGCTCTCTATTGGATGTAAAACTCTTATAGGCTTTTTAGCTGTCTTAGTGTAGAGATAATGGCTTTACTTGTATCGCATTTATCTGAGGGTTCAGCTTGGGTTTTACTTGCATTGCGGCTTGAGAATATGGACATGTCTGGACGGCAGGCCCTCTAAGGGTTTTGGTAGTAACTATGCAGTAAATGGACTCTCTCAGTGCTGCTTGCGCTCCGTTTCCCAAGAGCATGGTAGCTTGCTTTTTGAGTTATTGAGCATTCGATTAATAATAATAAAGCACTTAAGTTACATCACTTAGGCTCAATTGCTTGAGGATAAATACCTTTTTGTGATTGGCTCAACTTCTGGGCCTAGGGATGTGGTTAAGCCTTGAGGATGTGCTCACTCTTCTTGAACATGTTGTTCTTTACTGCTGCGGCAAGAGGCTGAACTGGACCATTTCAAAGCTTGTCTGAAGTCTTTTTGATTAGCCAGTGTTGGCAATCATCTTATCGCTTTGGCTGGCTCTGTATTGACCTCCAATAGCTTTACGGGGTGAAGCAAGTGGTATCTAATTGGAGGGGAAATGATCATGAACCTTGTAGCAAAAACCTTTGCTATAGGCCTTGATTGCCAATGCTAGATAGGCTTTTTAAATCGCTCAGCATGATTTTGGATCAGGCGACGTTCGGTTCTCACGCCACTCGAGTTAAACGTCAGCGGTTTGATCGGCTTAGCGTGGCTACCAAGTAATGATTTCTCTCCATGCCGATCCGTGAGGATGACAACCGGCCGAATCGTCGCTTTGGGATCATCAACCTGGTGTTAATCGGCTTCGGTGTGTTGCTGCTTTTCAGCAGCTTTATACCTAATCCTGCTGCGCAGGTACCGAGAGTTCCTTACTCACTATTTATTGATCAGGTAGATGATGGTGCCGTGAAGCGGGCCTTCATCACTCAAGATCAGATTCGCTACGAACTTGCCAATCCCGAGGAGGGAGCTCCATCACTGCTGGCTACGACGCCGATCTTTGATATGGATCTGCCCCAGCGTTTGGAACGCAAAGGTGTTGAATTTGCAGCGGCGCCGCCGAAAAAGCCGAATATCTTCACCACGATCCTCAGTTGGGTTGTGCCCCCGCTGATCTTCATCCTTGTACTGCAGTTTTTTGCTAGGCGTTCCATGGGTGGTGGTGGCGCCCAGGGTGCTCTTAGTTTTACTAAGAGCAAGGCAAAGGTATACGTCCCTGATGAAGAGTCCCGCGTCACCTTTGGTGACGTGGCAGGGGTGGATGAGGCTAAGGATGAGCTGACTGAGATCGTTGACTTCCTCAAAACACCTGAGCGCTACACAGAGATTGGTGCACGCATTCCTAAGGGTGTGCTGCTGGTGGGCCCCCCTGGTACCGGCAAGACTTTGCTCTCTAAGGCGGTGGCTGGTGAGGCAGAAGTGCCTTTTTTCATCATTTCCGGTTCAGAGTTTGTTGAGCTTTTTGTTGGTGCTGGTGCAGCCCGAGTAAGGGATTTGTTTGAGCAGGCCAAGAAGAAGGCGCCTTGCATCATTTTCATTGATGAACTTGATGCCATTGGTAAGAGCCGTTCAGGCTCAATGGGTGTTGTAGGTGGCAATGACGAGCGGGAGCAGACCCTTAACCAGCTGTTGACGGAGATGGATGGTTTTTCTTCTGCTGATAAGCCCGTAATCGTGCTAGCAGCTACCAACCAGCCTGAGGTGCTTGATGCTGCATTGTTGCGGCCTGGTCGTTTTGATCGCCAGGTACTTGTAGATCGCCCTGACCTATCTGGTCGCAAGACGATCCTCGAGATTTATGCGAAAAAGGTGAAATTGGCAGAAGGGGTTGATTTAGATCGCATAGCTCAGGCGACCAGTGGTTTTGCAGGCGCAGATTTGGCCAATATGGTCAATGAAGCCGCTTTGCTGGCAGCTCGTGGCAAGCGCAAAATGGTGGAGCAGCACGATCTCAACGAAGCCATTGAGCGTGTTGTGGCAGGTCTTGAGAAAAAGAGCCGAGTGCTTCAGGAAGATGAAAAGCAGGTTGTTGCTTTTCATGAGGTGGGACATGCCATCGTTGGGCACCTGATGCCTGGTGGTAGCAAGGTTGCCAAGATTTCAATTGTGCCTCGGGGCATGAGTGCTCTTGGCTACACCTTGCAGTTACCTACTGAGGAGCGCTTCCTTAATTCAAAGCAAGACCTTGAAGGGCAAATAGCCACCTTGTTAGGAGGACGCTCCGCAGAGGAGATCGTCTTCGGCAAGATCACCACCGGTGCAGCTAATGATCTACAGCGTGCGACTGACCTAGCTGAGCAGATGGTTGGCACTTATGGGATGAGTGAGGTCTTGGGTCCTTTGGCCTATGACAAACAAGGTGGCGGCCGTTTCCTAGGCGCTAACAACAATCCCCGCCGAGTGGTGAGTGATGCCACCGCTCAGGCCATCGATAAGGAGGTGCGGGGTTTAGTAGATAAAGCTCATGAGAGTGCGCTTTCGATTCTTCGCCACAACCTTGCTTTGCTTGAGACCATCTCCCAGAAGATCCTGGAAAAGGAGGTCATTGAAGGCGATGAACTTAGTCAGATGCTGGACGCGAGTGCCCTCCCTAAAGGTATTGTCCCTGCTTGAAGACTTGACGACAGGGGCGGTGGTCTCCGATAAAGACTCTTTGAAGCTTCTCTTATGGCGGCTAATTCCCTAGGTGTTGCAGCCGTCCTTGCAGCGCTCAAAGGACGGGATTTCCTTTCTTCTGCTGATTTCACAGCTGAGCAGACTCTTGCCTTGCTTGAGCTCTCTAGTCAGCTCAAGAGTGGTGATCGACGCATTGATCTGGGGAATCGTGTTCTCGGATTGATTTTCACCAAGGCTTCTACGCGAACGCGGGTGAGCTTTCAAGTTGCGATGGCACGCCTTGGCGGGCAAACAGTGGATCTCAACCCACAGGTAACCCAGTTAGGACGCGGCGAACCCCTAGAAGACACGGCGAGGGTATTGAGTCGTTTTTGTGATGTGATCGCGGTAAGGACGTTTGCCCAGCAGGAATTGCTTGATTACGCCCACTGGGCTTCTATTCCGGTGCTCAATGCCTTGACTGACCTGGAGCACCCTTGCCAGGTTTTGGCTGATTTCCTCACCATGCAAGAGGCCTTTGGAGCATTAGCTGGTCAGACATTGGCCTATGTGGGTGATGGTAATAACGTGGCCCACTCCTTGATGCTCTGCGGTGCCTTGTTGGGTGTGAGTGTTCAGATTGGATGTCCGAAGGGTTTTGAACCTTTGCCTGAAGTTGTTGATCAGGCTCGCACCCTTGCAGTGGCGGGTGCTCGGATTGAAGTCAGTTCTGATCCTTTAGCAGCAGTGCGAGGGGCACAGGCGTTGTACACAGATGTATGGGCATCTATGGGACAGGAACAGGAGCAATTAGAGCGGGAACAGGCCTTTCGAGGTTTCTGTCTCAATGAAGACATGCTTGCTGAGGCTGATCCCCGCGCGATTGTCTTGCACTGCTTACCGGCGCATCGAGGTGAGGAGATCAGTCCTGGCGTAATGGAGGGTGAGGCAAGTCGCATCTTTGATCAAGCTGAAAACCGCTTGCATGTTCAGCAAGCTTTGCTTGCTGCTGTGCTGGGCGGCCTTTAGTTACTGACTAGCTAAGTGCTTTCTGTCTTGAGCATGACGATTAACCCATGCTCTTCTGGCAGCTGCAGTAGTGGCATTTAGGTGCTTGCCATATGCAGTTCCCATAGGTACACCTGTATTGACGAACATATGCATTGTCTGTGGCTGCTGACTCCCCTGAGCTGCTCACCCCTGCCCAGCAGGAGCTTTATGACTGGTTAGCCGATTACATCGGTACCCATCATCACAGCCCTTCGATTCGGCAGATGATGCAGGCGATGGGCCTGCGCTCACCAGCACCCGTGCAGAGCCGGCTTCGCCATCTTCAGCAGAAGGGTTGGATTACCTGGCAGGAAGGTCAGGCTCGTACCCTGCAGTTGCTCGGTGGGTTGCTCTCGGGCATCCCTGTGCTTGGGGCCGTAGCGGCTGGTGGCTTGGTGGAGACCTTTGATGATGTTCAGGAGCGACTTGACCTTGCACCGGTGTTGGAGACCCGTGGTCTGTTTGCACTCACTGTGAATGGTGATTCGATGGTAGATGCCTACATTGCAGATGGAGATGTGGTTTTGATGGAGCCGGTGCCTGAGCCTTCGCGGCTGCGTGATGGCACTGTGGTTAGTGCACTAGTGCCTGGAAGTGGCACCACGCTGAAGCATTTTCATCGCAAGGGTGCCACGGTGCTGCTTGAGGCTGCTAATCCCGCATATGAACCGATAGAGCTGCCAGCAGATCAGGTGCAGGTGCAGGGCAAGCTCGTGGCTGTTTGGCGTCAGGTTTGAGGCCTTGCCGTTGTAAGCTCTGTTTTGACGGCGGTACGAGCCCAGTGTTACCGGCGTTTATGGGGCCATAGCTCAGCTGGTAGAGCACCTGCATGGCATGCAGGGGGTCAGCGGTTCGAATCCGCTTGGCTCCATTC
>MPLX02215884.1_pt1 | contig 10079 bp, 6 predicted proteins | sample 1617341 | NCBI WGS metagenome assembly MPLX02 (sample SAMN05944804, study PRJNA350692) | marine metagenome | biome: marine; feature: ODZ; material: water; isolation source: 120 m water sample filtered on 0.2 um supor filter | place: Pacific Ocean | collected 2012-04-08 | depth 120m m | reverse complement strand
TGACAGGGAATTTCAAGCATAAGGGAAGACTTTCCAGATGGGCTCATAAAGGGAGAACGCCGTTTCGGCTCCTGAAGCCGGGTTGCAAGCATATCAGGGTCAGAAAGATATTGCCAAGTATAAGGAGAGATATTTTCCTCATCAAAGGCCATATTCAGGAAACGGAGGGGACGGAAGCGCAAAGAACTCTTTCCTTCAGTCATGGTAACCATCTCGTTTATGGGAATCGTGGAAATTACAAAATCAGGACACCAGTTTTTCTGATGACTCCCGGATGTAGACAGTTGTACGATCTGATTATTGCTCACTTTAATATCCACAACAGGAGAACTCAGAAAAATCTCTCCGCCATTTTTTTTAATTTGTTGAGAAAGATTTACAAAAATCTGACCGAAACCGTATTTCGGGTACCGGTATTGCTTGGCATATGTCCTAGGAGTATCCGATTTCTTAGGGATCAAACGCTTTACTACATCATTTAAATTAAGCAGGCTGATCCTCTGGGATGCCCAGTCGGAAGAGAGATTTTCGGGATCGATGCCCCATAGCTTTTTGGTATAACCGTGGAAGAAATGTTCGTACAGTGTTTTTCCAAAACGGTTCTTCATCCAACCATCAAAAGATATCTCTTCTTCAGGAATGCAGCGGTTTAATTTTATCCAGTCTAATAGACAGCCGACCAGTATTCTCCAAGAAGCTTTCATAAGCAGGTTTTTGACGGACAGAGGATAGTCATAGATCCTTCCCCGAAAACGAATTGCACTCTGGCGGATTGAGGTTAACATCTCATCTCCCAGTAGTTCTCCAACCATATTCAGGAGTTCGGCATTATGAGTGATAAACCTGTGTCCCCCTAAATCAAAACGGTATATCCCTTCTGCGGTATCATAGAACTTTGTACGACACATCCCCCCTATATAGGGTTCTTTTTCAAGGATACTTACTCTGATACCTTGTTGAACCAGTTCCCATGCGGCACTTAGCCCTGCGGGTCCGGCTCCTAAGATGACTATATGCTTATGCTTTTGCACCATATGCCTTTTTCCATATAAAAACGAATGTACTGAGGTACAAAATCCATACAACAAATTGAAGCAACGTTGGCGATGAATTGTAACCGAAAAGAGCCCTTAAAAAGGTTCCCAGATTCCCACGGTCATCTAAAATCCAGGAAATATCAAAAATTGATTCTAGCCATACGGGCAGCCAGTTCACTGACTGCATTATATTAATACTTGAAGAAAATAACCCGGCCGCGATGATGATCAGTAACAGTCCTGAATATTTAAACAAGACCTTTAACGAGATTTTACGGGTCCCTTTAAAAATGGTGTAGACTAGAGTCAATGAACCTGCCAGTCCCAGCACAGCGCCGCTCATAGCACCTCCCAGAGAAAAGGAATTTCCGGAATACATCAGCGCCGACAGGAAAAGTATCGTTTCCAACCCCTCCCGCATTACCGCAAGAAATGCCAAAAAGACCATCCCGATTAAATTGCCAGTGGTCACCATACGGGAAATATCTTCTTCCAACCTGAAGGTCATATGTTTGACCTGCTTCTGCATCCAGATCACCATATAAGTCAGTACTCCCACCGCAAAAAGGAGGATAGCAATTGTCAGGTATTGCTGGTACAGCTCATTATCAAACTCATTAATCAACATCTGAAAGACAAAAGCGACAGCCAGAGACAGGATTACTCCTGCCATAACTCCATAGTAGACATACCGGTTGTATTGACGTGCATTTAATTTAGATAGGCATGAGAGAATAATTCCCACCAGCAGAAAGGCTTCTAAACCCTCCCTGAAGGTGATAAGAAAACTGGCAAACATTAGTTTCCCTCCACATTAAAATCTTTTTATTATCTTATGAAGCTGGATCACCGGGGGGTCCGGCAGAGCAGCAAATTCTTTCTTAACTATATCAGTAAACCACTGTGGAAAAACCCGGAACAGGAGACGTACTTCCACGTCAACGGGAAACTGAATATTATCAGGCAACTCGAACTCTTCATCCCGTTTCTCTCCTGCGGGAATTTTGGTATCTTTAAGCAGTTTCGCGTAACGCCAGAATAGAGCACCAACCGGCTTTCCTTCAAAATCTCCAAAAACTTTCTGAAAGATTCTGGCATCTTCCGGAACATTACCATCCGGTTTCAAGTAGCCACTTTGCAGGACCGTCTTTCCTGATACATCTTTTACGGTGACTTCAAGCCAGAGCTCACGAAAATCGGCAACCCCTGTAGGCAGTGCATGACCCGCTCCAATGTTTTTGACTTCCACAATGAGTTGGTTGTCCCGAACGTCAAGCTCCATGGTAACAGCATTTTTCAGTAAATCAACGCTCATCTGTTCATGCTGACTGCTGCGGAGTCCTACTAAGAAGTGATTAGCCCCCGTAAAATGATGAGTTGCAACATTAGACTTCAAGGTTCCACCATCTGTTGAGGTTCCGGGAATATCTTCACCGATTCTATTGATGTCCTTGTGCATATGGCAATCGATACATGTTTTATGCTGTTCCGGGTTATCAGGATCATTGTACGGCGAACTTCTCCACTCTTCAAAGGTCTCTACAATCATTGAACCGGTTCCGGGTGCAAATTCTGAGTGACATGAGCCGCAGTAAGAAGAGGTTTTGTACAATGGATTGATATATGAAGCCTTATGCACCGAAGGTCTGGCATTGATCATTCTATGACCAAACCACCGGAGCGTCCCGTTCTGTGAATTTTCAAATGGATAGGTTGTCCGGTCTTTCAGATTAACGGTATAATCAGCATTGCCCCCAGCACCTTCAAGCTTTGTAATACGATGACAGAGGAGGCATCCCGTGCCCTCTTCAACAACAGGTCTCTTTTGGACGAATGCCTCTTTTAAAGACTCACCACCTTTTTCATATAGTAATTTTCCCGGTGTGGTCTTGCGTTCACCTGTGCTTAGTCCCTGAGGGTTATGGCATCCCATACACCATGTACGAAATTCTTCGCCTTCCACCTGAGCTGCCAGATCTTCCAGAATCAGATAATAGGGATTTGAACTCATTAACCGGTGATTGGAATCGCTCCATTGCCGGAAAATCTCGCTGTGACACTCTCCACAGGATGCAGAATTTATCCATTCCGCCTTATGAAGAGAGGTACTGGAGTTATCGTCGATCCTCATCCATGTTGTAAAGAACCTTAAGTTCTCAGGTCTGGTCACATATTCATGGAGGCTCTCCATCATTTCAATAACTTTCTGGGAAGGATTATCCGGGTTTACTTTTTTGATCTCTTCAGCACGGGGATCTCCGCCCATTCCCCCCTGGGTATTTTGAATTATACGAATGTAATCACCGACAAAATCCCCGGCTAACATCGTTTTCAGTTTTTCATGTCCAGTTACAGCGTTATTAAACCTGTCCAGCTTCATATCTTTCAGCAGATAACGGTTAGTGAAATTAAATCCATCAAAATGACAACTCTGGCAACTCATCCAGAAATCGCCCGTTATGGGAAACTCTGGATAACGGTCTGTGTTCCCTGTATGGAAAATCTGTTTCCCCTCCCGCAGTTTCTGGGAAACCGGATCTATCTTTACCATCTCACCAAACAGTACCTTATCCACTTTTGCCCGGGAAAATGCTCCCTTTCCCCCGGTATTTACCACGCTGAGATCAAGACTCATGGCGTTCTGCACTATAAGTTCCTCACCATCTACAATCAAACCTCTCGGATTCTTCCCTGGCAAGTGTCTTAGTACCTGCACTACTTTAGCACCTCCCCTTTTCTTCAGTCTGCGGTGGCGTCCTTCGTTTTTCTTTCCAGTACGGGAAAGATCAAAGACCATCAGATCCTCACTGCCTGAAAGTGTAACATAAGCCCTGCCTCCGTCCTCTGAAAATTCCAGATCATGTGGATTAGAAATAATCCTGGTGTTTTTCAGTGAATCAAGAATATTTATCTGTTTGAACAGATGTTTTCTCAGATCTTTCAGCTCCTCCTCCTTCCCTGGGGTCAGATCAATTATAGAAACTGTCGGGAATATTGTTGATTGAAACTGAAAGGGATGATCAAAGTTCCAGAGCAGATGAGGCAGCCATGCCTTGGAGCCATCAGGAGTGATGGCAATATCGTCTAAAAGACGGGGTTTCCCCTGAGATAACTTTTCATCCTCATCTTGAGTCTCATGAAGCGATATCAAACGAATGAGCTTCAGGGAATCAGCTTCAGGCTGATAGATTGATACCTTCCCTGTTAATGAATGAGAGACAAGCAACCGTCCATCTTCGGTCAGTGTGAGTCCCCTTGGGGTATCTTCTGTTTTCTGCCGCACCACAATTTTTCCATCTTTTCTGACCCCAATGATCTCAAATGACTCGAAAAGACTTACCCAGAAAAGCTGATTATCTTTATCATAAACTATACCAAAGGGCTTTAATGGTGCAGGAACTTTTTTTTTAATCTCAAAGCTGTCAGCATCTATCAAAAAAAGATGATTTCCCAGATAATCACTTGCAAGACAGAGACGCTCATCATCAGTAAAGGCGATTCTCCTGATATCCTTTCCCAGGGCCAGTTCCTTTTCCAGTGCTCCAGATTTTCTATTAACTTTGGATATACTTCCAACATCATAATTTGCGCTGTATAAAAACTGCTTGTCTCTGGACAGGTAAAGTGACGTACTCTCATCTGAGGAGTAACCTATAACCGGAATTAAAAGTAATAGCAAAATCAAGCCATAACTAAGTACACTTGTTTTCTTAAAGCGGTCATTAAGCACAACTTTGGAATCCCTACTGTAAGCTTTTTTATAATGGTATAAAAGACCCAAAATTAACAGAAAGGAAGGAAGTAAATGAGAATAAAACATTACTTGGTCAAGCCTGTTTCCCAGATTTCCGATAAAGAACAGGTAAAAACCACTGATAATAATCAGTACAAAATTAAACAAAAAGAAATACCCGGTAATAATTCGATTTTTCTCCCTTGAATGGAAGGTTTTGCGAATATGTTCATATAAAAAGGGAAACAGCCAGAAGAGGGCTAAAACAGACAAGATGATATGTACGGGCATAACCAGGCGCGTAATCTCCCAGGCAAGATTAATGTCTTCCCACAATACAATTCCTGAAGAAAATAACAGATAGATGGCGATATTGATCCATCTGTATTTATTTTCTATAAGCTTTTTGTCAGTAAATGAGTTGTTACTGGTAATTTTAAAAGGCTTCATTGCATTCATTACAATAACCTGAAAATGCCAATGCCGGACCACGTCAAAGACGCCTGGTCCGGCATTCAGTATTCCGCTTTTGTCAGCCTGGTTTCTCTATCTGGTCGACTATTTGACTTTTTGAATCACAGACTGACTCTCACTCTGGAGGCCATTGTTTGAGCTGTCGAGGTTTAAAGCGAGTGAATCGTCTCTGAGACCGCTTGGACTGACTCTCACCCTGGAGGCCATTGTTTGAGCTATCCCATATTTACCTCTTCCATTTGTGATCTGAGGAACGTTGTCTTGATCGGTGTCATTGCTTTTCTCACCTTTAATGATGTTTTCTCCAGAGTCACCAAGCCATTCGGCCATCTGCATGCCTTCATCAGCTTTAAGCCCGTTTATGACTACCTTAAACCACTCTGTATAACGTCCTACAATATTCTTAACTTCCAGAGCCGATTCAGTTTCTCCTTCCTCATTTCTAAGCGTTAGCAGCATATCTCTTAAGCCACCGCTTACAGCAGCTACTGTATAAGAGGTGTAATCAGTAGTACGCCCCGGATGGTCGGCATAGGTTCCAGTCTGCGGGTCGAACATATGTTTTTCTACGGCAGCGCAAATCTTTCTTGCAACGTTGCGATACTTTGAATCTTTCGTTGACAGAAATGCTGCGGTTAAACCGCGAATCGCTGCAAACTGTGATTCGATCGTCTGGGTTTTGATTACTCCGTGCTTTGAAGAAAAACCATCAAAAACCAGATTATCAGGGCTGATGAGATTGTTCATGATAAAATCCGCCTGATTCTTAATGAGCGACAGTGCCTTTTTTCCTTTTTCAGTTTCAAGACCTTCTGAACCACCACCGAATTCATACCCAACAGGTAGGGCGTCAATCGCTCTTCTGTAAACCCTCATAGCGACGATCGCATAACCAGCATCCAGAGTCGTTATCTGATTATCATCTCTTCCTTTGTCGCCATCCACCAAGCTCCCCATCTGTTTATCATAATGAATTGCCGACAGGTTTTTAAACAGGATATTGGAGAGGTTGTTTGCTATCGAAAATGGATCGTCCGCTGCCACATCATTCTCCAAATTGTTATCAATGTTGCGTTTCGGGGCATTTTTAAATGGTGCACCATCAAATACAGCAGTGAAAGCAGGATTTTGATTTTTGTTCGCTTCCCGCTGATCACTGAAAGCAAGGACTTCGCTAATCGGCCATAACAGCATCCAAGTATCCCTCAAAGTAGAGTACGGATCAGTAACGGTTAGCGCTCTAATTGACTTAACACCATGACTCTTCCACTCATCTACATCTATACGGTGAGGAAACCAGACCTTCTGTTTTTCAGGATCATATTGTGGGGTGATTTTAGCTCCAAGTTTTTTCCCGTCATATGCCAGGCGTTCTTGCAGGATGAGCAGCTTATCCCATACGATTTCGGTCAAGATCATCCCGTTCACTCCATCTGCGGAAGAAACTCCAAAGGCATGTTTGCCATCTTGGTCCATTTTAGAGTTCTCTGCCTCTACCTCTTCATCTCCCTCAATTGTGTGCATTCCTCCCAGAAAATCCTGGGCCCACATCACTTCCTTGAGCATTGCACCCCCAATTGCGGCAGGCTCAAAAGCTTTGTCCATCTCAGATTCAACCCATCCCAGCGTCTCAAAATCCCTGAAATAGGCAGGAGTCTGTGATTGCGCTTTTAGTGTTTTGCCATGAGCGGTGATCAACTCAATTTCATCTACATTTACTATAGATGTATCCACTGGTTGAGCAAACTTTCCAACTCCTGAGGAGTATGGAAGAGTGATCGGGTAAAGATTAAGAGGAAGTTCTTCTGGAGGAAAAGATGTGGCCTTTGCAAATTCAATCAGACGCTTTCCAAAGGCCTGAGGGGTGCCACCTCGCATTTTGTTGAGAGGACCATTGATCAAATGAGGTCCCATTTTTGATTGATAATCAAGAGAGTACATCGCTTCTTCGGAATATTCATAACTTTCGATTCCAGCAGCATAATCGAACGTGGTAGGTAGATTAACCATGTTTGGATCTAAAACATCCAGATCCAGGCCCAGACCTTCGGCTAATGGTTCTCCCGATAATTCAAACTCAGTATATGCAAGCATAGAGCCGGCAGTGTCTGTACGTTCACTGATCACCATAACCTGAGGATTTTTTTGCGTATCTGCTGTCGCTGTCCCTGCAATCAAACAGATCCCGATAATTAAGATACTAAATTTCTTAAACATATTTTTATCTCCTTTTATGAAATTAAGGTTTGTCTCAATACTCTGAATGCATTGTAAAAAAAGCTTATCTCTGTGACCGTTCCGTTATAATCCGGTTCCTCCTTTCTTAGTGTGCCAAAACGCTACCCAATGTCGATCCATCTCCTAATTACGCTTGATATGTGAATACTCCATAATGTAGTCAAACTGAAGTCACATTTATAGTCTATCTAAAAGTAATTCCATCTTTAGTTACTTATATATTTTGAAATAAAAATGCCAAGTAAATGCGTAAGGGTTATAACTACAGCAGTTATGATTAAGTGTTCCAAGATTACTTTCCATGGCTTAGCTCCCTGGGATTTAGCTAAATAATAACTCAGAATTGTCAACAGAAAAACACCCCAAATCAGGTTAATATAAATTGCAACTGGTAAATCAAAGATCAGGATCGGAATAATAAATGTGACAGCATAAAGCTTTGACAGGAAAGTTGCCACAGTAGCAATCCATATTTGCAGGTTAGTACGTGTATGGTCTGCCTCCTCAGAAATATGTATTCCGAGTGCATCTGAAAATGAATCTGCAATTGCAATCGTCAGTATGCCTCCAATCACAATACCACGCGAATTAGTACCGGAATTTAAACCAATCATTAATCCCAATGTTGTAATTGTCCCAGATGTAAGTCCGAAGGAAATACCTGTTTTTAATGATTTTTTCATAATTTCATCTTTAAATTAAACTTTATGCAATTTCACTCTGTTTCCTGTTAGTAGGCTTTAGCACCACATCTTATTTGTTGCTTACACCAGTAACCGCCATTTTCGACAACTCCTGTTCATATTTCAAACAAAGGCAATGATATGAAAGTGATAAAGCAGAAACAAAAAAAATATAAACTTTGGTGCTACACAATCACGTTTAATTATTCGCTAGATGATGTGGTAATTTTTTGTAAATAGATGACCATGATCGTTTTGCAAAGACAATGGGAATATTACACTCCTTAGCCCGTTTCTTGGTTACATTTGCCAGATTGTGGTTAACAAAATCATGCAATATTATTATCAGGTCCATTGCCATAGGCATGCCCCTCTTAATGACGTTTCTGTTTCTGCCGCTCACATGCCTGATATCGTCTGCGCCGATCTTCTTAAGTTCCTTTGGTATACTGCCAAGGTGGTCTCCACCAACTATTAATACGGACATATTATTCTCCCTTCTCTATTAAAAAGATAAAAAGCAATCAATAATTAATCAACCACGCAGACATATCTTTTTACTCCATCCTGACTTCTTTACGGATATTTTGCCCTCTTTTGCGAGCTAGCCAACACCCTGATAAAAGAGAGACTTCTCCATCCTCAGCAAAGATCTCAGTCTGCTGAGCATCATCTCACCATTAGCATGGAGGCGAATCCAGATAATGCCTGCCGCTACTTCTATTTCTGTCGCAAATTCCATTTAAACCTCCTTATTAAAAAATTAATATAGCTCAATACTTAATATAGATTTCTAGAAACAGGTGTTTTTCTTTTGAAAGGGGGGCTAAGCACAATCAATACTTGCTCCCAAATAAGATATCAAAAAACTTTGCTTTCATATACTACCGTATACATTGCTTAAGGTGTTTGGCGCCCCATGTCAAGGGGCATAGGGGGATAGGTCCCCTATACTTAAGTCGTTTAGTATATCTGACACAGAGAATTAAGGATGTCGCTGTCACCAGCTCCCTCTCTGTGCCAGAAGGGAGGAACATATAAAGAGAGCGGACAAACACATAAGCACAATTAAAAACTCTTTTTATGGTTCATAATTCAATCGCAATCTGAGTGAACAAAGTTGAACGTTGATCTTCTGTACTGTTGTCAAAAATATCTTTTTCAAAATCATCGTTGAAATAACCAGCGGACCAAATGGTGTTGTCGAAGATTTCCTGATTCAGGACCACCCCAAAACGAGTTCCTGGAATGCTAAGGTCTTCAGCTTCATCAGAGCCGGCAATTTTAAATGCCACCTCTAAATTACGCCACCAGTCGTGATTTAAACCAAATTCGATGTTCCAGACTGAAGGCTCGGCTCCCCTACCGTCCTCAGCCAACTCAGCAGCACGGAATTCGTCCAGCGCACCCATATATTCCGCGTCCAAGAAGAACTTCCCCCAGCTTGAGGAGAGATAAGCTGCCCAGCCGTCTACCAATCTCTCCAGTGTACCTGGTACCACACCACTGATACCGTTTGTATCCGCCAGGTTTGACAAGTAGGAGACCCCGACCTGAAGGGTCAGTTCATTCGGTTCACTTTCATATGTATAATTGGCATCAAAACCAAAGGAATCTATCGCGTCTGCATCATCATCGGTTTTTTCCACAGATCCGTTGAAGACATAGGCGGAAAGGCCGAGTCCCCACTTCTCAAAACCGGCCAGCAGCGCTCTTTCATTGAGTTCACCAAAGGCCAGCGTTACCGGTACATCCATTAGTGGATCATCAGGGAAATGAGTCAGCACCGCCCCATATGGAACATAAAAATTACCAACTTTCGCATAGAACGGAAATTCATCCAAGTTGCCTATAGTGATGAAGCCCTCTTCTACATCAAGGCTAGCATCATCATCACTGAAGCCAGGATCTTCA
>MPLX02371214.1_pt1 | contig 10093 bp, 1 predicted proteins | sample 1617341 | NCBI WGS metagenome assembly MPLX02 (sample SAMN05944804, study PRJNA350692) | marine metagenome | biome: marine; feature: ODZ; material: water; isolation source: 120 m water sample filtered on 0.2 um supor filter | place: Pacific Ocean | collected 2012-04-08 | depth 120m m | reverse complement strand
CTCCCATGGCAGGGTCGAAGTCGGCCTGGAGCAACTCCAGCTTGCGCGGCTCGCGGCTCCTCACCGGGGCCTCTTCGCCAACGACTGGTTCACGGTCCGTGAACGGCACTGCTCGTGAGCCACGGCCGCCATGCACGTCCTTCGGCGTGACATCCACCTCCTCTACACGGCCGACGTCCCAGCGCTGAGAGATGGGGATACGATGGATAGAGCGGTACTCCTTCACGGCGCCGTCGGTGAAGACGATGTAGGAGTGACGCTGCCTCCCATAGCCCAGCACGATGCCCCATTTTGACCTGCTGGCCAGTGCCCCGGCCTCGCGGCGCTCCGGGCTCTTGATGGGCATGTGCACCAGGACGAGCTCGCCGAAGGGCACCAAGCGCTTGGCAAATGCACACTTGCGGACCCGCTGGTGCGCCGTCATGCCGTCCTCCCCCGTCACGCGGATGTTGACAATGAACGCGGCGTACTCGACCAGCCACGGCAGCACAGGGCTCTGCAGAGGAATCTGCTTGCCGAGGCGCTTCTCTAGATCAAGCTTGTTGGTCCGCAGTATGCCCGTGACTTGCTTCACCACTGCTTCGATCTGGCCATTCCCACTGGAATCGTACGCATTCGGATGCTCCTCCAAGATCTGCTCCAGGTCCTCGACGGCGTACCTCGCCTCAGTGAGCGCGTGCTCGAGCAACTTGAGGATGGCGGGCTCATTATCAGATCTCAGCGAGATATGAGTGTAGCCTAGCCACTTGACATCTTTCAAGAGCACGTCCACGGCGTAGTGGTCCGCGTCAATGCCCTTCTGTGGCACGACGTGGGCGAAGCATGCTTTGCCCTTGGAGTCATGCGCCACTAGGATTTTCAGGCCGACTTCTGTCTCGGCCGTGACGTCCTCCCTCTTGAGCACCTTGCCGGACGCGTCCAGCAGCAAGTAGTCGAAGGCGAATACGCTGATGGACTTCGCCTCCGTCCGTCGGCGGTGCTGCTCGCCGCCGCCTCTGCCTCCGATGCACGGTGGGCACCAGGAGCGGTAGGGCCAGTGCCCACAAGCACGGTGGTCCTCGACTTGGCTTGCCGTCGGCTCCCCGGGATCAGGGCTGACCTTGTGAGCAGCGCCCTCGGCGTCACAAGGTATGCAGCGGAAGGTTTCCGAATCGTTCTCCACGCCCTCGTCGACGTCTCCCCCTCCAAGTTCTTCGCTCGCACTGCCTGCGGCTGCAGCTTCAGCATCTCCATGAACTTCAGCGGGCTCCTTCGTCTCGACCTCGGCATTGAACACCTTCTCCTCCTGACTCCCAGCGATCTCGCCAGCCGTGCAAGCCTCGAAGACCACCGTATTAGTAGGTGATTGCGGACTTACACACTGCGTACTGCTTATTCGTGTGGCCGAGGAAAATCCTCAGACTGCTCGAACTTCGGATTCTTGTACTTCATCATGCACGTGTAGAGTCCGCCCTTTCTGTCAAAGGTCGCCACCGTCTTGCCGTCGCCGTCCAGGACCAAAGCGACGTCCTTCTTGCAGAGCACCGTGATCTCGCCTCCCTCAGTCATCTTGGTGACTGATAACAGCGGACGAGAGATCTTCGCGATCTGCACCGTCATAGCCATGTCCACTCCACTCATGGTGGTGAGCAAGATGTTCGACTGGCCTTCATTGGGAATCGTCTTCTTGCCGGCCGTCTGGAAGTGCTGGCCGGCTCGACTGCCGGGCGATTCCAGGACGTGGCATCCAGGGAAGTCGATCCTGTCCGCGGCGTGCACCGTAGCGCCGGTGTCGAGCGTCATCTCGATCTCGATGAACTCAGGCTCGTCCTCGGGGAGAACATTCAGCTCCTCAGTGACCTCCAAGCCCCAGAAGTTGTTGAGTTGCACCGGGACCAGCGGCACCTTCTGCCGCCACGACGGTGTAGACGAGTCTCGATGCGCCTGGATCTTGCTGGCCTCGATCTCCTCTCGGCGCGCCGTCATCCTCTTGGCCAAGTCCCCACGGCTGCTCGAGGTCAGACACGTCTTTTGTGTCACCTCGGGTTTCGCTGAGCAGCTCATCAGTGGGGAATCCAATGTCGCCCCAGACCCGGCGCGCCATCCGGCTCGTACGCGTCGTTTGTCTGTGCCGCATCCGGCATCCTGGGCTCGCGATGCTTCGGCAGGATGAGCCTCCGAGGCACTGTGAAGGATGTGCCGACGCTTGCTTCCCGCACTCGTCTGCTGGTCCTCAGACCTCTCCAACTCCGCCAGCTGGGCGAACGCCCTGCCCATGCAGTCTCCCAATGTGCATCCTTGCGGTCGCGGTGGCTGCACGACCGCCTTGTGGAACGGCGTCCTCTTCCGTCGGTGCACGGGGACCTCGTCGCCATCATGGACGCATCCCAGCCAGACGGGCTTGGGCCCGTCGCTGGCGGCCGGCTCGGTCAGGACCTGTGCTCGCGACCGGTTGGGACACTTTGAGGAGATGTGTCCTGGCTCGCCGCACTCGAAGCACTTGCGGTCGCTGGCGGCCACCTTGGGAGCTTTGCACTCCTGAGACGTGTGCCCTTTCTTGAGGCAGTTGGGACACGTAATGTCGCGCTTGTCCCGCGGGGGTGCAGCGCGATCTCGTCTCAGGGTTCCTCCGGCAGGGCGGCCGGTCTTCTGCTGGAGCTTGCGCCTGATGAACGCACGGAGCTCCTCATCCGCCATGGCCTCCATCTGGTGCAGCTCGTCCTCGTCCAGCAGACTCGGCATGTCGAACTCTTGGTTCTCCAGCACGTGGGCTCGCGCTCCGCTGGGCCTCCCAGCATCTGCCTTCGTGAACCACTGGGTCCGCTCCCGGATCCACCGCCTGAGCACGTCTGGCTTGCCCTCGAACTTGTCGAACTCCCATAGCGCTTGGTCCCGGACTCTCACGGGGATCAGCCGCATGATGGCTCCGACCTGCCTGTGCTTGGAGAGGTCCGTGCCTCCAGCCTCCAGGTAGTTCCGCAGTGCCGCGTCCCACGCAACGAGCGCTCGATCGATGTCCTTCATCTCGGTGACTCGCAAGGGCGTAAGGACGGCGTCTTCGAGGGCCAACAGCTCCGACTGGGTCCTCTGGGTGAGCTCCAGGTTCACCACACGCCAAACCTCGAGGCCATTCTCCATGTCCACGCCGTCGAAGAGGTCCCACGCGGCGTCCGTCAGGTTGACGTTCAGGAAGCCCCAGAGGTGGTACGAGAGTGCCTCCGGATCGTCGCTGAGCATCGCCAGGGAGTTCTCCTCGTAGACGGCGATGGCCAAGGTCTCGCTCGTGATCGGGTCCTTCTGCAGCTCAGCCCAGCGGAGAAGGTTTTGCATGTTCGCATTCTTGGAATGCAGGTAGTACGTGACCTTCTTCCGCCACAGCTCAGGCTTGGTCTTGCCATCGTACCGAGGGAGCTCGTCGCGTGCGGCCTTGGAGTCGAAGGGAGACTTTGACGACTTCATGAGCCTGCGAGGCGCGTGGTGACCGTCCTCGCTGTAGATGTCGTGCGTCATCGGCTGGCTGGGGCCGAACCCTCCGCCTCCAGGTGGTCCTGCTCCTCCGGGACCTCGAGGCAGTCCTCCTCCTCCAGGAGCTTGAGGCTGGTTGAACGCACCAGCGCCGTTCAGGAACGGCGGCCTGCTCGTCTGGCCGTAGCCGGTCCGCGCCTCGGCCATGCCTGGCGGCGGCGTTGGCCTGCCACACGCGGTCCCGGGGCAGTTGGCAGGGCATTTGCAGGCACCCTTGCTGACCTCGACCATGGCCGTCTCGATCTGCGTGCACAGCACGCGCTCCCTCTCGGCGACCACCGCAGCCGTGCGCTCGTAGACCTGGCTCGTGGACTGCAGCACGAACTCCGTGATCTGCGCGACGGCGCCCTGCATGTTCACCTCCATGCTCACGACCTTCTGCTGCACGTCGTCCACGGCCTCCTTCACGTCGTTGGTGCACTCCGCGGTTTGGGCCGTACGGATCTTGAGCGCGGCGATGTCGACCGAGGTGGTGCTCGGTGGCACGACTGCACCAGTGCTCGCGACCAGGTCGTGCATGCCGGCGGCCATGAGGGCGTACTTCTCGCGGTCACCGTTCATGGCGAAAAGCAGCTGCTCGACCTTGACGAACGTGGACTCCACCGTGGCCATCTTCTCTTGGAGCTCTTTGGTGAGGCCATGTACGTCGAGGTGCCGCTGTTCGACAAGGCGCGTGAGCTTGTCGTCCTGCTCAACCTCCTTGGACTCGATGACGTGCTTCATCGCGGCGACTTCGGTCTTGAGCTCCTTGAAGTCTGAGACCACAGCTGCCTGGTCTACCTCGATGAGCTCCACGGCATCGTCGAGCTTGTCTGTGGCAGCAATCGTGAGGTTCAGCTTGATCAGGGCCGCCTGGAGACGGTTGTCCTGTTCCATTGCTGTACCACGCAGGATGCGAATGATCTCGGCATGCTGGAGGATCGTTTCGCCCTGCGATTTCACGACTGCGGACAGCTCCTTTACGTCCTTGACGCCTTCCACCACTTCCTTCGGGATACTGGCCAGCACCAGTTCCTGGAGTTTGGCGGTGTCTGAGTCAGCCGAGACCTGTGGCACCGGCGACAAGGCTGACGTGGCAAGGCGTTTGCGGGCACCGACAGCGGAGGTGCTGTCCTCTCCTCCAAGCGCCACCGCACGGCGCGGGCGCTGGGGCCCTTTCCCATAAGGTACCAGGCGGGCGGACACAGGCTGTGCCGACGCTCCGCTACCATGCTGAGCATGGTACCCGGAGGGCTGGCCCGTAGGGTCTGACGGCGTAGGTTCAGGCTGACCGGTACGCGGTTGACCGTCAGACGATGAGGATGGTAAGGATGACTGCATACTTGATGTCCTCGGATTTTTTTGGTTCTTCTTCGGTTCACAACAAGAGCCACCAGAGCTGGACGAGAGCGGGGACTAAGACGCTACAAACGCCTTAAACAACCTTGAGCCAAACAGTGAACAACACCCTTATCGCAAAACTGTATGCTGGAGCAAGACAGGAAAAGAGTGTAAAAAGAGCGTCCCTGATTCTCCGAGAAAGAGAATGAATTCATGGGGTTAATGTGTAGTAATCCCCACAACTAGGGATTACTAGGGATCTCTCTCGCTCTCATCTCTCGGTAGCAAATTAGACTCGATACTCCGTGGGTAGCCAGTGTTGCCAACCCAAATTGCGCACTCCCCCTCGGCACGTAGTGGCGCCAAGGGTTCACACAAGACAACAATGCACGCGGAGCATGAAATCAAAACAAAACGAAGCAAATAAAAGAAGAAACAAAATAAGAAAAACGATCGATCGTGACCCCAAGTCAACGGTCCGATCCAGAAAACTGAAATCCCCTTCAGCGGAGCTGGACATACAACGACGTCCAACTATGATCTTCAAGATCCTTATCATGCATTTCGGCCGTAGATCTTTGTGTCCTCCACGCTCTGGTCGAGTCGTTTCCCCAGGCGCACTCCACGAGCTTCGAGGCCGTCGTGCACAACAGGGTCGTCATCCTCGAGCGCCTCGCAAGCTCTTGCCCTGGGGAACCTCTCCTCCATGTCCTCATGCTGGTGGGGGAGTAGGCCCGTGTTCGACGGCAGCGCCTCGACCACGCGCTCGCCGTCACACTCAGTGGTCGGGAACATGTGGCCATCATGCTCCACAAGGCCGGCGCCCATGGCCTCCAGGCGTAGCAGCTCGCCCTTGCTGGTCCCGGCGTCGGACCGGACCTTCGGTGCCGTGGCTGCACGGCCGCCTCTGTAGGCGCATCCGAAGAGCTGCAGCAGGCTCAGAATGCGGTCGCGGCACACTAAGTGCTTGGTGAAGAGGTCTGCCGGATTTTCCTCACCTCGCACTTTGTAGAGCTGGATGGTGCCGTCTCGGACCCTCTGTTGGATCCACAGGCACCTGGTGTCGATGTGTCGAAGACGACCCAGGCCCTGGCGACCGCAAATTCCCAACGTGGCCGAGCTGTCCGTCCATACTCGGACGGGGATGGTGATGCCGACGTCGGCGAGCAGGGACTGGAAACCAAGGCTGACTCCACCCGCCTTCACCACCCCGTAGAACTCTGCCTCTCCACTGCTCAACGCAATAGAGGTCTGAGTCGAGGACCACGACTTCAGCAGATGCCGCCCGAGCATCAGGCACCCTCCTGAGGTGCTCTTCCGACTTTTGGGGCAGCCGGCCCAATCGGTGTCGGAATAGGTGTCCACTCTGTCCGCCGTTTGCCACGGGTAGTGGTACACCAGCCGCCTATGCCCGGCAACGAACCGACCGAGGCGCTTCAGGGCGTTCAGCGACACCTCGGTCGGGTTGGACATCCAGCGGCAGACCTCCTTTGCGGCGAACTGGATCTCCGGACGGTCCGAGGCCATGTAGTTCGCCCGAGCCACCACTGCACGGTAGGGCGTGGCCTTGTGCCTCTCCAACGGCGCATCCGCGTCCAGCTGCTCGCGCGTGGCCTTCACCCCTGGCGAAGCGGCTGTCTTCACGCCGTCGCCGTCGAGCTTGAGATCCCGCAGGAGCTTCTCGGCCTGTCGAGGGTCAGCCTCCATCTCGAGGCCTTCGCTGGTCCACCGGACCACTCTGTTCAGCACCAGCGCCTCCTTGTCGTCGTCGCGACCTGGCCCGAGGCGGTGAGGCTCCTTGAGCTCGTAGTGCTTCTCCAGCTCGCGGCGGAACCAGTCTAGGTTGGCCTTCGACCCCACCGTCGTGAGGTCGTCACCGTGGACTGAGCAGCGCAAGTTCCTCGAGCGGTGGTAGAAGACGCAGGCAGAGGCGTCTCCGACGGAGAAGCCCATGTCGTGGACTAGACGGCCGGCATACTCACAGTGCCAGCCGTCTGCCGCGCGCCTCGTCCCGTACATGTGCTTCTTCAGTAGGCCCACCATTGATCCGCAATCCTTGTCCTCGGCTGGCAGCTCGACGTAGGTGGGGTCGTTGGGATCAGTGGCGGCGCAGAAGTAAGCGCGGCTGATGTCCACAAAGGACACCTGTGTGCGGTGCTCGCTCAAAGGATCCCGCACATGCGGTGCGGCGCCTCGCACATTGGTGGCCGCCAAGGAGATGATCGTGCGGAGACTCTCCAGGGGAGGCGTGGGGGCGAAGATGGGATCTTCGCCGGCTCTGCGGATCTCGCGGGCCACGAGCCTCGAGCGGTAGTTAGGGTGCTCATCGTCACCCTTGTTGGTATCGATCCACCGCACAGTGATCGGTACCTTGCCTGTCCGCGCAAGGGCCTCGCTCCGTGGCCGCTTCTCCCACACTCGTTTAGCCTCGAAGTACTCCATCTCGAGCTTGCGAGCGGCCTTCACGAGCTCGGCACGAAGCGGCTGGCCGGTGACAGAATCTCTGTATCCCTCGTGCGCCTGCTGGTGAACAGCGAAGACCTTCTCAGCGGCTGCGATCTCGCTAGCGTCTAGGGCCTCGCCCGTGAGCTGGTCGTAGTACCTGACGTTGTCCTCCTCGAAGATGTTCTGCAGGCCGTGCACGCCGTCCTTCAGCTTGCCGTCACGGAGCAACTGGTTGCGGCATCCTCGTAGGATCGCGCGGCAGAGCTCGAAGGGGTAGATGGCCGCCTCGCGGGCTATGCGGCCAGCAGCCACGGCGTGCCTGCCTCCGCCTCTTCTGGAGCAATCTCCCCCTTGGCCTCTGCACCGCTTGCTGAGAGCCTTGAGGATCTCTGGCGAGTTGCTCAGCCACCCTGTAGGCTTCTTCACCGGATCTCCCAAGTGCGACTGCTGCTCGAACTGGCACTGGTCCCCGACGCTCCTCTGGACGCGGTCGTCACTGAGGAGCGGCTGCATGCATGGGCGGCCCCACGACGCGGCCTGATCGGGGTTCTCGTGCAAGAAGTAACGATCGCCGTCCATCTGCATGGTGTAGAGCTCGCACACGAAGGCAAGATGGATGTCTCCCGCAACACGCCTCTTCTCGAGCTCTCCTGCTGGCCACCCGTGCTTTGCAGCGTTGAGGTTCTGCCACGCGGAGTAGGGCGTGCAGGGTGGGCTTCCTATGAGGAGTTGCGGCTTCTCCTCGGCCACGCGCTTCCGGGCCTTGTCTCGCATGCTCTTCTGCGTGAAGTCCCACTCGCGGCCATCCTCATCATGGCCCGTGAGGTCCAGGGCGAAGCCGGCCTTGAGTCCCATGTCGGGCAGCATCTTCAGCGCACGCGTCACCCTCGGCGCACTGTAGATCTCCGACACCAGGTGTTGGACTGCCTTCGTCCGCTCTCTCCTGTAGTTGCGCGGCCCTTCACCGAACTGCGCGAGCAACATCAGGATCTCGACGTTCGTCTTCAGCACCTCCTCCTTGATGGGCTCGTCGTCACCGATCAGGTCCACCACCGGCTTGATGTCCGCGTCATCCTCGGCCACCTTCAAGGCATTCAGGTGTGCAACCTCCATGGACGTGTCGTCGTGCAGCTGCTCGTCCGGCACCCGCCGCGGAGTCACAGGAGCGGCCTCTCCGCCAGGTACGGGCGACCCGAAGATCTCGTCGGAGAGCTCGCCGTCGTCCATCTCCTCGGGCTCCTCGGGCTGGGGCGGCAGGTAGCCCACACGCGCCTCTGGCGGTGGCCGTGCATTCACCTGGGCGCGGGGCTCCTCTTGCTCGATGTCCATTGGTTCCAGCGGCTCCGAGGCTGCCTCCGGCGGATCTCCATCGGGTTCTCGTTCGGCGGTCCAGCGATCGAGACGCTCCTTAGTGTGCGCGAGGCGTGCCCGGCCGCGGTCCGTCTGTGCCAGGAGCTCCTCGACGCGCGTCCTGCAGCCAGCAGAGTGCTGCTGGTTGCTGCTCGCCCTCCAGCCGTAGAGCCTCGCTTTGGTGCACTTTGGGCAGTGCTCGGTCCATCCGAAGCCTCCCATAGCAGGATCGAAGTCAGCCTGGCGCAACTCCAGCTTGCGCGGCTCGCGTCGCCTCACAGAGGCCGCCTCGTCGGCGACTGGTTCGCGATCGGTGAACGGCACTGCCCGTGAGCCGCGGCCTCCGTGCACGTCCTTCGGCGTGATGTCCACCTCCTCCACACGGCCGACGTCCCAGCGCTGAGAGAGAGGGATGCGATGGATAGAGCGGTACTCCTTTACGGCGCCATCGGTGTAGACGAGGTAGGAGTGGCGCAGCCTCCCGTAGCCCAGCACGATGCCCCACTTGGACCTGCTGGCCAGCGCCCCGGCCTCGCGGCGCTCCGGGCTCTTGATGGGCATGTGCACCAGTACGAGCTCGGCGAAGGGTACTAGGCGCTTGGCAAAGGCACACTGGCGGATCCGCTGGTGGGCCGTCTTGCCGTCCTCGCCCGTCACGCGAATGTTGATGATGAACGCGGCGTACTCGACCAGCCACGGGATCACAGGGCTCTGCAGGGGAATCTCCTTGTCGAGGCGCCTTTCCAGATCAAGCTTGTTGGTCCGCAGCATGCCCGTGACCTGCTTCACCACAGCCTCGATCTGGCCATTCCCGCTGGAATCGTACGCATTCGGATGCTCCTCCAAGACCTGCTCCATGTCCTCGACGGTGTATCTCGCCTCTGTGAGCGCGTGCTCAAGCAACTTGAGGATGGCCGGCTCATTGTCGGATCTCAGCGAGATACGAGTGTAGCCCAGCCACCTGATGTCCTTCAGGAGCACGTCCACGGCGTAATGGTCGGCATCGATGCCCTTCTGCGGCACGACGTGGGCGAAGCACGCTTTGCCCTTGGAATCATGCGCCACAAGGATCTTCAGGCCGACTTCTGTCTCGGCCGTCATGTCTTCCTTCTTGAGCGCGTTGCCGGCCGGGTCCAGCAGCAGGTAGTCGAAGGCGAACACGCTGATCGACTTCGCCTCCGTTCGTCGGCGGTGCTGCTCACCGCCACCTCGGCCTCTGATGCACTCAGGGCACCAGGAACGGTAGGGCCAATGCCCACAGGCACGGTGGTCCTCAACTTGGCTTGCCGTAGGCTCGCCGGGATCAGGGCTGACCTTGTACTCCGCGCCGTCGGCGTCACAAGGTATACAGCGGAAGGTTTCCGAATCGTTCTCAACGCCCTCGTCGACATCTCCCCCTCCAAGTTCTTCGCTCGCACTGTCTGCGGCTGCAGCTTCAGCACCTCCGTGAACTTCTGCGGGTTCGTCCGTCTCG
>MPLX02068072.1_pt1 | contig 10104 bp, 10 predicted proteins | sample 1617341 | NCBI WGS metagenome assembly MPLX02 (sample SAMN05944804, study PRJNA350692) | marine metagenome | biome: marine; feature: ODZ; material: water; isolation source: 120 m water sample filtered on 0.2 um supor filter | place: Pacific Ocean | collected 2012-04-08 | depth 120m m | reverse complement strand
TTCCTCGCGGTGCAGCTGCCGCATTGCCTCGAGGAACGGCATCGATTCAATGTCGCCGACCGTCCCCCCTAGTTCGACTAAGCAAATTTCGGCCGAGGCACCCTCGGCAGCGGCGCGCATCGAGTCCACTATCTCGCGCACCACATGTGGAATTATTTGCACAGTTTGCCCAAGGTAGTCTCCGCGCCGCTCCTTCTCGATGACGGTGCGGAATACCTTTCCAGTCGTGATATTGTGCATTGCGGTTAGATTACAGTTCAGGAAGCGTTCATAGTTGCCGAGGTCGAGGTCTACCTCGCTCCCATCAGTCATGACAAAGACTTCACCATGCTCGTAGGGATTCATGGTCCCCGCGTCGCAGTTCAGATAGGGGTCAATTTTAACGGCCGTGACGCGGTACTTCGAGCGCTGTAGCAACACGCCAATTGAGGAGGAGGTAATGCCCTTCCCCAGCCCGGAAAGGACCCCGCCAGTCACAATGACATACTTCATGACACAACGGGCTCCGCGATTGGCACCCCCGGTTTAAGGTCAACGGCGTGGTTTTAGCGCTCTGCTGCTACGGGTGTGTGGAACTGCACCGCCACTCGGAGCAGCTGGTCTGGTTCGACCTACAGCCAGATGGAGTAGCCGGCTTCATCTCCATTTATATGTGGCTCGATGAGAAAAATGCCATAATCGAAACTGGTCCTGCCTGTGGGTTGGAGAACATCATGCAGGGAATCGCAATGGCCGGGCTGACACCGGAGGAGATAGACTGGGTTCTGCCGACGCATATCCATCTGGACCATTTCGGTGGCGGCGGCCACTTGCTGCGCGAATTGCCCAATGCACAGGCGTTGGTACATCCCAAGGCACTGAAGCATGTGCTTGACCCTCAGCTTCTGTGGGAGGGGCACCGCGCTTTTCTGGGGCAGATTGCCGAAATGTACGGCGAGCCGCTGCCAGTGGCCCCGGACCGTGTTACCGTCGTGGAGGATGGTACTGTCGTGGACTTTGGGAGAACGCAATTACGTGCGCTGCACACGCCTGGCCATGCGTCGCACCACGTCGCCTGGGTCGGCGACCGCGACGTCTTTGTCGGAGATGCACTTGGCCTTTGGTATCCCGGACTGGACCACGCGTTCCCAGTCACACCGCCGCGCTATAATCATGCACTCGCGCTAGAGTCGCTTGACCGGTTGGCAGCGCTCGACATGGAGTGGCTGCACTACACCCATTTTGGTCCACGTGCAGCCAGAGATGGGACAGCTATCGCACAAGTACGTAGGGAGTTCGAGGCATGGCTTACACTCATAGCCGAAGGCATTGCAACCGGCGAGGATGCAGCCGCAACAACGGAGCGGCTGCTAGCAGAGCGACCTGGGCTAACGCAGACCGAGGTGAGTATGGGACTGCATCAAACCGGCACGCACTTGGGGTCGGTTCGTGGCATGCGCGGGTGGCTTGATGCGCAGCTTTGATTCCGATATTGACGTAATTGACCATCCGTTCCCCCACGCAATCCTCCGCAATTTTCTAGACCTCGACGCTATCGCGGACGAGTTGGAGTGGCTCGCAGGGCAGGAGTTCGAGCCAGGCGAGGCAGACCTCTTCAGCTACTCCTCGACGCGCGAGCTGGGTACTGCCAAGCAGCTGATGGGACTGTACACTGCGTTGGGCGATTCCATATGGTGTTCCCAGATTGCGGCGGCGTTCAGAACACCACCACTGTCCCACATCGACATGGCAGCCTATGTCTATACACAAGGCGATTTCCTGCTGCCACACGATGACCGTGTCGCGGGCCGACAGATTGCCTACTCGTTGCACTTAACGCGCGGGCTGCGCGAGAGTGATGGTGGCGCGCTGGAGCTGTTCTCTTCACTTGAAAACGTTGCTAGCAGTGTCGTAAAGCGCATAGTACCGGAGTTCAACTCACTAGTGTTGTTCCGCGTCTCGCCGCGGTCGTGGCACCAGGTCGCCGAAGTCATTGGAGATGTACAGCGGCTAACAGTAACAGGATGGTATCATGGTTGATTTCACTATTACATCTGCATGGTACGACTCCGCGACGCTCGCCACCGTCAGTGAACAATTGACACTAGAGCGCGTTGTGCAGCTCTCCAGTTTCCTCATAGAGTCGCTGGGGCAATTGCCGCCTGCTAAGCACCTCGAGCGCGAGGAGCGTCCTGGATTCGCGGTCCGTGCAACTGGCCCTGCGCTGCTCGCAGAACTATGGCACTCGTCGCTACTGGCAGAATGGCTAGCGCAGGCGACCGCCGCGCGCTGGGAGCTGCGCAGTTGCCGCCACGAGTGCTACGGTCCGGGCGACTACTCATTGTTACATGACTCGGAGGTGGGAGAACAGCGGTTGCTGCTGGTGTACGACCTGACAGAACAGCCACAGGCGCTGAATGGTGGGCACCACATTTTCAACTTCGTTGATGGAATGCAGACGACCTGCAACCGTGAGACTGGCGCGCTAATGCTAGCACTGCTCGCCGCGGGCGATTTGGAGTGCATACGCTACGTCAGCAAATTATCGTCGGGGACGGTGCGTCTGGAGCACGCACTATTTGAGCAAGCTTAGCCTATTACGCAATAATATGTATCTACGCAACCGTTTAAGATGGTGGGCAGGTCGCGCGACGTGGACGCAAAGCTAACTGACGGTCTGGACACTGCGTGCGAGGTGCTGCGGGCAGGCGAGCCACTGCTGCTCTACGACGCTCCAGGACGTGAAGGAGAAACTGACATTATCTTCGCCGCTCAGCATGCCACTCCCGACAGTGTGCGACTGCTGCGGCAGCACGGTGGCGGATTGGTCTTCATCGCCGTCGCGCATTCTGCCGCACAGCGATTAGGGCTGCCGTTCATGGACGCTGTTCTCAATTCAGCAGCTGTCGACTACCCGGCGTTGGTGGGCCTCGAAGCACATGACTTGCCGTATGACGGCCGTTCATCGTTCTCACTCTGGCTGAACGCGCGCGATACCTACACTGGCATCACTGATCGAGACCGTGCACGCACTATCATTGCCTTTAGCGAACTGGTCGCTGCGGAGTTGGAACCGGACGCAGCGCAACTGTTGCTGGGCGAGCGGTTCCGGTCTCCGGGCCATGTACCGATCTGCGTCACACATCCCGACGGTCTGGCCGAGCGGCAGGGGCACACTGAGCTGATGATTGCGCTCGTTGCTATGGCGGAGCTACTGCCAGTTGCCTTGGGCTGCGAGATGCTCGCTGACGATGGGGGAAGACTGCCGCCTGAAGCGGCTGCGGCGTGGGCTGAATCTCGGGGCTATCCTTTTTTGGAGGGGAATGAAATTGTTGCCGTGTGGAACGAAAGCGCGTAGTAGCCACCGGGGTCTTCGACTTGCTACATCCCGGGCACATCCACTTCCTGCGAGCAGCGAGGGAACTAGGCGACGAACTGGTGGTAATCGTAGCCAACGACGCGACAGTGCGGCGTATGAAGCGCGAGCCGATAGTGTCGGCCGCTGTGCGCGCCGAGATGGTAGCGTCGTTGAAGCCAGTCGACCAAGCCATTGTGGGGCGCGAGGGCAACATGCTCGATATCGTTGTGGAAGAAATCAAGCCTCATATTATCGCGCTGGGATACGACCAGGATATGTTCGAGTCCAAAGCCTTGGAGGCGAAGCTTGCCGAACGTGGTCACATGGTGAAGGTCATGCGTCTGCCGAAGCTGGAACATGGCCTAGCGGGAACGCGCAAAATCGTGGCGCGTATCCTGCGCGACTTTGGCCAGGAGTAGTATGTTCACTGGCATCGTAATTGCCACCGGGCGTGTGCGGAGCGCCAGCGATGCTACAGGTATGCAGCGTATAGCGATTACGCCGCCTAACGGCTTCGCTGCTGGAATCGCGGTGGGAGCGAGCGTTGCAGTAGACGGCGTCTGTCTGACAGTCAGCGCTGTCGCCGGGAATGTCCTAGAGTTCGACGTCATCGCCGAAACGTTAGCCCGCACAACGCTCGGTGAACGGCTGACGGAGGGTGCGACAGTGAATCTGGAACGCTCTGCACAGCTGGGCGATGAGATCGGTGGCCACCTTGTTTCGGGCCACATCTCGACTATCGGAACGGTAATCGCCGTCGAGACTGCCAACGGTGTCCACGACCTGCGGCTGCGCATTGGACGTGATTGGGTGACCTACGTATTCGAGAAGGGCTTCGTGGCCCTTGATGGCATCTCGCTTACCGTGGGTGAAATCTGGCCAGAGACGGGCGAGTTCAGAGTGCACTTGATTCCTGAGACGCTGACACGTACGACTATTAGCACGCGCACGCCAGGCGACCGGCTCAACGTCGAGATTGACGCGATGACGCGCGCCACCGTTGAGACCGTCACGCGCATCATGGAGAAGCAATGAGCCGTATCGTACTCGTTTGTGGCAGTTACCACCGCGAGGCGGTCGAACGCATGGCTACAACGGCGCGCAATCGCGCCGGCGAACTGGGGCTGGAAATCGCTGCCGAGCGGTGGGTGCCGGGCGCGCTGGAGTGTCCACTGGCACTACAGCAGATGCTCGGGCGCGACGACGTCGATGGCGCGGTGCTGCTCGGCATCATCGAGCGTGGCGAGACACAGCATGGCCTTGCGATGGGGCAGGCAGTAGTGCAAGCGGTGTTGAACCTGCAACTCGCGACCGGGAAGCCGGTTGGCATGGGCGTTATCGGGCCGAGTGCCGAGCCACAACATATTGAGCCGCGTTTGCTCCCTTACGCTTGTAAGGCAGTTGAAGCTGTCGCAGAAATGCTGAGCTAGTGTCGTTAGCGTTTGACCATCAAGCGTTTTGGGTTGAATTTACCGCCGTAGTGATGCAGTGCTTGGTAGAAGCTGGGGAGCGCGAAGACCGCCATCAGCAACGAGAATAGCACCAGTATGATAATCAGCGCGAAGAAATTGCGCAAACCGATAAACTGGGTGCGGTAGAGCGAGATGATAATACCTGCCAGAACGCCCCCCATCGTTGTGAAAGTAGCTTCTACCACGGATTGGCCCGTATGTTCTACAGCACGCCTAATGCCTTCAGGACGAGTGCCTTCTTCGCGGACGCGTTCAGTAATCTGGATTGAATTGTCAATGCCGATACCGATGATGATAGTGCCGACCATAGCAGTGAAGATGTTCAGGTTTGTGCCGCCGGTATGGACCGTAGCAGGATACCACAGGACTACAATCAAGATGGGGAGGAAGGTGATGAAGCCGAAGCGGAATGAACGGAAAATCAGGATCATTGTCACCAGCACCAGCACCAAGCTCAGCCCGATGGTTTTGTACTGCGTATTCTGAATGCCTTCGTTGATGGCAATGGTCACTGGCGGGCCACCAGTGAGCTGCGACATCTCCGCGTCGAGATTACGCAAGTAGACAGTGTCGTAGCGGGCGGCGATATCGTCAGTGCGTTCGACCAGCAGCGCTGTATCGTCTATGTTTATGTATGGCATGCTGATATAGATGAGCGCCTTGGTATAGTCGTCGGTCAGCAGCATTGCGCGCATTTCTCCCGTGAACGAGTCGTAGAAGACATCAATCATGTCCTTACGCAGCTCCTCACAGGTGTAGAACAGCCCTGTCTCACTCTGACAGGCCCAGCTATCGAAGAACTCGTGGTGCAGGAAATCCCAGAAGCTACCGTCGAAGACGAAGAAAGGCTCCTCGCCGCTGCCCTGACCAATCTCGATTCTGATATGCGCCGACTTGAAGAAGTCCACGATTGAGAACGCCGAGACGTTGATGGAGTCACCTGAGTTGCGGTTAATGACTGTGAGGTTGTTCAGCTCGTCGGTGGTCCCGTTCATCACGTCCAGCACGTCCAGATCCTTGGCCGCTGGCTTGGACCGGTCGGGTGGTCCCGTCACCAGCAGGATACCAGTCTGCCCCGCCTCGAACTTATCGGAATATTCAGCCAGTTTCCTGATGGAGGCGACGTCTTCAGGGGCTGATTCATCGCCTCGGATATCCTGATCCATTACCGAGAGACGCACTAGCGAATATCCTGTTACTAGCATTACTACCAGCAGAATTACCCGCCACTGCTGTGACGAGACGCGCGCGATCCCAGTCCATGCCTTCGGGTGGTGACGGGTGTAGTTGGTGAGTTTCATGATGGCAGGAGTCATGCTTACTGTCAGTACGAACGCACAGCCGACACCGATGATCATCGTCAGCCCTACGGTACGCATTGGCGCAATCGGCGAGATGAACAGCGCCGAGAAGCCAATAGTATCCGTGAGGGCGCAGAGTAGCGTCGCTTTACCGGTGGTCAGCATGGCGTTGTGAGTTGCCTTGCGATGCGGCAGTCCCGCCTCGCGGAACTCGACGATACGGTTAGCGACATGCAGCCCGTAATCGACGCCAATTCCTACAAGGATTGGTCCGGCGGCGACAATCATTGGCGTCAGTACTACGCCTGAGAGCCGTACCAACCCCAGCGTCCAGATAAGGGCACAGAAAATCGGGACGAGCACCACTGGAACCACGAAGATATTGCGGTGGAACCAGAGCATTATCCCCAGTACGATAATAAGTGAAATTGGCAGCATCGCCAACAAGTCTTCGTAGAGCCGCGCCGTCACCTCGTGCAGCACTACTACCAGCCCAGTCTGCGTCATCTCGGTGCGCGCTGGGCTCTGTCGTGAGTCAATGGCTTGCTGAATGCGTTCGATAATTTCCGCCTGTATCGCATCATTGTCACCCGCCGAGTACTTCAGCGCAAACATGATGTAAGCCGTGTCAAGAATTCCATCATCGTTGGTGTCGATAGCAAAATTTTGTAGCGCGCCAGAAGTCTGCTCGTAAATTTGGTCGACCCGATCTTGATCACTGGGTATTGCGTAACGCCCTGTCTCGTTCACCTGTTCATCATCGTATTCTTCGACCGAAAGGCCACCAAATGCCTTCCCTTCCGTAGCTTCGATAAAACGACTGTTGGTCGAGTTGAATTCCTTGATGAGTGTTGAGATGCTGAGCGTGAAGATAATATTGTCAATTTCACCTCGGTCAGGGGGCATTTTGGCCTGGTCCATTGACTGACCGCGAGGGTCGATTTCCCGTTCCAGCCGCGCAATCTCCTTGAGCGTCGGGACATAAGTGATATTGTGCGTTTCCAGATTGTTGAATCGTTCGGGGTCATTCGCATTGCGGGTCTCAATATAGATGAGGATTATGTCGGTGGCCCAGTCCTGCCGCACCTCGAGCAGCAGGTCGGTTGATTCCTCGCCTTCCGGCAGATAGACCTCGATGTCGCGGGTCATGTTCTGCTCAAAGGTCAGCGCAGGCTTGAGCAGCAGCAGCGTCACCAGCATGAGCAGCGTCACCGTCAGCAGCGGATTGCCCACGATGAGGCGCGTGTAGAACCCCACGAACCGGTCTGCCAGCTCCGGAATCACGGTCGCGCAACGGCTCGCCGGGATAAGAGTGCAACCCTAGGGTGCTTCAGTTGGGATAGTAGAACTCGCCAGCCGCTTTCTGCTCTCGGTCGAGCCGCGAACCGTGCTTGTTGATGCGCGGACGATGGGTGTTGCGGTCACGCCGGAAGGTGACGCCTAGCCGCTTGAGGAATCGGTTCATCCCTTTACGCATCCTGAATGGGCCCTCCGCTAGGCCATGCTCCCCAGGCGTGCCGGAGAAGCAAAGCAACCCATCGGAGATATAGTCGATGAAGTAGACGTCGTGGTCGACAACCAGCGCTGAGCTAATGCGGCGCTCCATGCAGCGCCGGATAGTGCGTGCAGTAATCATACGCTGGTTAGCGTCGAGATACGCGGAGGGCTCGTCTAGCAGGTAGAGGTCAGCTTCGCGTAGTAGACACTCCGCTATCGCCACGCGCTGAAGCTCGCCCCCGGACAACGATTCTAAATCTTGCTCCATGAGCGGCTCGAGGCCGAGCGGTTGAAGCAGCTCGACATTTAAATAGTGCTCGTCGAAACCTTCGACCGCACGCAACAGCTCACCTACGCGCAAATCCGCTTGCGGCATAATGTATTGCGGCTTATAGGAAATTGCCAATTCCCGATTGATTACACCTGCGTCGGGCTCCAGGGCACCGGCCAGCAACTGCACGAAAGTGGTCTTACCCGTAGCATTGCCACCGACAACGCCCAGTACCTGCCCCTGACGGATCTCGCCCGCAGCTGCCGTGAGGGTGAAGTTACCACGCTGCTTTTCCAGTTTGGGCCAACTGACCAGCGGTTCCGTGTCCCAGCCGGTCCGTGGCGGGTGCGCCAGGAATTCGATACGGTCGTCGCGCAGCCGCACATTTTCCTCGCGCAGCTCGCCATCAAGCCAGCTATTGATGCCGTGCCGTACACCCAGTGGCTGAGAGACTATGCCGTAAGCGTTAGGTTCGCCGTAGAGCAGGTGTAGCTGTTCAGTAACGTGATCTAGGATGGCGAGGTCATGTTCGATGACCACGACCGACTTTTCCGCCCCGAGTGTGCTAATGCACTGCGCTACTAGCAGGCGCTGTTCGATGTCGAGATACGATGATGGCTCATCGAAAAAATAGAGTTCAGCCTCCTTCAGTAGCGTCGCGGCGATAGCTCCTTTTTGCAATTCACCTCCCGACAATTTTGCCAGTGGCTGGTCAAGCCCGGTCAGTCTCAGCTCGTCAATGACCTCGGTAACTCGCTCGGCATCTGCAACTTTGGTGAGCAGCTCACGTAGTGTACCCTTGAAGCGCTTTGGAATTTGATCTACATACTGTGGTTTGAGCGCGACACGAATGCTGTCGTCCGCCAGCGCCGTGAAGTGGGCGTGCAGACTCGTGCCAGCAAAGTGCTCAAGCACTACAGGCCAGTCGCCCGGTTGCTCCCAGTCTCCCAGGTTGGGCACTAATTCACCCGCCAGCAGCGAGATGGCAGTGGTCTTGCCGGTTCCGTTGGCACCCAGTAGGCCGACCACCCGCCTCTCCTTTGGCATCGGTAATCGGAATAGTCTGAAGTCATTCTGTCCGTAACGGTGGGCAGTCTCGCGCTCGTCGCCTTCCGGGAGATTGACAATGGTGAGCGCATCATGTGGGCACTTGTGAATACAAATGCCGCAACCAATGCAGAGCGGTTCGGAAATCAGTGGTTTCTCGTCCTTGCGCCAGGTGATAACTTCGACGTCGTTGCGCACCGGTGGGCAGAAGTTATAGCACTCGTTCATGCAGCGTTTGGGTTGGCATCGGTCCTCGTGCAGTACGGCAACCCGCATCGGCCGCCCGCTGCTGCTCTCTTAATTAAGGGATACGGCGGGAAAGTCCTAATCCCCCCACTCCATCGGCCTGATGTGCGCATCGAATTCACAATTCCGGGAAAGCCGGTCGCGCAGGGGCGACCCCGGTTCTATCGCAAGGGCAGCTACGTTGTAGCGACGGATCCCAAAGCTTCAAAGGTTTACAAGGTAGACATCGCATTTCTGGCACAACGCGCTCGCGAGGATGCCGGTTTGACGGAGCTATTTGTGGGGCCGCTCGGGCTGCAGGTTATGGCCTATTTCCCCTGTCCCAAGAGCAAGTGGCGCAAGCGCGTTCCGCGGCTGGAGGAGCACCATGACAAGAGACCTGACGCCGACAACCTAGCCAAGGCAGTCAAGGATGGCCTGACCGGTGTGCTTTACCATGATGATGGACAGGTCGCTGAGTTGATCGTGCGCAAGCGCCGCGCTGCGCAGGGCGATGCACCGCGGGTCGAGGTCTGCCTCTATACGCTTGACCCGCTGGAGGATGGAGGATGAGCGCCGCTATTCTCGATGGACGAGTGATTGCAGCCGCTATTGAGAGTGAGCTACGGACGCGCGTTGCTCAGCTCGTTAGTGCGCCGCGGCTGGCGGTAGTGCAAGTGGGTGACGACCCAGCCTCGACTAGCTATATCCGTGCCAAGTCACGTGCTGCCGAGCGAGTTGGGATTAAGCTAGCGCACCACCACCTACCAGTCGGAACCAGCCTGGAGAAGCTGGAAACGCTTATTGAACAGCTGAACAGCAGCGAGCATGGATTGATTGTCCAGTTGCCGCTCCCAGATAAATTTGAGCCAGCACTGGCTCGCATAGTACCCGAACGTGATGTCGACGGGTTCCATCCCGTTAACCTCGGAAAGCTGCTGCGCGGTGAGCCGG
>MPLX02308912.1_pt1 | contig 10109 bp, 9 predicted proteins | sample 1617341 | NCBI WGS metagenome assembly MPLX02 (sample SAMN05944804, study PRJNA350692) | marine metagenome | biome: marine; feature: ODZ; material: water; isolation source: 120 m water sample filtered on 0.2 um supor filter | place: Pacific Ocean | collected 2012-04-08 | depth 120m m | reverse complement strand
CGGGGTTGCCGGTCCAGTCCGCAACCCGCTGATCGGTCCTGTCAGACGACCTCAATAACGGCGTTCTCAATCAATGGCGAGCACAAGCCGGCCTCATGCACAGGTCCCAATCAAGGATCTGCAATCAATGGGCCAGGCTCTCTGGCCGAGTTTCAATCAGCTCCGCTAGATCCTTGCGGAAGGCGGCGCCATGGGCTCCGTAGATCACCCGGTGATCTCCGGTGAGATTCACCTGCATCTGACGCTTCACCGAGATTGAACCGTCCTTGCCCGCCACCACCATCGGCCGAGAGGCTGCAACAGCAAGAATCGCTCCGGTACCGGGGGGAAGGATCGCATCAAAGCGATCCACGCCGAACATGCCCAGATTGGACAGGGTGAAGGAGCCGGTGCTGTATTCCTCAGGTTGCAGCTGCTTGCTGCGGGAACGCTTCACAAGGTCGCCCCATTGCCGGGAGAGTTCATAGAGGTCTGTGCGATCCGCGTTCTGCAGCACCGGCGTGATCAGGCCACCGTCTTCCATCGCCACCGCAACAGCCACATTGACCTGCTCGGGATAGGCCATGCCAGCCGAGCTGTAAGCAGCATTCACCTGGGGATGACGGGCGAGCGTCAGGGCCACGGCCTTGGCCAGCAGCGCCGTCATTGTCACGCCCTTGGGCTTCACCTGCTTATAGAAAGCATCAAGCTTGTCGGTGATGATCGTGTAGCCGACCCTGAAACAGGGGGCCGCCAGGCTCGCCTCCATGCTTCGATTCACCGCCTGCTGAAGGGCGTTGAATTCAACGGTCTCCCCCGCGGCGCCGAAGCTCTGCCCTGGAGGGGCGGATGGGGCCGAGCCAGATGCAGCCGAAGAGCCTGCAGTGATCACCCCAGCAGCTGTGCCTTCAGCCGCACGGGGCACCGTGATCGGCTGACCAGTCGCCAGCTGAACATCTTCTGCCTGAATGCGGCCACGGGGGCCACTGCCCCCCACTGTGGCGAGATCAACCCCCAGCTGGGCCGCCAACTTCTTGGCCCTGGGCGTGGCCACAAGCCTTCCATCACTCAGCACAGGAGCCTGAACAGGGGTGGCCGGTGGCGCAGCAACCGGTGCTGGAACGGATTGCGCAGGAGCGGCAGGAGCCGCTGCCGCTGAAGCTGCCGCGGAAACAGCCTTTACCGCGGAAACAGCCGCCGCTGGAGCACTGGGTGCCTTGGCCTGAACCTCTGCGATCTCAGCTTCCGATTCAACGATCAGGCCGATGGTTTCTCCTACCGGAGCCATGCTGCCAGCGGGCATCAACACAGCAGCCAGATAGCCCTCATGAAAAGACTCAACATCCATATCGGCCTTGTCCGACTCCACCACAAGGACCGATTCCCCCTGGCTGATCTTGTCACCTGGCTGCTTGAGCCACTCAACGATCTTGCCCTCTGTCATCGTTGAACTCAGGGCAGGCATGAAGATGTCGTGAGTCGCCAAAGGTCCTTTCCTCGCCAGGATTGAAAGAGTTGTCGCCAACCTGATATCCAACCTTTGCCCCACTGGACTGGGGTTGAAGCCAGGCCGTTGGCTCACTGTAATTCGTACCTTCCCGAATCACAGGCTGATGAGCATGCCCTCAGAGACTGCTCAAGCTGCGCTGCCGCTGTGAAGGGGGCGGAGGCTGAAGGCCTCCCATCCAGACAACTTGAACAGCTTCTTTGGCCAACAGGAGCTGCCAAAGCAAGCATGCGTCAACACAGCCCAAGGGAGGCTGGATCGATGAAAAAATCGGCGCGCCAATGTGATCATTGATTCAACGCCGACCTGAAACAGCTAAAGCTCAATCAGCAGACCTGGCCACTTGCTCTCAGCTCAGCCAATTCAGATTTTGAAAAAGGCACTAACGTTGAATATTCAAAAACCCCTTTCCCTCTGCTACGACTTAGAGAGAAGGAAAAGCAAACGTTATGACTCGCCCCATTCTGTTCAGACAGGTCTATTTCCTAGCCGGCACAGCCGTTGCAGGACTGGTGATCGTGGAGTTGCTTCTCTGGCTTGACTCCTGGAACACACTGATCACCACACAAGGTGGTGGCGCCTGGGGAATTTAACCGCGCAGGACTTAGATCAAACCCAACAGATGACGAAGCAGCGCCTCTACCTCAGCGACCAACACCAGCTCGGGGGAGCCCTCAATGTTGCCGCCCAATCATTGCCATTAAGTTTAAAAAAAGACTGATTCCGTGGCAATCCCCAAGGGGAAATGCTCGAAAGTTCAACTCCAAAATCAGCCTTTATCCGCTTGGGGAGTGAGTCCAAGCAACCGTCGCGCCACCATAGGTAGACTAATTCCTTGAATAAGCAGATTAAAAACAACCACGACAAAAATCACACTGGTCACCTCCACTTGATAGGACTCTGCTTGCACGGCACTGAGGCCTCGCATCTGAGGGATCACATGCACAACTTCATAGGTCAGTGCAAGTGGAACAGCCCCCCTCAATCCACACCAACTCACAAGCAACGACTCACGTAGACTGAGTGGCGAACGGAACTGATAAACCAAAACACTTAAGGGTCTAGCTATCAGCATCAAACACAGTGCTATTGCCAGCCCCTCAGGAATCGCCTGTGGGATTTGGCTAGGGTCAATAAGGATCCCAAACATCAAAAAAACCGACAATTCCGTGAGAGTATTGAAGGGCTCAAAACTATTTTCAAGAAGTTCTGGCGTAATCAGGCGGTTTTCATAGACGTTATTAGAAAGAAACAATCCTGTGACGTATGCGGAAATGAATCCAGACCCACCAAATAATGAAGCCAATCCATAGGAAGCCATGGCAATCGAAACACCAACAACCAAAATCTGATCACGACCACTAACCACATGAACCAGTACCAACTGAGCTACATATGTAAGGATGAGGCCAATTAGGATTCCATTGGCGATCTCCTGAAGGAAATCAGCCAGCTGAGTTTCGAATCGCATACCCCCCGAAACAGGGCTCACAACCAATCCGATCACTATTGATAAGAACAGGAATGCAGTTGGGTCATTAATCGTGGATTCAAGCTGCACGATTGAGCGAAGGCGTGCCGGCATAACGTCGGTAATTGAACGCAACACATTCATCGTGGCTCCAGCATCAGTGGAGCCAATACAGGCGGCCATCATGAAGCACACCCCAATGGGAAGTACTAACATGTCGGTACCGGGTACGTTGCCTGCAATAAGTTGATAGACCAACCAGATCAAAATCCCCAGAACAGAGGAAGAGACAACAACGCCTCCAATTGCCAAAGCAATGCCATAACCCAGCTGACCGCGGATAAGCGTGAAATCCGTCCGCAAGCCTTCATAAAAAAGCAACATGGCGAGGCTGAAGGCATGCAGAAGGTCAACCACCCCAGGGGAGAAACTGGCTGCATTCGGACTGATCAGTGCGCCAAGAAGCAACACTCCCACAATCGAGGGAATGCGCACGGTGCTGACGAGCTTGCTCGCCACCAAAGCTCCCAGCAGAGAGAAGGCAACACAAGTGAGCAGAAATTCCTTAGGAAGGTCAATAGCAAGTGCAGCCTTTCCCTGAGGAACCGAGGCCAGCCAAAAATCAAGATTGAACATCAGCTCAGCAGCACAAGTAGGAAAAAGAGCTACAGAGCTCATCCTTCCGATAAGGACGTTTTTGGTTCATGACTATTCAGAACCCAATGGAAAAGCTTTGTTGAAAGCAAGGCGAGACCAAACATATTTGGAATAACCATGAGTGTTGTCATCGATTGGGTAAGGATCCAGATAAACTGGAAACCAACAATCGCCTGAAGCATTAGAACTCCTACCCATACCAATCGAAATGGCAACCTTGCCCGTTCCCCTGCAAGGAATGAAATGCACTGCTCTCCGATAAAGCAATGCACGAGCATGGTTGTTAGCGCAAATAAAACGATTCCTGCATCCACGAACCACGCAGAACCTTGATTACCCGCAGCAAAAGCCTGCAGAACCCAGTCTCTTGAATCCGCAATCGGGAGAGACGAATCTCCAGGCATTGCCGAACCCAGTAAGACAGTGACCATGACCAAGCCCGTAAGAGCACCAGTCAGAACAGTGCCAAGTCCAGTGATCACTGACACACCAGCCTGGGCGACCGGCTGGAAGGGTTGGGCCAGGCCCTGCACGATCGAGACCGTCCCCGCACCGATTTCAGTGGCACTGACAGCTCGGATCACTCCGACGCTCAACACAGCTGCGAGTGTGCCGTCAAAGATCGCCTCCATGCTGAAGCCCTCTTGAACAATCTGAACAAAAGCCTGAGATGTATTCAGGGGATGGATTGCCAGGATCGAAATACATACAGCCCAGTAGCCCACCAACATCGCTGGAACCAGATAACGACAGAATCCCGCAATTCTCGTGATTCCACCGGAGGCGAGAACAAACACAATCAAGGCCACAAAGACGCCACTGATCCAGCTCGGCACTCCTGCAGAGGCCTGAAGAGTGATCGCCAAGCCGTCAACCTGTGCCGCTGAGCCCAAGCCAAACACTGCAACGCAACCACATAAAGCAAAACAGGTTGATAGCCAACGCCAACGCTCATCAAGACCATCACGAAGGAAGACCATCGGACCGGCCATGACCACACGACCTTGGCGAGCCTCTCGAAAACGCACCGCAAGATAGGTTTCGGCAAATTTTGCACTGCTGCCCAGGAGCCCCGCAACAACAAACCAAACGATGGCTCCGGGCCCACCGTTGATCAGAAGACGTGCCATGCCAAGGATGCTTCCCACTCCAACCATGCCGCCAAGGCAGACCATGGCCGCATCAAGGGAATTCAAGGAGCTTGACACCCTTGGGGTGAATGCGACCCGTCTAAGCAGTTGCAGACCCTGGCACAAGCCAAGGGTGACTGGACGAAACTGCAGACCCAGCATCAGGAAAACGCTGAGCAGCACAATCCAGTCGACAACCAGGTTCCAGGTGAACCCATAGATCCGTGTGATCAGTTCCGGCACAGGGCGATGTGGCCAATCAGGCCAGGTCAGGATCAACCACAATCCTGCCAACATGCGCTGATATCGGCATCCAACAAAAGCCCTCTCAATCTGATTCTCAACACTTAACGACTTAGTAGTGCCTATCAAGAACGATCAATCCTGATGGAGTCATAGCCGAAGCCATGCTGATTCAAAGTCAATTACTCCAACAAATCACATAGATGTAAGCAATAAAAGGGAGGCGATTCGTGTGGATGGTTGTGCAGATCCGTAATCGACTCCGCCTCTCAAGAAATAGAGCTAGACAGAGAGATTGATCAGGCGTTCCTCTCCTGGAAAAGCTGGAAATCCATCCTGTCTGGGATAACCTTCCATCAAACAACAAGTAATCGATCCCTTTGACAGGGCAAGCTGAGGGGCAAGCTGAGTTCGATACCAGAGTCAAGACATTGCCAAGGTAAGGGGCAGCGGCAAGGCAAATCAACCATCGCGACCCCTGCCTTGAGAGCTTTCAACAACCACAGCTCCACCCGCTCCCAGCAGTGCTCCCGAATCAGCAGAGCCCCTCTCGCAAGGGGTGCCGATCCATTACCCTGCAATCGCTCAGATGCGTCGAACAGAGGTGCTGGAAACCCCCACAGCTGCTCAATCACTATCAATAGCCTTGTTGGCTGCCCTCTTTGCTCTCACGGGAGTCGGCGTCTACACCGCCTTCGGTCCACCCTCCAAGGAACTGGAAGATCCCTTTGAGGAGCACGAAGACTGAAGCCTGGACTGAAAGCTGATGGGATTCAGCTGATCAAGACAGGCCTCACCCAAAGAATGGGTCAATCATCCTCGAGCAAACAGAAGCGCAAGCCAAATGGGTGATGCTTTTGGGTATAGATCTTTGCTGACATGTCTTCCCTGGGCAGTCTTTGATCCCAGTCACCTCGAAACAAATTCCCTGGCTTGATTGACTGCTGAAATCAGCGCCTGAAAACAGCGATTTCAGTGCTCTGCTCCTGCAGAGTATTTGCAGACTGAACTGTTCTTACTTGACATCATGCATCTAGATATCATGCATCTAAGCATCCTCTATCAAGGCACTCTCTGCAAGCCAGAATCCATGCATTGCCAACAATCAGAAAGCATTCAGTCCTCTTCACTTAGGCAAGGATAAAAGACAAGAATCAGGAGCAGTGCACCTTGAGGAAAGGCCCTAGACCAGGCTGCCAGCAAAAGAGACCTGACCACCTTCAGACCAACCCAGTTGCTGCACACCTTACCAACAGCGTGCATTATTTCAAACAGGAATACCATGAATTTCGAAGATTTATCCGAACAAGAAATCCTTGAAATCGACTATCCCATCATCGACAACTAAATCAAAGCCTCTACGAACAAGGATCACAAAAAATACTTGCGAGACTTCAACTGCAGAATGCTGAAGATCGTCAAAAGAGATCATCTTGCACAGGTCTGCGCAAAACACCAAGCCGAGAAAAGTTTTTGCCTTACTGATACCAGCAGCCTTCTTTCGCAAAGCTGATTCTGCCGTGATCACCTGGAAGCAATCTTTCACAAAAGCCTCAGGTGAATATAGAGCTGAAATGGTCCTTTTTCACCTACAAGGATGCTTCCTGGTTGACCATTGCCAAGGTCCTTGGAAGGCCCAGCCTGATCGGCAATCCTTTTCAGGGGCACCAATGGCCAGACATGAAAAACCCCCTGCCGGATAACCAGGGGGAGAGCTGGCCTCGCTCGGCCTTATAGAGCAATTATACCTGAGTAGAAATACCTGACAAGCAGCTCTCAGTTGCGTCCCCTGGCGGGGATTGGCAGCTGGTCAAGAAGAGGCACGGCTAAACAGCACAGCAAAGACTTGAGCAGCCCGCCTTGATCAGCCCGCCTCGATCGACTGCACCTCACCATCGCGAACAACGATCGACACCTGCATCTTGTTGACGAGGTTGTCTCCAACCCTGAGCTCGCAGAAACTTTCAATCTGACCCTGCTCAACAATCTGCTCCAACTCCAACTCTCTTACCTGGGCCTGCTGCTGAAGCAGGTTTCGCTTCTGTTCCTCAAGCTCAGAACGCTTTCCAGCCACCTGCTGCTGTACCTGCGCCACCTGCTCCTGAACCCTGGGATCGAGAGGGTTGGCACTCTGGCGGCGAACTTCGTCCACCACCTGTTGCCCCTCCTGCTCCAACTGAGCCAACTGCTGGTCAGTGGTGGCGATGGCATTGCTGAGTTCACGCTCCGCTTCCTCTTTCCAGGTCGGTGTCACCACCGCACGAACGGTGATCGAGCGCTTGATTGACAGAACGTTGCCGTCAGACATGGGTGTATGGAAGAAGCGCCAAGCGTCTCAGCCCAAAGCTTTCAGGTCAACCGTCCAAACATGATTGAACGGTTTCGCAGACAGTTCATCAACGTGCGTAAATCAATTTGATTGCAGAGGCATCACGGCTCGTGATTCGATCACGACGTTGCTTGAGAGTCTGGGTGAGCAAACCGTTCTCCATGGAGAACGGTTCCACCAGGGCCACCCCGGCAAGCCGTTCATCCGCTCGTGAACCCGACCTTTGCGCCAACAATCGGTTGAGTTCGCCCCGCAGCAACCGCAACAGTTCGCCATCCCCAGGGGAGCCGCCAAGGTCGTCCTCCAGACGCAGACCCTGCTGTTCAGCCCAGGGGAGGATCCCATCACGGCTGGGAACAACGAGGGCGCCAAGTTGGCGTTCGTCCTGACCCACCAGCATCACCTGCTCCACCAGAGGACTGGCGACAAGGGCTTCCTCCAGGGGGCCTGGCTCGATGTTCTCTCCACTGCTGAGCACAATCGTGTCCTTGGCACGACCGGTGATCACCAGGGAACCATCTGCGAGCAACATGCCGAGATCTCCGGTATCGAACCAGCCTTCCCGATCAAGCACCTTGGCCGTGGCCTCGGGCTTGCCGAGATAGCCGGCCATCACCTGGGGGCCACGAACCATGACAAGGCCACGCTGGCCAAGCCTCAAGGCAGAGCCCGTCTCCGGATCAACGATGCGGAACTCCGTCTCCGGCAGCGGTGGTCCGGAACTGCCGCGGATATTGCGCCAGGGGCGGCGGCAACTCACCACCGGACTGGTTTCAGTGAGTCCGTAACCGACCAGCAGCTCGATCCCCACAGCCTCGAAGAAGCTATCCACATGGGGAGCGATCGCTCCTCCCCCATTGATCGGGAAGCGCAACTGACCACCACAGAGCTGTTTGAGCACCTTGGGCCAAAGCAGAGCGGCGGCAAGCCCGTGCAATGGCCAGCGCAGGGTTGCCTCGCCCAGCGCCTGCAGGCGGGAGAGGGGCCTCACCGGGGCCAGCAGCAGATTCCTGGCCTGGCGCCAGGCCCGCCTTTGGGCGCCACTGTTGGCCAGGGCCAGCCTCAGCAGACGCTGCTTCCCTGAAGGCATGGCTTTCAAGGCGTCGTTAAAGCCAACCTGAACCGCTTCCCACAGCCGAGGCACCGTGACCATCACAAGCGGGCGGACGCGGGGGAGATCCCGTTTGAGCTGTTTGATCGTCGTGTAGCTCTGGCTGCAGGCACAGGAGAAGAAGTAATACTCAGCGCTGCGTTCATAGGCATGCCAGATCGGCAGCACACTCAGCACCGCTGACCCGGGGGAGGGGTGTGCCACACAGGCCAGGCAGCGCATCTGATGCAGCAGGTTGCCGTGGCTGAGGGGCACCCCCTTGGGTTTGCCGGTCGTGCCTGAGGTGTAGAGGATCGTGGCAATGGTGGCCGCCGCCGTCTCCTGGCCGCGCCCCTGGGTCGGATCCGGTGCCTGCTGCCCTTCAGCAGCGGCCAGCAGGTCCTCCCAGCCGAGCACCCCCTCAGAGGGTTCACCTTCAAGCTGCAGCACGAAGCTCAGTCGACTGCGCTGCTCTGGGGTCAGGGCCAGCTTGCTGCACAGATCAGCGTTCTGAACGACCAGGGCCTTGGCGCCGGAATCGGCAAGGATGTAATGAAGCTCTTCAATCGGAGCGGCGGCACCGCGAACAGCATCAGCGGCACCGGAGCGCATCAGGGCCTGATCCGCCACCAGCCAGCGGGGACTGTTCTCCGCAAACAGGGCCACAACATCCCCACTGACGATTCCGAGCTTTCGAAAAGCCGCAGCAGCCCTGGCAATGCGGGCGGCAAGATCCCTGTAATTGAATTGCTCGGGATGGGCTGCATGGGGCGCCTCCACTGCAAGCACATCCCCATGGTGCAGATCCAGCCAGGGCCAGATCTGATCAACTCGCCCAAGCGCGGCCACATGGGCCTGACCCGCAAGGGCCTTGAGCTCCTGGGAACGGGGATGCCATTGGGCCCTGGCCAGAGCTGCGGGCGGGATCTGGCCCCCCTGATTTCGGCCCATCCCATCGTCACTCAACATCTTGCTGCCCATCAGCTCGCCATCACCGGGGATCAGCCCAGGGCTATCACCCCGAGAGATCTGACGCAAATGCTTCCGCCTCCAGCTTGCTCACCTGCCAGGCCAGGCCGAAGTGTGCGGCCAGAGAGTGGCGCAGCAACGGTTGCACATGGGCAACCGTGAGCCCTGGGATCCAGGCACTCAAACGCCCCACCGAGCGACCCGTGAGGCCACAGGGCACCACCTCGGCAAAACCGTTCAGATCACAGTCAACATTCAGGGCCAGACCGTGCTGGGTGACCCAGCGGCGGCAGCCCACACCAATGGCAGCCACCTTGTGACCCTCCAACCAGAGACCCGTCAGGCCTGGGATCCGTTCACCCTTGAGCCCCAGAACAGCAAGCACATCGATCAACACCTCCTCCAGGCGACGCAGATACCAATGGAGATCAGGCTGATGACGGCGCAGATCAAGCACGGGATAAACCACCAGCTGTCCGGGGAGGTGATGGGTCACCTCGCCACCGCGATCAATCCGATGCAGAGGGGCGGGTGGATCCGCTGAATCAAAGCCGAGAAAAGCCTCGTCAGCCCCGCGTCCGAGGGTGTAGCAGGCCGGATGCTGCAACAGCCAAACCGCCTGCGGCGCCTGGGGATTCTCAAGCAACTTGACCTGCCATTGCCGTTGCCAATGCCAGGCGATTTGAAAGGGCACCTGCTCAGGGGGCTCAAAACAGATTGCCGCTTGAATGTTT
>MPLX02342690.1_pt1 | contig 10120 bp, 14 predicted proteins | sample 1617341 | NCBI WGS metagenome assembly MPLX02 (sample SAMN05944804, study PRJNA350692) | marine metagenome | biome: marine; feature: ODZ; material: water; isolation source: 120 m water sample filtered on 0.2 um supor filter | place: Pacific Ocean | collected 2012-04-08 | depth 120m m | reverse complement strand
TTTACTCCAGGTATAGATCCTGAATCACCAGGTTCTAGTAATACTGCAAACGCTAGATTACATATGTAATTTTTTATTAAAAATTACGACTGCTAAAATTCTGTAAGATATAAGACTTTTTGTCTCAATCTTTCATCCGACAAAAAATTACCAGCGATACTGGAGGATAAAAAAAAGTGTTTTTAGATAGCGATTTTCCAAAAATTCTAGGTGCGGAACTTTACCGTCCCCACCCAGCCTATGTATGCGAGATGGCCTGTGAGCCAGTCGTAGTACATGACTTCACATCCCAACCCGGCCAAACGGTACAGTTGGATCGTTATAAGTTCTGGGGCTCACCTGGAACGAAGGACGCTCGCGAGCGTGTAGCCGATCAAACTATTGGTACTGCAAATAGCCGTAATATCACAAAAGAGAAAGTTCTCGTTGTATTAAAAGAGTATACAGGCCCTGCAGATCCTGGCGATCCTACTCAGCCTTCTACCTTCAAGATTGCCCGGGAGACTTTGATCACCGCGCAGCGTCTACTTTTAGACACTGGCAACTTGAATATGTTCCACCAATCCATCGGTAGCTTGACGCTACTTGATGATTATCGCCGGTGGCGTGATCGTGTCTTCTTAGACGAGCTTTCAAAAGCAGAAGCCAATGGTGAAGCATCATCTACTCAAGGTGGTTATTACTTCGCTGGTGGTAAGACCAAAGATGCTACAGGTCGTGTATCCTATACACAAACTGAATCTGAAGCACAAGTTCAACAGTTCTCAGTTAAAACTGACCTGCTAACTGTTGTTAAGGACTTACGTAAGCGTAATGTTCCTACTTTTGCTGATGGACTTTATCGCTGTATTTGCGATCCAGTCTTTATGATGCACTTGAGGAGAGATAGTGACTTCCGTGAGATTGCTCGTTATGCTGGCAATCCTGGACAAGGCATGTACATGGGTAATCCCATGCTGCCTAACAACACCTCGTTCTATCAAGGCCCTCAAGCTGGTCAAGGTTTCTTCTTAGCAGGCGAACCTGTAATGCCTACTGGCGTTCAGTTCGAAGGTGTTAAGTTCTATGAGTCAACGAACTTCCCGAATAAGAACGTAACTGCCGATATGAATATCGGTGGATCCTCTAGCTATACTTCTTATGAAGTTGCACAAGGATTCTTCTTCGGCCCACAAGCAATTGGTGTTGGTATTGGCGGTCCAAACGCTCAAGTTCTTATCAATAACAATGATGACTTTAGTCGTTTCATTATTCTAATTTGGCAGCTCTATGCAGGTTTCGAAGTATTAAACAAAGACTTCATTACTAATGGCTATAGCTTCCTCTACGATGATGGAACGCTCTGATAAAAAACAATAGATAAATAAACAAATTTTGGAGTTATGACAAATGGCTAATTATTTAGGTTCTAAGAAAATCTATCCAGGTAACTGGAACGAGGCTCTGAACGGTTGGTACAAAAATATTGATACCAATGATGACGGAACTAATAATGCTGACAAGGGAGGCCCTACTTCGGTACTGGCCATCCCTGGCTGGCGTTATTTCCAATTCCGTGGATATGTAGAACTTTCTACATCTGGTGATGCTGCAGTTTCTGCTGCAGACGTGATCGTTCCTTCACCTTATCAGAATGACAGTACTCGTCCTGATATCACTGGTATGGTTGTTAGCGGCGACGCTACCCGCCCTGCTTATGTATATCGTGCAGCAGTATCAGTTCCTTCTGGTTGGGATGGACGTGTAGCCTCTGGTATTTATACCACAACTGCTACTCACGTTGTTTCTTTTGGACGGGATAACTCAAGCAACCCTGTTGCTGAATCTGGTGAGCCTGTAAACACTGCAAGTATTGCTTCTAATGGTGACAAGTTTATTGTCGGTGGTAGTGAAGGAGTAAGTGAGTCACCTCTACTTACTGCAACAGGTGCCGCAGGTAATGATATTAATGCTTGCTATAAAGAGTTGACTGCAACTACTACTTTCAAAGTATATTGCAAAGCAACTGCTAATGCTACTAGTACTTCTAGTGGTCTTCATATCTCAGCTGCTGATGTAGATGCAGGTAAGAAAGGATATGTATTTGTTGAAGTATGTTATGTTCAACCTGATACTGCACCAGGATACAGTGATCTTTCCGGTTATTTACCTAACCGTACAGTTTCTAGCTAAATAGGTTAAACTGGGACTAGTTAAAATACTAGTCCCAATGTCTACAACGATGCTTTATCAGCATAAAAAAACAGGCGCACGAGTTAAGGTTATAAGTGAGTGGGATGATGGTGATTGGTTCATGGTGGAAGATCAAGACGGACGTCTTTTTACATGTTATAAAACTGAAATAGTTGAAGATAAAAAAGCAGAAAAAATAGTTAAACCCTTAAGAATAAAAGACGCAGCAAATAAAGAAGAAGTCCGTACTTTTCCACCAGAAACAAGACTTAATATTAATGGAGCTACCCCACAAATGATTGCTGATCATATTAAGGGGATTGGCTTAAAGACAGCTAGGGAAATTAAAGATCTGCAACTTTCATTGTCGGGTGAAAAATTTGCAAACCTGGATCAATTACGACAAATAAAAAGAGTAGATTGGGATGCAGTTATTGCTGCAGACTTAATACGAGTATAATAAAGATTGGACTAATACCCCTAGGAAACTAGGGGTTCAGTTTTATGTTATTAGGTACAAGACAAATTGGATGGACAGGTGAATCAGCGAATATAGGTGGTTCAAGTTCACATCATGCTGACACGAAAATATCACGTTCTTTACCAATAGACCAACAAATTGCCGCAGTGGATACTCTTGCTGCACGTTATGCACAAGATGGTAGATATATTGAATTTTCTAATTCTGATGTATCAGGATTACGCTGGAACTTAAATGCAACACCACAAGAAAAAGCATTATTATTATATAAAGTAGATGCTGCACATAGTCATAATATAAATCCTGATTATTTAAGTCTTGATTATTATCCAACAAAACAAGGAACAAATCGCTTCGAAATCGGAAGTGTAGAAGGAGCTCCTATTTATGCAATAACTATGGCCGATGGTAGCATTTCTCTAGGAGAAGGTGGTGGTTATGGGCGTTATGCTGATTCTTTAAATCCAGAAGGACAAGTAGTTTTTCGTGTAGGTCATGCAGATAAAACATTACCTGTTGGAGGAAATATAACGATTCCTCAAATTTCAAAAACTAAAGAACTAGAACCAAAGAGAGATTATTTTATGGAAGGTTTTAATGAAGCTCAAGCTTTTCAAGATGCTTTAACAGCTAATAATTCTTCCAATGATATTGCAGAAGGACTATTCGCTAGTGTTCTAGGAACATATAGAATCTAATATAGTTATTACTGGCTTTATAATAGTAACTACATAGATCTTAAATGCAACGTGAAGCTATCTGAATATGAAAAGAGTCGTGTGCGTTATCATTTAGGATATCTTGTGGTTTCAGTGCCTGCAGGCGATTATGCACGGCTAGAAGAAGCAACTAACACCATTCCCGATTCCTTTTTCTATAACAAAATTATCACTCAATTAGGACGCTGTGATACAGCTGAAAAGAAGACAGAAATGGCTGCTGCTTCTGCTCCTAGTACTCGATTAGAAAACATTGTTGGTGACGTAGATCGTACAATTAGATCTAGTAATATTAAGGAAGCTTTACGGCTATGGGATGATGTTTACTTATACGAAACTAATCGCTTAGCTCAAATCCTATACGTTCCTAATTATAAAGATCCTATGGAATCTAGATATCGTTACGAACGTTCAGGAGCTGAATTTATTGAAGCATTACCAGGCCCAGCTGATGTTTCTACTGGTTCTAATGTTTACCTTCATTCTAATTATCGATAATGGCTTTTCAGTTTCTTGCTTCACTTGCTCCAGTTCTTAAATTAGCAGGAGGTGTTGCCCTTGTTAACACCGTTAATGACCTGCTGCAACTTCCCAATATCAAGATTGGAACCAATAATCCAGAAACAGATGTAGGTAAGATTTTAGGAGATCGGCTTTTTAATAACTTTAATAACTATATGAGAGAAAGAACAGGAAGCAGTACTCCAATTAGTGACTACGACAAACATCAAGGTGCTGACCTTGATATGGATGAGATCCGTCGGCTAGGTCTGCTGTATCAAAACGTTTCTACACCTACACCTACACCAGTAGTTGTACCAGTAATTGAAGGAATGTCTGAATGGGAAGCAGCTAAAAAAGCACAAGATATGGCATTAGCAGATCAACTTGGTATGGAAATTTGGGCTAGAGAAAATCCTGGATTAGCAGCAGCTGTTGCAGAACGTGCACGTATACGTGGTACAAATCAAACAGATAATCCTTTAATGCGAGATTTTAGATCTCAATTACCTTCTCCAACTAATAGTACAGCTACTACTGGAATTCCTGCGACCCCAGGTTTTCAATCATTATTAGAAAATTTAGAAAAGATAGCAAAAGCAGACGATGGAACTTCTTTAGTAGCTCCAGAGAAACCAATAGATCCAAAGATTCTTCTCAAGAACAAGGGGGAACCAGTTGAACCCTTTCGGAACTGACTGAATTCCTTTCAAAAAGATAGCTTTGATACACTAGAAAGTTAGCTTATCTTAAATTCACATTTAATTTAATGAACTTTCTTTTTAAAACATTCGAACTCTGTTTAACTTGTATTTCTTTTTTCTCTATCTTACAAGCACCCGTGGAACCTAATAAACGAGCATTATTAGATACTATTTGTTACGCGGAAGGAACTTGGAAAGGAGGATGTAGTTATAACACATATTATGGAGGAGGAGACTTTGATAATACTAAACCGCATCCCGGTATAGTTAATAACGGAAGTGCTGCAGGTGGTGCATACCAATTTATGCCTTATACATGGGAAGGAGTAAATCAAGGTGAAAACTTACCAATGACGCCTGAAACTCAAGATGATGCAGCAACTAAGCTAATTAAGAATAGAGGTGTTAACCCAGATACAGAACTTACTCCAGAAACATTTCTACGAACTATAGATAAATTAGCTCCTGAATGGGCTTCTTTACCAACATTAAGAACAGGAGGAAGTTATTATGGACAGCCTTCTAAATCAGGATCTGACTTAGAAGGTTTTTATAAGCAACGTTTAATAGCACTTAAAGAGCAAAATAAAGAACAAGAAATTAAGTTCACTACACCAGGGATTAATCCTGATTGGAGAGATTCATTTAATCTTGCTATGCAGTATCAATTAAATAAAGAAAAACAACCTATTGATATTGGAAATCTGAAATACCCGACGCTTGGAGATGCATTACTTGAAAGTTACTTAGGTAGAATTATCCCTACTCTTGTTCCATAGTATTTATGCTTTTTAAATTCATACGATAAAATAAAGTAATAGCTAAATACTTTCAAAATAATGTCTTCAACCAATACCAACAAGCAGCCGGTATTTACTGATCGTCCTCTATACGATACTGTACGACTTACAACAGAAATTGCAGGAAGTGCTTCAACTAATACTTTATTTGTACAAGGTGGACAGCAACCAGCCATCCTTGTTGATATGGATGCTTTGCTAACTGACAGTAATAATAGTGGAGGTGTTATAGATTCTGTTACTATTGTAAGAAATGATGCTTATCGTAGTTATGACTATGAAGTTACAACTACAAATTCAGGAAACTATATAAATCTAGTAAGCGGTCAGATATTGTCTTGTCCTGCTACTGCTGCTTTCGCTGCTGCTCCTGAAAGTGGAATTGGATATTATACATATACAGGTTCAGTAAATATTAATGCACAAGGTGGAACAGTAAAAGTTTCTGGTTTAGCTTCAGCAAATACAAGTGGTTTTGCATTCCTTGGACAAGTTTATCCTAATCAACCTGAAGTAACAGTTACTGTTTATCAAACAAGAGGTACAACAACACCTATTCCAGCATCAGGTGATTATCGTGTTGTATTTACAAAATCAGTACCATCTAATACTCAAAAAGTAGATTGTTCAGATGTAATGCCAATCCTAGATGTACCTGTACCACAAGCTGGTAATACAACTGGATTAGATAATGCAACTCCTCTACGTAATAAAGGTATCTATCTAGAACGTGGCGATCGTTTATATGTTGGTATTTTCCCTGGCGGACCTAATAGTGCAGGATATTCAGCAGGTGCTTCAGTCATTGCACAAGGTGGTTATTTCTAATGACTCCAAATCTAGCTTATAGACCTGGAGCAAGTGCTGGAACCTGGCTACCAACAGAAGATACTACACGAATAAAGAATTTAGCTGCAGAATTATCAGGTCAAGATGTTAATGTAAGACCTGCTTATTCGGTAGAAATGTCTGGCTTTGGTCGACCCATGTGGGGTACAGGAAGTGGTTTTTATGATCCAAGTACTGGACAAACAGTTGTTGATCCTCTGCAAGGCCAGACTCATGTTGTTGCCCATGAAATAGCTCATTCTAATTTCCCTTCCGCTTTGGCGCAAGATGTAGATAAAAAAGGAACTTTTGGCCTTAGTGTAAATCCCTTTAATAGGAAATTAGCGGGAAACTGGGTTATGCATCCTAATTTAGTTCCGCGTGACACAGGTGCACGAGCTCGCTACTTACATGAAAGTATAAATAAGCCTCGTATCGTAGAAGAAGCTCACGCACAAGGAATTGCTAATGGCTTACTAAATAGATTAGGAATTAAAGGTGATGATCCTAATCCTTTAACGTATCCTGGTGAATATGGTATTGGCGGACAATATGACGGTCTAATCTGGCATACTCAGCCAGGTGGATTAATAGATGCAAATCTCCCTGGAAGCTGGGAAGAATGGAATACACAAACAAGAAGTCTTAACCCTTTAATGCAACGTGTTTATAAAAATGCATATAACAAAATTAATCCATGAAAAAAGGTAATTCCTTTGGAACTTTTACACTGAATCCAAAAAGTTCTAAATTTGGAATAAAACCTATTACTAGTGCTTTTGGCGGGAATGTTCCAACTTCAATTTCTTCTTACAATAGAGAATCTGCTTGGGCACGATGGAGACGTGGCTGGGAATTAGCATGTGCAAATGCAACAGATGAAGCGTTAACATATCCTTTTACTTATCGAATACCTTTAGAAGGAGGGGATCCAGAAAGTGGTGAATTACCACAGATGGCTGGTTCTTTTAAAGGATTTCCTACTGTTAATAAAGAACTAGGTATTCAATGGGCAGGAACAATTTTAGCTGGTAGTTTGCGGTTTGATAATATTAAAGATAGTACAGGTGCTTTAGGTTCAATTTCTTCTATAACAGAAGATGATTCTTTTTGGTATGTACAATTAGCTGGCACTTGGAGTTTTTCTAATCCTTTACCTTCTCCTTTATATGTACAATTATCAGGAGGTAAATCAGTTAAACCATTAAATGGAATTGTTTTAGAAGATAGGATTATTACTGCAGAATCTTCACCTATTACAAGAAAGACTAGAGATCCTAGTTCAAATAATTTATATGGTTATGTTTCTGCTGTTTTAGAAGATGTTTCAGCAGCTACTGGAGTTATAACATTAAGAAAACAAGGATCAATAGAAGCTACTTTAGAAGGAACATTAATTAGCCCTTCAAGTAGAGCACCAAATGTAAATAGGTTTTTAATGTCAGGTGCAAGATATTCATGTTCTTGTCAAGATTTTTCTCAACGTAATTATGCATATTTGTCTTCTTTAGGATTACGAAAAGGTAAATTTTTCCCTAAAACTAACTGTGCAATACTGAAACCAGGTCGTTATGAAACTGTAAAAAAAGCAGGAGAATTATTAAACTCTGCAATGACTAAAGCAGAAGTAAATAGACTAATGTCTATTGTTATCCCAGATGAAGAATGGAGAGAAATTATTGCAAGTAATGAAGTTGTAGCAGATGTTAATAGAGATTTCCCTGGTGTCTTCTCAGATTTTGGTAAAGTATATAAAAGAAGACTTCCTACTAATGCCCAGGGTATTTCAGATAGTCTGCCTACATATGAGGACTATTCAGCTACAAATAATACAGTTGAAACTATTGGAGATAGTTGGACATATTTATTAGATGAATATAGGTACTGTAAACATATCTATGCAATGAAATATGACGCAGGTTTGTTTCCTTCAGAACCTTCTGATTTCCCTGTCGAATTAGAATCAATAGCTGAATGGGAAGAAAAACTAGTAGCTCAAACAGAGAAAGAACAAGAGAAAGCAGCGCTTAATCTCTTACGTTATGGCTTAGGTTATATGGATGTTCCTCCTTATAATTGTCAAAGTCCAATGATGGTTGATATGATAACTAAATTACTTAATATTCCAGCTTCTTTTATTAGTATAGAAGGTTTTACTATGTATGATAAAAATGGCAAAGCTTATGTACCTTACTTAGGAGAAAGTCCAGAATCATGACTACTTTTGGAGATATTGTAGATAGTTCTTTTAAATATAGTTCAGAACAAAGAAAGGTAAGAAAATTTGGATTTAGTCCAATTCAATTAAGTGGAGATCCAGCAATCTACCACCCTGGTGACACAGTAAATTTACCTTATGCTACGGGTGAAACTTCAACAATAGAAGCTATTGGATTGGCTTGGGAATCAGCAGCGTCTGGGTTATAAATCTTAACATAATGTTATAATCTGCTTATAAGGGATTAGTTGTTCTAATACCTTAGAAAAAGCAAATGCAGTTTTTGGTTTTCATGACTAAAATATTGAAAATTAAATTAACTAAGCATGGTTCTTATAGAACCTCTCTTGAATAGCATGATTCCCCCAGAGCCTCTTTTAAACGATCAAAGGATTATTGATGAGTACTTTTGCTTATCTAAATATGAAAATATGCAGAATATGGCTTGGTTATTAGGTATGGTTGCTGTATATGGTAAAAGACCTGAAGAACTAAAAGATTTTAAATGGAATAAGGATTTAACAATAACTTTAAAAAATAAAAAACGTTCCCTTAGTCCATGTCATCCACACTGGGCTTTTCTTTTTGAATTAAAAGAAAAACAACCTTCAGATATGGAGACTCACTGGGAAACGTTTTTAAAAAAAGCCATTAAAAAATGGGAGGAAGGCCAAATAAGAATTGATATTCCTGCTTTATTAAAGGCTTATAAAATTCGTAAAGATTTCTATAAAAAGTCTAAGAACCTTTAAGAGCTTTTTAAACTTTCCAATACACGCTGAACTTTTGGAATATTCCAACGATAAGAATCACGAGAACGTGTCTCAGGAAAAGCTGCATAATGCGTTCCTAATTTAAACGTTCCATCATCTCGCATTGAAAAAAGTTCTTTTTTAGTAATTCCTAAAATTTCAGTAGTTTTTTTAGCTGTTTTCCAAGGAGATTGTGTTGGCATAAGAATGTCTTTAGGCTTCTTAATGGTACAAAAATATACACCCTGTCCAGCATATTTAAACAAAACTTTACCTTTCCCTTCAATTTGGTAATTTTAAAATGAATTCATAGCTGAAAAAAATTTTATGTTTGTGAGTGAGCGTGAACCCCTTTCTCTCCTTCTTGAACTCACTCCTAAACTAGCCAAACAAAGATTCCGTAATGAAATATATAAAACCTGGAACCATTGCTGTGGTTATTGTGGCGATAAAGCAACAAGTTTAGATCATATTATTCCAAAATTTAAATCTGGACATTCTAATATTTATAATCTCTTGCCTTCTTGTAGAAGATGTAATTCAAATAAAGGATCAAATAATATGGAAACCTGGTATAAAGCGCAAGTTTTCTTTTGTCAGAAGAAATTTAAAACCATTATCTTATGGATGGAACATGATCAATTAGAATTTAAGTTAGAAAAATTTTATTAAGGATAAAAATAATGACTGTTGAGTTTATTAATGATAATACTGATAATGTAGGTCCGCGATTAATAGCAACAAATCGACAAAAAGATGATTATCCAACCAAGGACAATGATCTGTATACAGATGTTTATAATACTTTTAAGCATCTATATGAAGATAGAGATGAGATAAATAATTGGGCGCCAGGAAGTTCATATTATGACACAAGCAAAGGAACATGGGTGAAAGGAAGTTTATATTATAACGGAAATGGAGAATGGAGAAAGGACGCTCAGA
>MPLX02193624.1_pt1 | contig 10134 bp, 9 predicted proteins | sample 1617341 | NCBI WGS metagenome assembly MPLX02 (sample SAMN05944804, study PRJNA350692) | marine metagenome | biome: marine; feature: ODZ; material: water; isolation source: 120 m water sample filtered on 0.2 um supor filter | place: Pacific Ocean | collected 2012-04-08 | depth 120m m | reverse complement strand
CACTCTGCGCGCAGCATGCTTTTCGGAATTGCCAGAGGCTTCGATCCTGCTAAGAGCTTGCCGCTGATATATCCCAAGGGAGCTGCCAATGGGGCCGCCCCCATTCCGCTTGCTATTACTGTCAAACTCAGCAAGTGCCTCGTCAACGGCCCTTGAGATTGCGACATCCGGCTCTTTATAGGTCGCAGAGAGTTTCAACCATTTCTGATCGCCACCACCATCAGGTCGAGTGTTGAAGGAGAGGTAGATAAGTTCCTCTCCGCTCGGCCTAGTTTTTCTCCTCAGAGAAAGGCCATGTCGATCAGAGTAAATGCCGCGAAAATATTGGGAGAGTTTCTTCAGCCTTGCGCTGTTGCGCCTTTGTCCAGTAGTGAGCGTCATGAGTGATAAATGGGCTTACCTGCCTTTTTTGTCCCTAAACTGTCCCTATATGCACTTGCACAAGGTCGTTCCCACTTGCACAGAATAAGACAATGAGGTCAGGAAACCAAGCTACAGCAGGGCAAGTGAGTGCATCTCGCCAGGACAACCCAGCAGATCAGCACTGGCCCTGGTGGCCGCTGCTGCCGTTGTATCCCTATGGGCGTCGACGCACCTTGATGCGTGAGCTCTTCCCCGGACAGCTCTGGAGCTTTGAGCAGTTGCAGGGGCTCTATTACGTGGCGGTGCCGGTTCGGCTCACCGTTGTGAAGGTGAACGGCGGACTGATGCTGGTCAATCCGCTGCCACCAACAGCGGAACTGCGTCGTGGCATCCAGGAGCTGGAGCAACGGCATGGCCCGGTGGTTTCAATCGTTTTGCCCACGGCCTCGGGGCTGGAGCACAAGCTGCCCCTGCCTGCCCTGGCCAGGGCCTTTCCTGATGCCGATCTCTGGTTATGTCCAGGCCAGTGGACCTACCCTCTGCAGATCCCCTCCTCCTGGCTGGGTATCCCATCCGCTCGCACCCGCCTGTTGTTTGAGGATGGCCTGCCCCACCAGGAGTGTTGTAGCTGGTTGAGCCTCGGCCCCATTGATCTCGGCCTTGGGCCTTTCCAGGAGGTGGCTTGCCTTCATGCCCCTACGGGAGCCTTGCTGGTGACCGATGCCCTGGTGGGGATTGAAGCAACACCGCCGCTGCTGTTTGATCTAGATCCCACCCCGTTGTTGTTCCATGCCAGGGAGCGGGGAGACCAACCGCTCCAGGATTCCCCTGAAGCCCGTCGACGGGGCTGGGCGCGGTTGGTGCTGTTCGCTTCGTTCCTGAAACCCGACCAGGTTGAGATCCCATCCCTGCTCACTGTGCTGCGCTATTCCTTTAAGCCTGGCTTGCGCAGCATCAGCAGCCATTTCGGCCTCTACCCATTCTCCTGGAAACAGGATTGGCAGCTGGCTGCCCAGACCTTGATCGGTGAGGATGCACCACGGCTGCAGATCGCACCGGTTGTTGAGCGGTTGGTGATGCCCAGGGCCAAGGCTCTGATGCTCAGCTGGCTGGATGGCCTGCTGGAGCAGCAGGCCCCGCGCTGGTTGGTTCCAGCCCACTACAGCGCCCCACTCCCTTTCGGCGCTTCAGAGGTGAAGGCTCTGCGCTTAAACATCACCTCAAGGGGCTGGGCCCCCAGTTATGGCGATTGGAGTTTTCTTGGCAGCTTTGATTCAGCGCTGCTGAAATTCGGTGTGGTTCCGGATGACCCGCTGGAATCGTTCAGAGATTGAGTTCGTCGGGATCAACGGCCATTGATTCGTCCGCGAACAGGGATTCCTCAAGCTCCTTGCGCTGCTCCATCTGCCGCAGGAAGTAGCCGGTCATCATTGCTGATGCCAACAGGCTTGCGAGGTTGTCGCGGTTAGCGGTGACCTTCACTTCAAACTGCTCACCCGGCAGCATGCCGAGCAGGCCCTGAACGTTGTGGCGAATGATGTCCTGAATGTCGCCACTGGCCGACTTTGCGACCCTCTGAAGCACATCAGGTGATTGATCTTGGAGGTATTGGATCAGGCCGTTGCCCGTCTGCCCATCGCTGTTGTCAGTGGTCAGGAACTCCGGGTTAAACATCCAGTCTGATTTCCATCACCTCATCGACTTTATCGCAGCTTGTTCCTGCAGGTCAGTGTTTGAACGTGAGGAATACCGAATAGATCCGAACCGCTGCAGGGGCCAATACCTCCAGATTGCTGTGCCGATCACATTTTTTTGCGGTAATGGTCCCCACAGATGGGAATCGAGACTTGCATTTCGGTTATCACCGAGAACCCAGAGCTGGTGATCGGCAATCGTGAACGCATCCATTTCATAGTTGATCGTTTCATCCAGCCAGGCTTCCGCAACGGCGCTGCCGTTGCGGATCAGCTGCCCGTCATGAACTTCGATCCGGTCTCCCGGCAGGCCCACCACTCGCTTGATCAGGGCTGTGTTTGGCTCATACCCGGATGCCACCAGGCGCTCAGGTGGACGGAACACCACGACGCTGTTGAGGGGGAGAGGCGCCTGCCGCAGCCTGTCGAGGCGTGGCTGCACCTTCTCCACCAGGATCCTGTCCTGAAGTTGCAGTGTCGGCAGCATCGAGCCTGAGGGGATCCAGCGGGGCTCGAGCACCTGCCAGCGCAGCAGCAGCGCCAGGCTGAGCCAGATCAGCAGGGTCCACCAGCCACCGCTATGGCTTGGCTTAGCCGTGGCTGGCGTGGCAGAAGGGGAAGGGAGAGAAGGTTCTGGGTTTGTGGAGTCCGCCATGCACCTGCTGGGTGTTGGCCGAGGATCGCATCAGCCGTTGATTGCCTTCTGTCTAACGCCCGCACCAATCTGCTGGTCAGTCTCGAACTGCTGGGGGCCTTGCAAAGACAGGGTCTGCGCCATGTGGTGGTGTGCCCTGGCAGCAGGTCAGGGCCACTGGCGATCGCGGCGGGGGGGCTTGCCCGTTGCGGGCAACTGACCTTGTTCACGGCGATTGATGAACGTTCAGCGGCGTTTCTGGCCCTTGGCCTCAGCCTCTCCACTGGCACGGCTGCAGCGGTGATAACCACCTCCGGAACAGCGGTGGCCAATCTTCTGCCGGCGGCTGTTGAAGCCGATCGTTCCTGTCTGCCCCTGCTGTTGCTCACGGCTGATCGCCCTGCTCGTCTCAAGAACCGAGGTGCCAACCAGACGGTGAATCAGGAGGAGTTCCTGCGTCCCGTCTGCCGCCTGATCGCACAGGGCCCCGCTGATGGGCTGCATCTGCATCCCCCTGCGGCCCTGGATCAGTTGGCAGCGCAGGCCTGGCAGCACGCCCACCACCCTGCCGGGCCCGTGCATCTCAATCTTCCCTTTGAGGAACCCCTGCATGCTTCAGCTGAGCAGCAGGCGCTGATCTGGGCCGACTGGTCAAGGCGCATTGCTGGGGAGTCGTCCCCTTCCTCTGCCGCTGCCGGGGAAGCCTGTCGGCGAATGGCAACCAGCCCCCAGCAGGCAGCGCTCCCCTCAAGCGCAAGCCTTGATCCAGAGGCTCCCGGTGTGGTGATTGCAGGGCCGTGGCGTGGATCTGCGCAGCTGCTGCCGGCCTTTCAGCGGGCATTGCGACAGTGGCAACTGCTCAGTGGCTGGCCGCTGCTGGCTGATCCCCTTGCCGCCGTGGGTGCTGATCAGCCCGGTCTGATCCGCGCCTGGGAGCTGCTGTTGCCCGATGGCACACCGCCTCTGCCCGCTGGCCTGCAGGTGCTGCGGCTCGGTCCGCTGCCTGCCAGCCGCAGGCTTGAACAGTGGCTGACAAGGCTCCCTGGCCGTCAGTTGCTGATCACTGAGGCTGAACAGCGGCCCCTTGATCCTCTCAATGTTGCCGAGCAGTTCAGTGAAGGGCTGGATCACTGGTGGCAGAGATTCATGGCTGGCCGCACTCTCCCTGCGGGCGCCTCTGCAGGGCAGCCCCAGGCCATGCAAAACCAGGCCATGCAAAAACAAGCGCTGCTGCAGGACTGGCAGAGCCGCGATGGGCGTGTGTTGGCTGCTCTTGATCAACAGCTGCCGCTGCAGGGGGCGGTGTCGGAGCCGGCCCTGGCCCGTTGGCTGGCTCGCCTGCTGCCCCAGGGGTTACCGGTGATGCTGGCCGCCAGTAGTCCCGTCAGGGACTGGCTTGTCTTTGCTGGTGCTGGCGGACTGCAGCGGCGATGCTTCTCCGCCCGTGGCGCCTCCGGCATCGATGGCACCCTTTCGATGGCTATGGGGCTGGCTCTTGCCCATGGCCCCACTGTTCTGGTGAGCGGTGACCTGGCCCTCCTCCACGACAGCAACGGCTGGCTGCATGCCGAACCCGATCGCCCTCCGCTTGTGGTGGTGCTGATCGATAACGGCGGTGGTGGTCTCTTTCAGCAGCTGCCGATTGAAACCGAACCGGACCATGCCTTTGAAACCTTGTTCACCATGCCGCAGCGGGTGGATCAGATCGCCCTGGCTGCAGCCCATGGCATTGGCCAGCGTCAGATCGCCTGCCTTGAGGATCTTCCGGACGCTCTCAGCTGGGCCCTTGCTCAGAATGCCCCTGTGTTGCTGAGGGTCTGCACAGATCGCAGTTGTGATCTCTCACTCCGCAAGCATCTGCGCATGGTTTCCCACAATGGTGATCAATAACCTCTGAGCACTCACGCCGATGTCCACTTCGAGACAGGTGCTGCCGGGGCCCTCGAGCCTTGAGTGGCAGCCATGGGGGGACTATCAGGATGTGCTGCTGGATCGCAGTGAGGATGGCATCGCCCGGGTGGCGATCAACCGTCCTGCCAAGCGCAATGCCTTCCGCCCCCGCACCGTGGTGGAGCTTTGTGATGCCTTCACCCGCATCCGTGATGATCCGCGGCTTGGGGTTGTGCTGTTCACCGGTGTGAGCCCCGCGGCGGATGGCGGCTATGCCTTCTGTTCCGGTGGCGATCAGAGTGTGCGCGGCGATGGCGGCTATCTCGATGAGGAGGGGCTGCCGCGGCTGAACGTGCTCGATCTACAGCGCATCATCCGCAGCCTGCCCAAGGTTGTGATCGCCCTTGTGGCGGGCTATGCCATCGGTGGCGGCCAGGTGCTGCACCTGTTGTGCGACCTCAGCCTGGCGGCGGAAAATGCCGTGTTCGGTCAGACCGGACCAAGGGTGGGCAGCTTCGATGGTGGTTTCGGTGCCGGTCATCTCGCCCGTCTGGTGGGCCAGCGCAAGGCCCGTGAGATCTGGTTCCTCTGCCGCAAATACGGAGCCCAGGAGGCCCTGGACATGGGGCTCGTCAACGCCGTGGTGCCCCTTGATGACCTGGAGGAGGAAGGGGTGCGCTGGGCCAGGGAGGTGCTCTGCAACAGCCCCACCGCTATCCGTTGCCTCAAGGCGGCTTTCAATGCGGAACTGGATGGCCTGGCAGGACTCCAGGAGCTGGCGGGACAGGCGACCCATCTCTTCTATCGAACCGATGAGGCCAGGGAGGGCCGCAATGCCTTTCTGGAGAAGCGTCGACCTGATTTCTCTGGATCAGGCTGGCTTCCCTGAGGGATCTGCTCTGGTCAGCGGCTGTGTGATGCCTGCTCTGCATTGAACTGTTGTGCTGCGATCAAAGCCTGTGACTGTTGTGTCATCACAGCTCTGATGTGTCAGCACAACTCTGAGCCGCCATCATGACGGCGTTTGCAGAGGCGACGTTCATTCGTTGCTCCTGACACGGCCTTGCTTCTGACAATGCCCAGTTCCTGATACTGCCCTGCTTCCCCTGATCCCGCTTCCCCTGCCCCTGCCGTCTCTGCCCGTGCTGATTCAGTCGGGTCTGCAGACCTCGTTGCCAACGGCCCTCGTACCCCTGCCCGCCAGCCTGAGCGAAAGGCGGGGCCGCCATCTTGTGCTCGATCGGCGCCGGCGGCGGTTGCTGGTGCTCCAGGACGGCAGCCTGCTGGAGGCGTTCCCCGTGGCGGTGGGCATGCCGGGTTGGCAGACCCCGCATGGAGACTTTGAGGTGATCACCAAGATCCCAAGGCCTGTCTGGGAGCATCCCGAGAGCCGCAGCCGGGTCATGCCGGGTCCGGACAATCCCCTCGGCAGCCGCTGGATCGGTTTCCATCGCGATTGCAACGGCCGTGATGCCCATGACGGTGAAACCTGGCTGAAGATCAAGGGTTGTGTCACGGCTGGTTTTCATGGCACACCACACCGCTGGACGGTGGGCCTTGCCGTTTCACACGGCTGCGTTCGTCTTTACGACGAGGATGTGAAAGCCCTCTACGACCTCGTCAAGCTCGGCACACCAGTCACGGTGTTGCCCTGATCAATCCAGGGGGGCGGGGTTGCAATTAAAGTCGCGCCCGATTGATGGTTTCGGTAATGCGCGTTCTGTTTGCTGCTGCGGAATGTGCCCCCTTGGTGAAAGTCGGTGGCATGGGCGATGTGGTGGGATCCCTGCCACCGGCTCTGGTCAAGCTCGGACACGATGTGCGGCTGATCATGCCCGGCTACGGCAAGCTCTGGAGTCAGCTGGACGTGCCGGTGGATCCGATCTGGCGCGGCCAGGCCATGGACACCGAGTTCGCTGTTTTTGAAACCAGGAATCCTGAAAACGGCCTGATCATCTACCTGGTGGGTCATCCGGTGTTCGACCCGGAACGGATCTACGGCGGCGAAGACGAAGACTGGCGTTTCACCTTCTTCGCCAGTGCAACTGCTGAGTTCGCCTGGAATGTCTGGAAGCCCCAGGTTCTCCATTGCCATGACTGGCATACGGGCATGATCCCTGTCTGGATGCATCAGGACCCTGAGATCAGCACGGTTTTCACCATCCACAACCTCAAGTACCAGGGGCCCTGGCGCTGGAAGCTGGATCGGATGACCTGGTGCCCCTGGTACATGCAGGGTGATCACACCATGGCGGCAGCTCTGCTCTATGCCGATCGGGTCAATGCTGTTTCCCCCACCTATGCCAGCGAAATCCGCACATCGGAATACGGCGAGAGGCTTGAGGGGTTACTCAATTACATCTCCGGCAAGTTGCGCGGCATCCTCAATGGCATTGATCTCAAGGCCTGGGATCCTCAAACCGACACGGCTCTTGCTGCCAATTTCAGCGCCTCTGATCTCTCGGGACGGGCAGAGAATAAACGTGCCCTGCAGGAGCGCATGGGGCTGGCGGTGCGAGAGGACGCCTATCTGCTCGCCATGGTCACCAGGCTGGTGGATCAGAAGGGCGTTGACCTGCTGCTTCAGGTGGCGGATCGGATGCTTGCCTACACCGATTCCCAGATCGTTGTTCTCGGTACCGGTGATCGCGGGCTTGAATCCGGCCTCTGGCAGATCGCGATCAGGCATCCCGGACGCTTCGCCGTCTTCCTCACCTATGACGATGCCTTGTCGCGTCTTATCTACGCGGGCTCTGATGCCTTCCTGATGCCCAGCCGTTTTGAACCCTGCGGCATCAGTCAGTTGCTCGCCATGCGCTATGGCTCTGTACCTGTGGTCCGCAAGGTCGGAGGTCTTGTCGATACGGTGCCTCCCCATGACCCAGCCACTCAAACCGGCACCGGCTTCTGTTTTGATCGCTTTGAGCCGGTTGATTTCTACACCACACTTGTGCGCTCATGGGAGGCCTTCCGCCATCAGGACAGCTGGCGGAAATTGCAGCTCAGAGGCATGAGCCAGAACTACAGCTGGGATCGTTCTGCCCTGGACTATGACCAGATGTATCGCGATGTCTGTGGCCTCAAGGAATCATCCCCGGATGCCGCGATCGTCGAGCAGTTCTCCCTTGGTCAGGAGGCGGATCCATCCCGTTCCGAAGCAGATCGATCGGCTGCACGGTGAAGACATCCGGCGAGACTGCGGCATAACGCCGCCGCCTCCCTTCCGACTTCAACCTCTCCGCTTCGCGCTCCAAGCGATGTGCTGTTCGAACCTGAATCTCCCTGATCAACATGACTGACGTGCATGGCTGATCTTTCCGGGTCCGAGTCAGAGGCCGGGCAACTTCCGGTCCCCTACCGGAACCCCTGGTTATCCCTGCGCCATGATCTGCATGCCGTCAGTGCAGACCTCTGGTTGCGGCTGCGGCTGCTCTGGCGCCGCAATCGCGATGGTGATCTCTCCATCCCGGCTTTCTGGCCAAGGGCGCTGGCACCACTGTTCTGGCCGTTGCTGCTCAGCCTTGTGCTGGTTCTGTTCGGATCGTTGGCCTGGCCGATGATCACGAGATACATGGCCTCAGCACCGCCAGCGTCCAGCTCTCCTGACAGGGCGTTACCAAGTGCATCTCAAGCTTCATCGGCAAGCTCAGCGCAGAGTTCAGCGCAGAGTTCATCCTCAGATCAGCCTGTGCCCATCGCTCCTCCTGCTGCCAACCCGGCTGATCGCAGGGTTGGTCAGCCAACTGAAATCCAGGCTGAAGACTCAGCCCACAGCTCAACCGACATCCCCGGTTTTCTGCCCAGCGCTCCACTCCCCGTCAGCCCGCTGCAGGCCGATCTCCAGCCCCAGGAATCGCAACCGCTGCAAGTGGCTTTGCAGGGTGATCCTCTTTTCTCCCTGTTTGCAGAAGCCGATCTGCCGGAGGGGTTGCTGGCTGCCGTTGAGCCCCGCCCTCAGCAGAATCGGCTCCTGCTTCGATTGGCGCCGAGCTGGTGGAACCTCTCTCTCCGGCGACGCCATGAACTGGCCAGTCGCTGGTTGAATCAGGCCGAGGATCTCGGTTATGACGATCTTCGACTGCTTGATCGTGGTGATTGTCTGCTCGCCCGACAAGCCAGGGTCGGTGAAGGGATGATTTTTTTTGAACAGGAGAAGGGCTGATGGATCTTTACCTGCGGCAACTCAGCGACCTCTGGGGTCCGCCCCTCAATGCCTCGGGCTCTGTTATTGAGCAGCCCCTTGGTCCGATCTGTACAGACAGTCGTCTGCTCACCAGCGGCAGTGTCTTCATCCCACTCGTTGGTGAGCGATTTGATGGCCATGCTTTCCTGCCCCAGGCAGCAGCTCTCGCTGCCCAGGCGGCTGTGGTTTGCCGCTGCACGTCTCAGCCCATTCCCCCTGGCCTGCTGCACTGGCTCGTAGACGACACCCTTGAGGCTTATCAACAGCTGGCTCTGCTGCATCGCCGGCAGCTCACTCTGCCGGTGATTGCCGTGACCGGATCAGCGGGTAAAACCACCACCCGTGAGTTGCTCAGGGCTGTTCTCTCACCCCTGGGAACGGTGCTGGCCAGCACCGCCAATAACAACAATGACGTCGGCGTGCCTCTGACCCTGCTGCAGGTTGAACAGGGCCAAGCCGCTGCCGTGGTGGAAATGGGCATGCGTGGCCCTGGGGAGATTGAACGTCTCTCCGGTTGCAGTGAGCCCGATATCGCTGTGATCACCAATATCGGTACAGCCCATATTGGTCGGCTCGGCAGCAGGGCGGCGATCGCTGCTGCCAAATGTGAGATCACCGCCAGCCTCAAGCCTGGTGGTTTTGTGGTGATTCCAGCTGGTGATCCCCTCTTGGAGGATGCCCTCAAGCGCCGTTGGACCGGCAGGGTGGTGCGTGTCGCCCTTGCCGATGATGGCCTTGGAGAGGCGACCCCTGAGGAGAGCAAGACTGTCTGCCTGCCTGCGGCGGACCTGGTCGGCAGTGTCGACCTGAAGGCTGGTCTGTTGAGCCTTGATGGCGATGTTTATAGCCTTCCCCTTGAGGGTCGCCACAACGCCCGCAATCTGCTGCTGGCCCTGGCTGTGGCACGGGCCCTGCAGGTTCCCTCCAGATCGCTTCGGCAGCTTCAGGTTGAAGTGCCTGGTGGCCGCAATCGCCGCGTGGCAATCGGCGCACTCAGCGTGCTTGATGAGACCTACAACGCTTCACCGGAGGCGGTTCTCGCGGCCCTGGAGCTGCTAGCTGTGCAACCGGGTCGTCGCTTCGCTGTGCTCGGCACCATGCTTGAGCTTGGCGATCAGAGTGTTGCTCTGCACAGGCGGATTGCCGAGCGGGTGGTTGAGCTGGCCCTGGATGGTCTGGTGGTGGTGGCCAGTGGAGCCGAGGCGGAGGCAATGGCACAGGCCGCTGCGGGATTATCGCGACTCGCCGTTGTTGACACCCCTGAAGCAGCTGCGCTGCCGTTGAACAGTTGGCTATCCCCTGGTGATGTGGTGCTGCTCAAGGCCAGCCGTGGTGTGGCGCTCGAGCGGTTGCTGCCCTTGATTGCTGAT
>MPLX02185687.1_pt1 | contig 10138 bp, 8 predicted proteins | sample 1617341 | NCBI WGS metagenome assembly MPLX02 (sample SAMN05944804, study PRJNA350692) | marine metagenome | biome: marine; feature: ODZ; material: water; isolation source: 120 m water sample filtered on 0.2 um supor filter | place: Pacific Ocean | collected 2012-04-08 | depth 120m m | reverse complement strand
TATTTATTCAGCACCAAAGAAAATATCACTATGACAATTCCAACTACTATTGCTGTTCTAATTATAAAGCTTTTTCTTTCATTGCTGGCTGCTTTAACGTCGTTCGCATTTTCACTAATTGCTAAATAACCAATATTTTCATCATTTTTTAAAACATTTTTAATTGTGATTAATAAAAATTGATCATAAGATTCTTCAATGTATGTATAGGGCTTACCAAAATCACCTGAATCCAAATAATTCTCTAATTTTGAAAAAATAATTAATGATTTTTTGTTCTTTTTAATTTCATTCTTTTCTTTTTTTTGATCTTTATCCACATTTAGATCGTCCATCTCAATTTTGTCTAGTCTTTGAGAAAAGGCTCTAGGATCTAAATCTAATGTATCGGTATCTCCAATCAACTTAAAATTATTATCAAAAAATTGTACCCTATCTAAATTTTGAAAAAGAAATCTAGTTGAAAACAAAAATTTTCTAATATCTTCTTTATTAAATTTTATTTTCAACCTATTAAGATTCTCAATAGTATTATTTAATGTTTTTATATGGTTTGATGTTTTATCTTTTATCAATGAAGGTTGTATACTATCTAGGTAAACTACAGTTAATATTCCAATAACCAAGAAAACAATAAAATTAATGAATAAAAATTTTTTTAAAATTGATAGATTTTTTAAGAAAAGACTTAACATTATTTAACATTCCAACGATATCCGCTTCCATATCTTGTCTCTATAGCTGAAAAATTATTATCGACTTTTTTAAATTTTTTTCTAATTCTTTTCACGTGACTATCTATAGTTCTGTCCTCAATGTCAGTATCTTCTCTATAGGCAACATCCATTAATTGAGATCTTTCTTTTATAATTCCAGGTCTCTTTGCAAGTTCTTTAACTATTAAAAATTCTGTTGTGGTTAGCTTGTCTGGGAGTTCTTTTCCATTCCATTCGCATTCAAGTTGAGAAGGGTCTAGTTTTAATTTTCCATGCGAGATAATATTTCTATTTTCTTCAATATTGTTATCTTTTTTTCTGAGCTGTACTCTAATTCGTTCAATCAAGACTTTTGTTGAAAACCCTCCAGATTTTTTAACAAAATCATCTGCACCAAGTTTTAACCCTAGCAACTCGTCTACCTCTTCATCTTTAGAGGTTAAAAAAATTACTGGCATAGAAGTTTTTTTTCTCAATTTTTTTAGAAGCTCCTCACCATCCATTCTTGGCATTTTTATATCTATAACTGCTAAATCTGGAGGTGTTCTAGACAAGCCAATTAGTGCACTTTCACCATCCAAATACGTCTGTATGTTAAAGCCTTCTTTTTCAAGGGCTATACTTAAGCTGGTTAAGATATTTCTATCGTCATCTATTAGGGCTATTGTATGTTTCATAAATAATAATAAAAATACTAAATTGTTCTAATTTGGGCAATTAATTGTTTATTAATGAAGTTCTCCCCAATTATCACCCATATTAATATCTACAAGCAAAGGAATAGAAAAAGAATGAAACTCACTATTTTTCACACTTGTCATCGTATCTTTTATTAATTTAGATGATTCGTTGACATCATTAACATCAGACTCAAAAATCAATTCATCATGAATTTGGAGTAACATTTTCAATTTTTCTTTTTTCTTAATAAGAATTTCATCATTTATTCTAATCATTGCCAATCTCATTATTTCTGACGCCGAACCTTGTATAGGTGCATTTATTGCAGCTCTTTCCTGAAAGTTTCTGACATTAAAGTTTTTATCATTAATTCCTATTATATGTGTTTTTCTTCCAAAAATATTACTTACATATCCACTTTTTCTACAATATTTTATTGTATTGGCCATGTAATCTTTAATTTCGGGAAACTTCATAAAATACGAATTTAAAAAATTTTCTGCTTCATTGTTAGTAACACCAATTTGTTTTGCTAAACCATATTGAGATATTCCATAAATAATTCCAAAATTAATTGCTTTTGCTTTTCTTCTCATATCTAAGTCAACTTTCTTTATGCTTACCCCAAAAACTTGGCTTGCTGTAAGTGAATGAATATCTTCATTGTTTAAAAAAGCCTTTTTTAATTCTTTTACATCGGCTAAATCTGCTAATATTCTCATTTCAATTTGATTATAATCTGCAGAAATTAATTTATTATTTTTTTCTGAAATAAATGCTTTTCTAATATCTTTTCCATCTTCTGTTTTAATAGGTATGTTCTGTAAATTTGGATCGCTAGAAGCTAATCTTCCAGTTGTTGTCGCGGCTAATAAAAATGAAGTATGAATTCTATTTGTTTTTGGATTTAAATGTTCGGGTAAAGAATCTGAATAAGTATTTTTAAGCTTACTTGCTTGTCTCCAATCTAATACAAGTTTAGGTAGTTCATATCCTTTGAATGCTAAATTTTCTAAAACAGTAGCACTCGTTGCAAAACTTCCTTTCTTTGTTTTTTTAAGTGAAGAAATTTTAAGTTCATTATACATAATTTCTCCAAGCTGTTTAGTAGAGCCAATATTGAATTCTTTTTTTGAAATCTTGTAGATCTTTTTTTCTATCTGATATATTTTATCACCAAATTTTATTGAAAGTTTCTTTAGAAAAGATTTATCTAATTTTATTCCATTTATTTCCATCAATGCCAGTATTTTGATTAAAGGCTTTTCAAAAATTTCATATATGTTAACTAAATTTTCAGCTCTTAAAGACTTAAAAAATATTTTATATAGTCGATAGGTAATATCGGCATCTTCAGCAGCGTAATCTTTTGCTATATCTACATCAACTTCGTCAAAAGTTATTTTTTTTTTACCTGTACCAACTAAATCTTTGAATTGTATGGTCTTATGTCCTAAATGAATTTCAGATAAAGTGTCCATGTTATGACGGTTTTTGCCAGCATCGAGTACATAGGACATAAGCATAGTATCTTCCATAGAATTTATATTTATGCCCCTAAGGTAAAATATTATATAATCGAACTTAATGTTCTGTCCTATTTTTTTAATACTTTTATCCTCAAGATAGGGTTTTAGAATTTCAAGGACTCTTTTTTCAATTAAATTTTTTCCATTTTTATGATTGATAGGAATATAACATGCTTTTCCAATATAATTTGAAATCGAAATACCAACAAGTTTGGCTTGATGAGGGTCTAATGAGTTTGTTTCTGTGTCTATTGCAAATTCACCAATCTCTTCGGCATCTTTTAACCAATTTTCAATCTCATTTTCATTTTTGATTAGTAGATAATTTTTTTTTGTAATTTTTGAAAAATATTTTTTATTGTTATTGTTTGATTTATTAATTTCAAATTTGGCTTCTCCATATTTTGAAATTACCGAACTTAAAAGCCTATTAAACTCCATTTCTCTCAAAAATTCATAAAGTTTATCTTTGTCTACTTGTTTTAACTCAAATTCATTAATTTTATTCTTAACTGGAACATCTTTTTTTAAAGTTACCAGTTCTTTACTAATTATTGCATTTTCTTTATTTCCAAGAAGTGTCTCCCTTCTTTTGTTTTGCTTGATTTTATTTGCATTTTTCAGAAGATTATCCAAATTTCTATATTTGTTAATTAATTCTGCGGCGATCTTTACTCCGATGCCTGGTACTCCTGGAACATTATCGGTGCTATCTCCAGCTAAAGCCTGAACATCCACTACGCTCTCAGGACCAACTCCAAATCTTTTATTTACATCTTCTTTAGTTATAAATTTATTTTTCATTGGATCATAAATTCTCACATTTTTTTTATATAGCTGCATCAAATCTTTATCTGACGAAACAATAGTAACTTTTGCTCCCTCAGCCAAAATTTGTTCAACATATGTTGCTATTAAATCATCGGCCTCGTAATTAATTAACTCTATAGATGGTAAATTAAATGCAAGTACTGATTTTCTTATATAATCAAATTGAGGTATAAGATCTTCTGGGGTCTCAGATCTGTTGCCTTTATATTCTGAATATATTTCATTTCTAAAATTTTTTCTAGCTGAGTCAAAAATTACCGCAAAGTGAGTTGGCTTTTCTGAATTCTCATTAGATTTAGAATCCTCTAACAATTTAAATAACATGTTGCAAAAACCACTTACTGCTCCAACTGGCAATCCATCACTCTTCCTTGTAAGAGGGGGCAACGCATAATAAGCTCTGAAAATATATCCTGATCCATCAATTAAATAGAAATGATCTGTCTTTTTTATTTTGCTCATAAAATTATAATAATGTTATCTTAATTCATCTTAATGTTATAAGTCTATAATCGCATATGAATAAAAAAAGCGTCTTAACTGTTAAAAACTTAAATAAAATTTATTCAAAAAAAGGATCGATATCCACACAGGCTTTAAAAAATTTAAACTTACAGGTGAAAGAGGGTGAAATTTTTGGTCTGCTTGGACCTAATGGCGCAGGAAAAAGTACCTTTATAAACATACTTGGTGGATCGGTAATAAAAACTGATGGAGAAGTAAATGTTTGGGGATTTAATTTAGATAAAAATCCAAGACAGGTAAGAGCATCAATTGGAATAGTTCCACAGGAAGTAAACCTTGATCCATTTTTTAGTCCTAAGAAACTATTAGAATTACAGGCTGGATTATATGGAATAAAAAAAAAGGATAGAATAACTGATGCAATTTTAAAATTAGTATCTTTAGAAAAGCAGGCTAATAGCTATTCAAGAAGTTTGTCAGGAGGAATGAAAAGAAGACTATTGGTAGCTAAAGCTATGGTTCATCAGCCCCCAATAATTATTTTGGACGAGCCCACTGCTGGTGTAGATGTAGATCTTAGAAAAACACTATGGCAAAATCTAAGATCATTAAATAATCAAGGTATTACAATTATATTAACTACTCATTACCTTGAAGAAGCTGAAAAAATGTGTGATCGAATAGGAATTTTGAACCATGGAGAGCTGGTTGCGTTAGATACCACTGAAAATTTATTAGATAGAATACAAACAAAAATTGTACATTTCACAATTGATAAAAAATCAAACATTACAGATAACGCTTTAGAATCTTTAAAAATAATATTAAATAATCAAAATAAATTGAGTGTTTCTTATGAAAAAAGTAAAATTAATATTGATACAATTGTATCAATATTAAAAGAACAAAATATAAAAATAATTGATATTTCTACAGATGATGGAGATCTTGAAGATGTTTTTTTAAGATTAACAAAAAACTAGATTATTTTTAATTTAAATAGTAATTTAATAATATGGAACTTGTAAAAACAATATCTCATAACAAATTAACAAAATCATTATTAATTGTTATTCTTGGTTCAATTTTACTAACAATTTCTGCTAAAATAAAAATTCCATTTTATCCAGTTCCTATGACCATGCAAACCTTTGTGGTGTTATTTTTAGGAATTTCTTTTGGATATAAGATTGGAGTAGCAACAGTGATACTTTATCTATTAGAAGGAATTGTAGGATTGCCAGTTTTCTCGAACTCTCCAGAAAAGGGTTTGGGAATTGCTTATTTTGTAGGACCAACCATGGGGTATCTAATTGGGTTTGTTTTTGCAAGTTTTCTTGCAGGATATTTAAAATACAATTCTAATTTCGTATTTACTTTTATTAAACTTACACTGTCAACTTCAATAATTTATATTCTTGGAGTTTTGTGGCTAGGTAATTTAATTGGTTGGGAAAAGCCCATTCTTCAATTAGGTGTTTTTCCATTCTTGTTAGCTGAATTATTCAAGATTTTACTATTAACTTTATTAGTTAAAAAAATATTAAAATTTAGAAATTTTATCTAGGAGATCTTTTAGATAAGATTCTTTGAAGAGTTCTTCTATGCATTTTCAAACGTCTAGCTGTCTCCGAAACATTTCTATTGCATAACTCAAAAACTCTGTGAATGTGTTCCCATTTAACTCTATCGGCAGACATTGGACTTTCTGGGGGGGCTGCTTTTTTATCAGGATCTGCTAGAAGAGCCTTTTCAACATCATCCGCATCAGCTGGTTTTGCAAGATAATCAATTGCACCCTCTTTTATTGCTGCAACTGCTGTTGGAATATTTCCATATCCAGTTAACATTATAATTCTACTATTTGAATTATTTTTTTGAATTTCCCTTACTACCTCAAGTCCGTTCCCATCATTTAATCTCAAATCTACAACCGCAAAAGCTGGCTTCATTGATATAACTGACTCGATGCCAACTTTTACACTTTCAGCTTGTGATACTACAAAACCCTTTTTTTCCATAGCTCTGGCCAATCTTTCTCTAAACGGATTATCATCATCTACTATAAGAAGTGATTTATCCTCAAATTTACTTATTTTTTTAATGCTTTCTAATTCAGGCATAAAATGTATATAAAAATAATTTTCTGAATTTCAATGACATTATTTACTTTACTTTAACAATCATATCCCATAAATGCTGATTTTATATAAAAATTGTATAACTAATTTGCAGTTTTTTTTTGTTAAATTTTTTTTGGGGTAACAAAATGCAAAAATTTAAGTCAGTTGATGAACTTGTGAATCAACTGAAACCAATAGAGCCTGTTTATTGTATTAGAAAAAAATCAATACAATTAGCTTCAAAGTATTTTCAAAGCAAATTTTCAGGGAAAGTTCTTTATGCGGTAAAAACTAATCCAAATCCATTAGTGTTAAAAACTATAGTTGAAAGTGGTATTGAAAACTTTGATGTAGCATCAATAAAAGAAATAGAAGTGATTAAAAAGATCAGTCCTAACGCGAATTGCTCCTTTATGCATACAGTCAAAAATAGAGAAAGTATTAAAGAGGCATATTTTAATCACGGAATAAAAACATTTTCTTTAGATACCAAAGATGAGTTGATCAAAATCATAGAAAGCACAAATCAAGCTAAAGATTTAGAGTTATTAGTTAGAGTTTCGGTTTCAAATGAACACGCAGAAATAGACTTATCAAAGAAATTTGGAGCAATTAGTTCTGATGCTGTTGGATTGTTAAGACTTGCTAAACAATATGCAAAAAAGGTTGGACTAGGTTTCCATGTTGGCTCTCAGTGTATGCACCCAATATCATATACTAAAGGAATTTCTGAAATTGGTAATATTATTAATAAAACTAAAATTGTACCAGACGTAATTAATATTGGCGGAGGATTTCCAACAATCTATCCGGATTTAGTTCCGCAATCATTAGATAATTATTTCAATGAAATAAAAAAAGGATTAAAAAATTTAAAACTTGAAAAACTTCCAGAAATCATTTGTGAACCAGGAAGAGCAATTGTTGCTGAAAGTGGCTCAACAATTGTTAGAGTAAATTTAAGAAAGAAACAAAAACTTTATATTAATGACGGTACATATGGAACGCTTTTTGATGCAGGAGTTCCAAATATTGTCTATCCTTCAAAATTAATTACTGATGGTAGAATTATTTCAAAAAAGCTTACTTCATTTGATTTTTATGGACCCACATGTGATAGCATGGATTATATGAAAGGTCCTTTTATATTGCCAAACAACATTAAAGAAAACGATTATATTGAACTAGGCCAACTAGGTGCTTATGGCTTGACATTCAGAACTCACTTCAATGGATTTTATTCCGATAATATTTTTGAAGTAGAGGATGATCCAATAATGACTATGTATAACAAAGAAACTAAAAGTGAGTTTCTTGTTGCTTGATGTCAGATAATAAAAACTTAACTCATAATAGAAAGAAAGATCTCTTAAGCAAAGAAGTTGAACATATTGATATTACTTCTTTTGATTCAAGAAAGATAATTTCATCAATGGAAAAAATGTCTTTTGTATCTAGAGAAACTGCAAATGCAGCTAATATTCTTAATGAAATGATAAAAGATAAAGATTGTACTATTTTTTTAACTCTAGCAGGATCGGCTTCTGCCGCAGGATGCATGCATGTGTACAGAGATATGGTCAAATATAATATGGTTGACGCTATTGTTGCGACAGGAGCATCAATTATTGACATGGATTTTTTTGAAGCTTTAGGCTTTAAACATTATCAAGGATCTCAGTTTCAAAATGATACTGAGTTAAGAGAAAATTATATTGATAGAATTTATGATACTTACATTGATGAAGACGAATTACAAATGTGTGACAAAACCATTGGTGAAATTGCAGATAATCTTGAACCTAGAAGTTATACATCCAGAGAATTTATTTATGAAATAGGAAAATATTTAAAGTCAAATGCGAAAAAAAAAGGCTCCTTGATTGAAATATCTTATGATAACAATGTTCCAATATTTTGCCCTGCTTTTACAGACTCAAGCGCAGGTTTTGGTTTAGTAATGCATCAAGAAAGAAACCCTAAAAAACATATTACGATAGACTCAATTAGAGAATTTAGAGAGCTGACTGAAATAAAAATAAGATCTAAAGAATCTGGATTATTTATGATTGGTGGAGGAGTGCCAAAAAATTTTATTCAAGACACCGTAATTTGTGCTGAACTTCTAGGCAAAGAGGTAAGTATGCACAAATATGCAGTGCAAATAACAGTAGCAGACACTAGAGATGGAGCATGCAGTAGTTCAACTCTAAAAGAAGCTAGTTCATGGGGAAAGGTTGATGTTACTAAAGAACAAATGGTTTTTGCAGAAGCAACGAGTGTTCTTCCACTGATTGCTAGCGATGCTTATCATAGAGCTGAGTGGAAAAATAGAATTAGAAAAAATTTTTCAAAAATATTTGGTTAAAAATTGAATTATCTATCAAATAAACGGGGCTTTCTTGGAGTTGATAATAAATTTAAAATTAAAGAAAAAGTAATAGTTGTCCCTTTTGGTTTAGAAAAAACAGTAAGTTACGGAAAGGGCACAAGAAATGGACCAAAAGAGATTATTAAAGCTTCACATCAAGTAGAGCTCTATGATGAAGAATTTCATTGCGAGCCTTACAAGCGAATTGGAATTAAAACACTAAAACCATTTAAAATAGATAAGAACATTAAAAAAGCACTAGAAAAAATCTCCGAAATCAATGAAGAAATTTTATATAAAAAAATTTTCCCTTTAACTCTTGGAGGTGAACATTCTATAACTCCGGGCTGCATCTCTCCATTTGTAAAAAAATATAATAATTTATGTTTATTACACTTTGATGCACATGCTGATTTGAGAGAAAGTTATAATGGGGAAAAATTTTCACATGCCTCAGCAATTAGAAGATGCCTAGATCATAATAATGTTTCTATAATTTCTTTTGGAATAAGAAATATTTCAAAAAATGAAATAACCTATTTAAATAAAAATTCCTCAAGAATAAAAATTTTCTGGGCAAAAGATAAAAATAAATGGAATTTAAATAAATTTAAAAAAATGATTAAAAATAAAACTGTTTATTTAACTTTCGATGTTGATGGATTCGATTCAAGCATAATGCCAGCAACAGGAACTCCTGAACCTGGAGGACTTTTCTGGGAAGAAACTTTAGATATAATTAAAATTGCTGTAAAAAACTCAAATATAGTTGGGGCAGATATTAATGAACTTTCTCCTATAAAAGGTTTTAACTCTTACAACTTTTTGGTTGCAAAATTAGCATACAAAATTTTATCTTATAAATTTTTATACTAATCTTAAGCTGGTTTTAAAGATCCAAGCAACAGCCTAAATGGAATAAGCATTAATAATGTAACCAGAATTTTTACAGCTAAGTCACCAAAAGATAAAGTAATCCAAGGTACTCCTGTTCCATAAAATGATATGGAAAAAAATAGAAAAGTATCAACTATGGAACCAATACAAGATGATGTTAAGGGCGCAACAAACCATTTTTTTTTTCGAAGTTGATCGAATATTTGTACATCTAGTAATTGAGCAACAATGAAGGCCGTACCTGAACCAATTGCAATTCTTAATGAAATTAAATCAGAAAAATTAGTTGAAAATATAAGAGTAAAAGAAATTCCTATTACAAATCCAACATATACAATTTTTCTTGCTGCTAGTTTCCCATAAGTTCTATTTGCTAAGTCGGTTATTAAAAATGCTATAGGGTAAGTAAAAGCTCCATAAGTTAATATTTCCTCTAAACCAAGATATTGAATTGGAAATTGAACCAAATAATTCGAACATAACACAACAACTCCCATCAATAATGAGAGTGTTAGAAATAGTTTG
>MPLX02359525.1_pt1 | contig 10142 bp, 11 predicted proteins | sample 1617341 | NCBI WGS metagenome assembly MPLX02 (sample SAMN05944804, study PRJNA350692) | marine metagenome | biome: marine; feature: ODZ; material: water; isolation source: 120 m water sample filtered on 0.2 um supor filter | place: Pacific Ocean | collected 2012-04-08 | depth 120m m | reverse complement strand
CTATCTTTGTCATTTGCAATGCATTCCTTACCTGCGCTAAGCATTTCTTCCCCTCTTCAGGCCATTCTTTTGCCTTCTTGACTTGCCTCGTTCACACTTTTGCTTTTAACTTTGGAGAATATATTGGCTTGTTTGTTCATCCTGTTTCTGCAAATCGTTTCTTAGAACTTATCTCAACAAGGATATATAGCCTCTTCCGGCTAATGGCATGTACATATAAATACCTTTGTGGATTAGGATTTGTATTTGATTAATGAAACGATGACTTTGCTTGTTGTGGTTAATGTGCTTTTAATTGTCAATGTATATTTGCCCTAACATTGCTTTTCTTTTTGGCCCCCTATGAGAAGCAAATATTAATTAGTTCTCAGTTTACTGCTTCGCCAAAGTGAGTTCTTATGCACTAGGAGTCTTGGTTAATGCTTTGCTCTTCTTTTATTTAATGTACATTGGTTAGATTAACGACTTGTTGCTTGAGATTGGGCATTCAGTTTTACTTGTTAGAGACCTTATCTCTAATTTGGCATGAGTAACTGTTTTTAGATATCTTTTTTATGAATCTTGAACGATGCTTGCTTCTTAATGCACTGCTTTTAATATATTCAGGATGGGTTTATTAGCTCTTCTCTTTTTTCTAATTGCTTGATGATTGCCTCGCTTCTTATTTTATAGTCAGGACACTATCGTCACAATCTGTTTATTGAGAAACAATTTTTTTCCTGTTGCTTAAGTCAATGATTGCATCATTATTGAGGAAAGGCTCCTGTATAGGAAGAGTAAAATGATCTCTTCTAGCTTTCATGATCTGTTATTACTAGTTAAATAGTGGCCACAACTTTAGTCACGGAAACCAAAGGCAATGCCTTGCGTAATCGCTTTAAGTCTCTACAAATCAAGAGCTTGCCCTGTTGATTAAGCTTCAATTCTGGCAATAGATACTATGGTTGTGTATTGAATTCCTGTTCTGCTCACCATCTGTTATTACATCTATTTAGATGGACTGTATATCAACAAGTATTGTTCCTACGGCTAGCATCTTGCCTGTTAATCTTTTTACCCAGATCCAATATTTCCCTTCGATTGGTTTACCTTTTCCTTGTGCTTTTTGTGATCCTCGCTTTGATATTATTAAATTGAATGCTTTGCCTGTGCCAATATGTTCTGCACTAAAGGCTTGAAGCACTTTAACTATTCTCGTTGAACCCGATATCTCTAGATTGCAGATTCACCTATGACCTAAGCGACCTTACTGCGTACGCTGATTATTTAATATTTTCATTAATGTCTGAAGCCGCGCGATGTTGATTTTTTGTTTGTACATCTTCTTGATGTCTGGATTCGTCTAGATTGTGTTTATTCAACGTTTTTATCTTGTTAATACCACCTTTTCATGACCTTCGTTTGGGAGAGGTAAGCCGCGTGTGGCTTTACGGGCATAGATATAACAGTCAAGTGATGCTAGTTGATTTCAGTCGTGCAATCACTCTTTAACTTTTACGTGTTAAGCGATAATAATTGATAAGCGTCAGCTGGATTCAGCGTAGCTATTGGCACAGGCCAAGGGACGAAAAATCGCGATTGGCCTAATCGGCAGCCTGCTACTCACATTTGCAGGGCTGTTGCCACTGAGGGCCGCTGAGCGCCTTGAGGTTCAGCTTGATGGGATGGTAATACCCGTCTTGATAGATGAGTTGCAGGATTGGGGGAGGAATGGTGGATCTAGTCGTTCTGAATTTTCCACCTGGCTGACACTGTTAGATGCCGAAAGCCGGGTAGATCTACTTGAGCTTTTTGATGCTCCTCTGCTTACGCACCAGAGCATGGGGCGACAAATGCTACGCAGTTGGGCAGGACACCAGTTACTTGAAGCGCTTAGCAATCTGTTGAGGGTTGACGACGACAGCAGTGAGGTTGTCTTGTTCAACACCCTAGAAAAACTGTTGAACAACCAGCCCGCGGTGAGCACACTGGACTTGCTTGAAGCACTTCCTTCAGAGAGTGTCCGCCTCGATCTTGATGCTCTATTGCAAGTTGCCAGTCGCTGGCGGCGTCAGTTGCAACAACAGCAGCAGCTAGCTCTAGCGCTAGGGAGTTTGCCTGCAACATCAGCCCCTGCCCTGGTGGGCGTATCGGATAAGCAGATCCATCGTGCATTGCCTGAGCTCATCTCCCTATCAGTAACCCACCGCAACAAGCCCCTCCCTCTTGATGTTTGGCATCCAGCTAGTGATGGGCCGTTGAGGCCGAGTTTGGTGGTGCTAATGCCCGGTCTGGGTGGAAGCAAGGATCATTTTCGTTGGTTGGCCCTAAGTCTTAGTAAAAAGGGCTGGCCGGTTGTGGTGCTTGAGCATCCAGGCAGTGATGCTCAAGCTGTGCAGGCTTTACTTCGAGGTCGGCGTCAACCTCCTGGGGCAGAGGTGTTGCCTGAACGCTTGGCAGATCTTCATGCAGTTTTGCGAGCTTATAAAGACAGCCAGTTTGCATTCCCTGGCCAGAAATTGGTGTTGATAGGTCACTCTCTTGGTGCACTTACCGCCTTATTGGCTGTAGGGGATAACCCAGAGCCTGGTTTGCATTCGCGATGTCGCAAAGCTCTTGATGACCTGCCTCTGACGAATCTCTCTCGCCTGTTGCAGTGTCAGTTGGTTGATGTGCAAATTCCAATTCAGCAGTCAATCCCTGAGCTGGAGGCGATTGTTGCTCTTAACAGTTTTGGCAGTTTGCTCTGGCCTCGTCATGGGGCCTTGGATTTGCAAGTGCCAGTTTTGTTTACTGGAGGAACTCTTGATTTGATTACCCCTCCGCTTAGTGAGCAGCTTGATTTGCTTTTGGCTACACAACCGCATCTAGCGAGTCGAGTTGTAATCGTGGAAGGCGCCAGTCATTTCTCACCGGTGCGGGTCGACGTTCAGAAGGAAAAAAAAACTAGCGATGATCTCTTTAAATTGGGCACAGAGTTGGTGGGGGTTCAACCCCTAAACGTGCAGAGTTTGTTGGCAGTAGAAATTACAACCTTTTTGGAGCAGGTTGAGGCTGGAGAGGTCCTCAAGGGTTCTATGCACAAGCAGGTCGGTGATTTACGGCTGCATCGTTTGGACCGCGCAGCAGTAGAGCGATTGCGTAACGCTCAGTAGCGCACGCGAGGATCAATCAGAGCCACGAGAATATCTACTGCAACGCTCACCAGCACCATCAGGGCAGCTACTACAACCACAATTCCCTGTACTACAGGGTAGTCGCGCTGGTTGATTGCTTCTTGAAGTCTTAGGGCGATGCCTGGCCAGGAAAAAGTGACTTCAATGAGAAGCGCACCACCGATTAGTGATGCCACTGTGATGCCGGCAATGGTGAGAACTGGCAGAAGTGCGTTGGGCAGGGCATGTTTAAGCACCACCCTTTGCTCATTAAGTCCCCGGCTACGGGCGGCTTCAACGTAATCGGATTGCAGTGTGCGGCCAAGATTCAACCTCAAGGTGCGGCTGAAGACTCCACTGAGCAACAGCCCTAGGGTCCCGGCTGGCAGCACAAGGTGCCTTAATGCTCCTTGTAGAGATGTCCAGTCACCGCACAGCAAGCTGTCGGCGATCAGAAAACCGCTGCCTTGCGGCGGCAGCAGATTTGGTGGAAAACGTCCACCTACCGGTAGCCAGCCAAGCTTCACCGCAAACAACAATTGAATCAGCATTGCTGCCCAGAACGGCGGCAGGGCATAGGTGCCAATGCCGTAGAGCCGTCCAGTTAGATCCAGCTTGCCCTCTGGTCGGGCAATACCACTGAAGCCAATCACCAAACCAATCACTGCAGCCACCAATAGGGCCGTCAGGCTTAGTTCAAGGCTTGCAGGAAGGGCCCTGGCAATAATCTGGCCAACAGAATCATCATCGTGGATCAGAGACTGGCTTAGATCCCCATGGACTAGCCCTCTTATGAAGTCCACGTACTGATGCCATAGCGGTTGATCCAGCCCCAGCTTCCTTTGCATGGCTGCGCGCGTTAGTGCAGATGCACGTCTGCCCAGCACTACATCAACAGGATCCCCTGGGGCAACTCTTAATAGCAGAAACACCAGGCTAGAAATTAACCACAGCATTACTGGCGTTAAGGCCAGGCGGATGGCGCTATAACGAAGTAGCTCTCTACCACGCCCCATTAGTTCAGTAACCGCAGCTTTGTCAGTAACAGTTGGCCATTGTTGTTGAATTCAGGTTTGGCAAGTCGAAGTTGGGCCCATGCACGGGGTGTGACTAGCCAGACCGGTAGATAAGCAGCACCTTCAGCGGCTTGGCGCTCCACGGCTTTGATTTGTTGTAGGCGTTCTAGCCCGCGTAGTTGATCACTTCGACGCAAGGCTTTGTTAAGACCTGGCTTAGTCCAGAAGCTGCCGCTTAATACTGCTTCGCCTGCTTCGCAAATGGATCCTTTGGCTTTGTTGCAGCTCAACAGTGGTGTTAGGTAGGCCTCTGGATCTGGATAGTCTCCGCGCCATTCGAGTATCACCGCCTGGAAGGCTCCTTTATCTAGTTGATCGCGGACCGTGATTGCTTCGATCCCATCAATGTTGATGGTCAGGCAATCGGAGAGGTCCTGGGCTACCTGGGCTTGCCAGGTTAGAGCCAAGAGTTTGTCTGCAGGCACGTTGGTGCGGAACGTTAGGGGCAGTGTTAGCTGTTTGTTTTTGCAATAGCCGGCTTGCTGAAGCTGTTCACGTGCTTTCTGGGGGGAATAGGAGGGCCAGGGGGATCCTTCGCCACCAGGCAAATTTGGCGGTATCAGCGAGCGCTGTGGTTGCCGCATCCCATAACTCACCCGTTCACTGATCAGAGCGCGATTGATGCTGTAGGCAAGGGCTTGGCGCAGGATCGGTTTATTGAGGGGCGCTGCATTACTGAGCAGAGTGATGTAGCCGATTTCAAGAGGAGGGCCTTCTCCTTCGCGAAGTTTGCCTTGTTTGGAGAGTCGATGAAGGAGTCGCTGTTGGTCTGCATCGAGGGAATCGGAAAGCAGTACATCTACTTCGCTATTGCGCAGGGCGCCAAATAGAGCTGTTGAGTTGCTCAGATTGATGAAATTGATTCCAGCGTTGCTACTTGGGATGCCCCAGTAGTCAGAAAAGGGTTCAAGGCGTTGTTGTTGTGCTTGGAAGCTGGATAACCGGTAAGGGCCAGTGCCAATGAACCTTTTATTGAGGGCCTCATCCATGTGCGCTGCATAGGCCGTTGGTGAGACTGGTGTGAGGTTGATCGAGGTAAGTAGTCCATCCAGGGAGCTGGAGGGACGTGTCAGCCGTAGGCGTAATAGGTAGGGAGATGGTGTTTCCACCGCAGCAATTCGGCCACCCAGTACATAGTTGAGAGCGTCAATACGTTGAAAGCGCTGCAGGCTGAAAGCCATGGCAGCGGCATTAAAGGGTGTGCCGTCGTGAAACAGCACGTCTTTGCGCAAGGGAATTGAGACAGTGAGCCCGCCGTCGCTGATTTGTGGGTGGGCAGCGGCTAAGCGGGGCTCTAGTTGACCCTTGCCATTGAGGCGGTAGAGCGTGTCTCCAAGGGCACTTAGTAATTGCAGCGCCCCGAAGGTGTTGGCCTTAGCAGGATCGAGGGAGTTGATTTTGCCAGCACTGGCAACAATTAGACGGGTGCTTTGTCGAGGTAGCTGACACGCGACCTGACACAACGCTATGACTAAAACAAATAGAACTTTGGTCCAGCGAAGAGGATCACAACGGTTGAAGCGATGCACAACCCGAGAGGATCTAGATGGCTTTATTTATACCTTTGCTAAATGGTGTTGCTTAGATCCCTTGGAGGAGTGTGTGATTTGTTGCATCGAAACTTCGAAAACCGGTGATCCATTGGCCATTAGGGGCCAGCGTCTTACCCAACAGCGGTTGTGGTCATCGTCGATCCCTATCACCTGAAACAGGTCTTTACGACAGTGGAGCTGGATACAATCGCCTTGGTGGAGATCCATGATGGCTTGGAGTTCCGTTTTGGGAAGGAATTGAACTATTGACATCATCGAAGCGTCTGTAATCAACGTTTGGGTGCACAGGTCAGCATCTGCAGACTTGTGTTTTTTAAATTCTGTGCTTTGTAGGTGCCTCCTTTCTAGAGGGGCAGATGTTTATAGGCAGCAGAGATGGGCGGCAAGTCTTTTGATCTCAGGCAAAGAGGTGATAGCTGTAAGAGCATCTTTCATCTGACCTTGGCTTATTTCATGAGTGATAACGACGATTTCTGCACCAACATTGGAGGCATCGAATTGAATAATCGATTGAATTGAGACGTCACGCTCGCCAAAGCAACTGCCGATTCGGCCGATCACACCTGGTGTGTCATCTGCATTGAAACGCACATAGTTGCGATGGCGAATAGCACTTGGATCAACTAGATGGCAGGCACGCCAACTGCTGGCCGCGAGTAGGGGATCGACTCTGCCATTGATTTCACCCAGTTGGCGGATGCCGGCAATGTTGAGAATATCCGCCACTACAGCAGACGCGGTGGGACCAGCACCTGCTCCTGGGCCGTAAAACATCACACGGCCGATGGGATCTCCTTCAACCAGAATTGCGTTGTTAACTTCATTCACTCCCGCCAGTGGGTGGTCTAGGGGGATCAGTGTTGGTTGTACACGCACCGACAGGGGTAAGGACCGACTGGTGTGAACTTCTGAGTTGAGTCGTTCTGCCACAGCCAATAGTTTCACCGCGTAGCCAAGTTGCTTGGCATAGTCCACGTCACGGCTCTGCAGATTGCTAATGCCTTGGGTGGGAATTGAGGCACGGTCTATAGGTCCACCGAAGGCCAGCCCTGTGAGGATGGCAATCTTGTCGGCGGCATCGAGTCCCTCGACATCTGCCGCTGGATCTGCTTCCGCGTAGCCGAGATCCTGTGCGTCTTTGAGCACTTCTTCATAGGCCACCCCTTCCTGTGCCATGCGGCTGAGGATGTAGTTGGTGGTGCCGTTGATGATGCCGCTTACTCGTTCGATCCTGTTGCTACCCAGCGACTGCTTGAGTGGCTCGATGATCGGGATGCCACCGCCGACGGCCGCTTCGATCAGCACATACACCCCAGCAGCAGCAGCAGCGGCGGCAATCTCTTCGCCATGCCTGGCGATCACGGCTTTATTTGCTGTGACCACTGCTTTGCCGGCGGCTATGGCTCGCATGATCATGGTTCGAGCTGGTTCGATCCCTCCCATAACTTCCACCACCACCTGAACCGCGGGGTCATCCACAACGGCTTGGGGGTCGTTGGTAAGTAAAGAGTTGGGCAGTTCAATCGGGCGAGGGCGTTGCAGATCTCTAACCGCTACTCGCACTAGTTCAAGCTCAGCAACCAGAGGATTGCGCCCTTCTGGGGTTTGAAGGATGCCTGCTACCCCGGCCCCAACCGTTCCAAGGCCCAGGAGACCTACGCCAATCCTCGTGCCCATGGCAGTTTTGTCCAGTCGTGTAATTGCTTGCGGGACTCTAGGAAGTGGAGGTGGCCGATACCTTGCGCAGTTGCTTGGCTTGGTTTTTCATGCTTAGGAGGATGTTCAGGAATCCGTTGGCTCTTGATGGGGTAAGGCTGCCTTGAAGACCTGTGGCTTCAATAAAGCCTGGGTCTACGGCCATTACCTGTTCAGGTGTGAGGTTGCTGAGACCTTGGATCAGCATGGCTAGCAAGCCTCGCGTAATCAGCGCGTCGGAGTCTCCATGCCATTGAAGCCTTCCTTCAACTAGTACACCAAGCACGTGCACTTGAGAAACACAGCCTCTGACTTTGATGGCGTCGGTTTTTAGTTCCTGAGACATTGCTGGCAGCTTTTTAGCTAGCCAAAGCACATATTCATAGCGACGGCGTGGGTCGGCAGTGCCGTTGAGCCGCTTGACCATGTTGTCGAGGGCTTCACTGCCAAAGCTTGAGGGAGAGGCGGTGAGTTCAGCCATTGCGACGGATCAGGATTTGAGGCGTTGCCGATCCACGCTAAACATAAAACCAGCAAGACCAAGCAGGAATGGTGATCCAGCAATGGCGTAGGTCCATTGTGTTTTTGCCGTATAGGGCTTCATTACTACTTCATCCAGTTGCACTTTCCCTGAGCGGATTGGCAACAACAGGTAGTCACGGTGACCAGGACCACCATCTATCTGTAAGTCCAGGGTGCCATCTTGCATGCTAGGCAGCGTCAAGCTAATAGTCCCTTGTTGGTCCATTCGACCAAGCTCCTTGCCTGGCTTGCCATTGGCATCCAACACGCGAACCACGGCTCCCTCAACAGGTGTGCCTGTCGAAAACTGACTGCTGAGCTCCAGGTTGCCATTTAGGTAGGTGAGTGTGCTTTCAATGGCATGGGCTTGAGCTGGCTGGCCTTGCACGAGGCCAAGAGATCCTGAAGCGATTAATAGAAATAAAGACTGGATCAGGCTCCGCATGGCATAACATCTCAAATTCAGATGTCTATTTTGAGACATTATTGACGGATTGACCAGTATCTTCTTGTCTGCGTTTTAGATGGTTAAGATTAGTGTGTGCCCAGTATTTATTAAGAAGCGAATGTTTCGCTCCTGACAATGTTAGTAATGGCGTGTCAAAAACTTATCAATGCCAAGGTTCAGTATTGGACTTTTTGGATTTGAATCATTTGGTTTTTGCTTTTAATTGATCAATGACCTATGTGCAGCGAATGAGCAATATCCTCATAACTCTCGCCTGTGATTGAAGTTGGCGCTTGTAAGTCGATATTCCATCCAAGTTCAGTCCCTTTAGTCGCAAGACCTGGATAAAGCACATTGATGCAGTTAATCATTAAGTCTTGCAAAAAGCTTTCTTGAGTCGCAGAGCCTTGAAGACCATTCGCGAAATAAGAGCTAAAAATGTTATCTAGATTTCCTTTACCATGGGCAGACCTTTCGATGCTCGATAGCGTCAGCAAACCACTGCTATTGTCAGGATCCCTGATTGGGATGAATGCAGCATCGTCTTTAGTGAGTCCATATGAATTACTACTTGGTGTTTCTATGTTACCCCAATACAGCTATCTTGGTTCGTCAACATATATATTTGCGTCCCCTGCAACAGGATCGATACTTCCTTCAACCTGTCCGACTTCTACTTCTCCTGTAAGAGTAAGACTGTAGCCTGGTAATGATGACTTGAATGATCTTTGAGGACAAATGAATGAAAGTATATTGCCTTCAGTATCCGCGCCTACCGAAACAATTGATTGCCCAAATAATAATGACCCAGGATTGCCATCAACTGGCTCGTATTTGAAAACCACGTCTTCAGCTTCAATTAATATTCTTACATCGGAGTCCATAGAATGATTTTCACGCAGCTCAATATCTTCCTCATATGACACCACGGCATTTTTTCCTGCTTAAATTCTTTATTGCTTATATCATTGTCGTTATCTGGACCTAGGATTATTGCGATTGCCGCTGCATCATCATTTTCCAAATGCAGTGTTATATTTGCTCCTTGATCGTTTGGGATTGCTTCAAAGGTAAAGGTTTTCCCGTTGATATTTGTCTGGAATGTATATTCATGGCTCTCGTCCAATGAATTGAATAAGTTAGACTTAGGAAATGCTCTAAGCGTTATAGTATCTTCTTTAGCGCTTATTTCTATTGACTGTACTTTTGCATATGAATAAAGTGCTAGTGTTGTCATTCGTCTGATAAGCTCAACTTGGCTTTGGCGTAATCAGAGGATGGTTGAATGTCAATACAAATGTTGAGGTTGAATTCTTTTATCTTTGCCAGAGCACAGTGATTGTAATGAAGTTGTTCGTGATTTAGAAGTAGGCTTCAAGTTGTTAGCTTACTCTGTTTATTCCTGTTTCACTTATCCAGCCATCAAGAGGTACGTCCCAATGATCACGAGGCAACAACTCTGTTGATATGCAGGCCTGTGGTAGCACTGCCAACGCGGGAATCTTGCGCCAGATCAAATTGTCTCGGAGACGGTCGAAGAAACCACCTCCATAGCCGAGTCTGATCCCTCGTTGATCCATCGCCAGAGCAGGTATCAGTAAGAGGTCTATTGCATCAGGTTCAAGGGCGGCCTCATACAGCGGGGCGGGGATCATGCAGGCATCTTTTTGCAGTGGAGTGAGTGTCCATGGGTGGTAACTGAGACTTCCGTCCT
>MPLX02366466.1_pt1 | contig 10147 bp, 6 predicted proteins | sample 1617341 | NCBI WGS metagenome assembly MPLX02 (sample SAMN05944804, study PRJNA350692) | marine metagenome | biome: marine; feature: ODZ; material: water; isolation source: 120 m water sample filtered on 0.2 um supor filter | place: Pacific Ocean | collected 2012-04-08 | depth 120m m | reverse complement strand
TGTTTTGCAATGTTCGCATTGGGGCAAAAATTCTTCAGGAGGAAAAATGAGTTCATTCGGTATTTCGCCGATGCCTCCTATTGGGTCTACTGGGTTCATTTACCGGTTACCTTTTATTTTTCAGTGGTGCTCCAACCAGTCGAGATAAACACCTTGTTCAAGGCGTACATCGCCATCGTGATTTCAACTGTCCTGATCATGCTCATGTACATGTTGTTGGTCCGAAACACGATTCTGGGAGACTATTTTTGCGGTTGGCGTAAACCGATCAAGGAAGATCCTTTCTTGAAATATCTCACCGCTAACTGGAAATCTTTGGCGGTGAAAACGACCGCCGTTGGAGTGGTCGCTTTTGTCTCGGGACAGGTGATGCACGTCACCATTGTTAAAAAGAATAATGCCTTGCTTGTGGAGTAGTTCATTTTACGGAATGAACCGTTTCTTCGAGATGTCAAAGACGTCAATAATACGGATGAATACGGACAAAATGCCCTCTTTACTGCTGTGCAGCGTACTCCTGTTAACTTGCGTAAATATGACGCCGTTGCCTTGCTGGTCGAAAAGGGGATCGACGTCAACCACCGTGACAAGTTCGGGCGGACGCCTCTGTACATGGCTTGCCGAAGCGGGGTGTTGGTGGACATCGAAAAGTTACTGGTGGCCGGAGCCGACCCGAATGTTCAGGAGAGCAAATACGGCCATGCACCCATTCACGTGGCAGCGATCAAACTGGGCGGCAAATATCTGGACGGCTGGACTAAGGGTATCGACGGTACAAAAGCCATCGAAAACTTTAAGTCCATCTTTAAACTGTTGATGGAAAATGGAGCCAAGTTGGGCTTGAAAGACCACCACGGAAGAGACGTGGAGGCGTTGCTGAAACGCTTCACTACATTAAAGCTGGAGGACTTGAAGACAGATATGGTGGCTCAATAATTGTCCCCATAGAGCGCCTTATATCGTTCTTCGTCTTTGATGATATCCCAATGGATTGAATACCGGTGTTTGCCGTCCAAAAAATTATTTCCGTTTTTAACCGCATTTTCCAAGCATTGATATCCAATCTCTTTTTGTCCCGTTCAAAAATAATATAGTGGGAATTCCCTTAAATTGAAGTTGGTCAATTCGGCTTTTTTTCTAACAAACTCCGCTGCCTTTTCAAAGGATTCTTTTGTTCCAAAATAGTAACGATAAGTAAAAATTGTTCTCTCCATACTCCAGTCACGATTTGTCAATTGCTCCAGTCCTTCAATGTGTTTTTTCATTTTCTCCTTTTTATTTTCCTGCATAGAGAGTGAATCGAATAACTGGCTGTGGGCTAATCCATAATCCGGTTTCTTTGAGATACATTTTTCTGCTGTGGTCTCGGCTTTTGCGTATTCAAAGTTCGAATTGTAAGCACTTGATAAAAGCATGAAAGCCACATGATTATTCGGGTCTAACTCGGTTGCTTTTTTTGCCAAATTAACTGCTTCCTGTGTTCTATCTTTGAGTGAGGCGCAGGTTATTGATTTCCACATAAGGGCGACAGAGTTGTTTGGGTTGTATTTTAATGCATCATTGAAATGCTGAAGCGCCTTGTCATGGCGGTTTTTTGCCCAAGATTCAAGCCAGCCCATAGCTGTATAGGCTCCTGAATATTTAGGGTTGATTTTAATGGCCTCGAGAAATGTGTCTTCAGCAAGTTGGATGGTTTCTTGAACCTGTTCATTTTGAACATAATCGTAGGGAAGCATCATGGCGTATGTATCGCAAAGCCCGGCGTACGCCTCCACGAAATTGGGATCCATCCCGATGGCTTGCTTGTAAAGTTCGATGCTCTGCTTCATCTCAGCCTCGCCTCGGGTGCTCCATAGTTCCCGAGCCTTCCGGTATAGCTTGTAGGCTTCGATATTTTCCGTTGGAGCCGATTTTGTTGCAGCTTGAGAGGTTTCATTTGGTTTCACTGTAGAGGTGACTTTAGCCACGATGGCATCCCGGAGTTTGAAAAAGTCGCTCTGCATTCCGTTTTCCTTGTGATTCCAGATAAACGTCTTGGTTTGTGTATCTGTAAGGTTGAATGACACTTCAATTTGCCCGCCCTGCGCCATCACTCGACCATCAAGGATGCGCTGCACATTTAGGTCGTGGGTTATTTGATCGATATCCTTCTGTTCACCGCGATACTTGTTCACCGACGACCAGACGATAGGCGTGACTCCGTTCAGTGGAGCCAAACTGCCAATGATTTCCTGGGAAATCAGGTCGGCCCACTTGGTTTGATTGTTTTCCGTGGAGAGGTTTTCAAACGGCAACACCGCGATGCGTACCGAACCATTTACTGGTGCGACTGGCGAACTTGTTGTTGCAGGAGTCTTCGCGGCGGTTACCCCATCGCTGCTCTTGGTCAGGAAAAAGCCGGCCACTGCCAGAACGACTACGGCTGCGGCGATGGCGATCCATTTGGCGTTGTTGACCTTCGCCTTGGGCGGGGACATGTGGCCCACGCCGGTGCCGTGCCCCGCGCTGGGTGTGGCTTCCGCTTGGCCAAGCGTTTGTTCGTCCTGCTGCGCTTGGCCAACGCCCAGACGACGGATGGTTTGGTGCACGAACTCATACGCCTTGGACTTCTCGAGCGTGTACATCGCGATGTTCTGAATCCCAGCTAACTGGTACTCCATTGTTTCCGGGATATCGCACTGCTCGAGATAGATTGGCAGAATGATCTTCTCACGCTCGCTGGCTAGGGCGAGTTCCTTGACGACGTTCTTGGACCCCGTCGAATGGCTACTGATTGCGAGGATGAATAGCGAACAGGCGCGGATGGCCTCGACGATCTCCTTGGTCCACAAGGTTGCCCCGTGGATGTCAGTTTCATCCATCCAGACGCCAAGCCCCTGTTCACGCAGATACTCAACCAGCCTGATGACTTCCTGCTGGTTTTCCCTCGAGTAGCTGATAAAAACGTCCGGTTTCATGTCAGGCTACTTCCCTTTGCTAATTCTCTTCACGAATTTTTTGTAGTTGGGATTATTCCGATGCTCGATCAGCAACAAATCGTGAGTGAATCCGAAAGCGAGTCGATTGTTCTCGTAAGCAATTTCCGCCTGTTCAATAAAACTGTCTATTCCAATTTCGTATATTTTAAACATCGGAAATGCTGATTTGCTGCGGGTTTTGTTGTCCTCTTTCCACTCCGCAAGATAACGGTCAAATTTGGCGTTATCTTTGTTTCGATAATAGTGAGTAAGTGGTGCATAAATGGATCCGCTCTTCTCCTCCAGTGTCTCAATTTCATTAATCAATTCTGATATGTCTGATTCACTATTACCTTTCATAACAAAAACTTGGTATAGTGAATGCCAAAGAACCTTATAATTAGGATTAATGCTGAACCCTTTGTTAAGTGCTGTGATGGCTTCATCGAACTTATTGAGTTCTGATGCCGTATTCGAAAAATTTAGTAGGAGAACAGGGTGGTTTGGGTCCAGTTCAAGGCCATGCTTAAATGTCTCGTAGGCTTCATCGTATTGCAACTGGGAGTTTAAATTGACTCCCAGCCATTGATGGGCTTGTGCGATTTTCGGGTTCAATTGAATGGCTTTTCGGTAGCTCTTCTCGGAATCCTTCAACTTCCATTCGTAGGCAAATTGAATCCAGCCGAGCGAAATATACGCTTCCGCCAGATTGGGATTGCGGGTGATTGCTTCGAGAACATACTTTCTGGCCTTGGGATACCCGTCATCATACTCCAAGTGGCCGTATTGGCTCAGCATATTGTAAGCGTCCGCTATGCCGGCGTAGGCAAGTGCAAATTGATCGTCCAGCTTTATGGCCTGCTCGTACAGCTTGATACTCTGTTTCATGCCGGCTTGGCTTCGGGTGCGCCACAATGTCCGGCCCTGGGTGTACAACTTGAACGCCTTGGAACTCGCGGTCGGTACATTGCTGATGGCGCTTGCGGTGGCGGATTCCACATCGATGCCGATGGAGTTTGCAATCTTCGCGGCGATATCCGATTTGATGTTAAAGATGGAATCGATGCCATCCTCGTAAGTCTTGCTCCAAACGGCTTGGGAGTTGTTGGCGTTGATGAACTCTACAATTGCAGTGACGGTTTCCCCCACGACCGCCATCTCGCAGTCGAGGATGTAGTTTACGTTCAAATTCTCGCGAATCCTGTTGATGTCCCGGTTTGTTCCGCGAAAGGCATTCACAGAGACCCCCGAGATAATCGTGACTCCGTCCAGTTTGTTGATCGCCGCCCTGAGTTGAGTGCCCATGCCGCCGCCCACCCATTGGTCGTCCTCGGAGGGGGCGTTGACCTCGATCGGGAGGAGCGCAATCCGCGCGGTTCCCCCCGTTGGAGCCGGAGCAACGGCAGTGGACAGAGGCGTTTTACTTGTCGACTTATCCCCGCCATTGATCAGGAATAAACCGGCCACGGCCAAGACTACCACACCGGCGGCGATGGCGACCCATTTGCCTGCGCTGCCTTTGGCCTTGGGCGGTGCCATGTGGCCCGTGCCGTGGCCTGTGGTGGGGGGCGGTGTCACTCGGCCAAGCGCTTGGTCGTCCGGTTGCGCTTGGCCAACGCCGAGCCGCCGAATGGTCTGGTGGACGAACTCGTAGGCCTTGGTCTTGTCGAGCGTGTACAGCGCGATGTTCTGAATCCCGGCCAACTGGTACTCCATGTTTTTCGGAATCTGAGATTCCTCCAAATATAGAGGGAGAATTTTCTTTTCCCGCTCGCTGGCCAACGCCAGTTCCTTGACAACGTTCTTGGAGTCGGTGGAGTGGCTGCTGATGGCGAGAACGAACAGGGTGCAACCGTGGATGGCCTCGACGATCTCCTCAGTCCACATGGTGGCGCCGTGGATGTCGGTTTCATCCATCCAGACGTTGAGGCCCTGTTCGCGAAGATAGCCCGCCAACCGGTTCACCTGTTGTTGATCCTCGCGGGAGTAACTGATGAATACGTCCGGACTCACTTTGGATTATCTGCCTTTGCGAACCTTCTCCACAAGAACTTTAAAACCTGGGTGATCTTTGTATTCGTAAATGAAAAACATGTTTCCAAAACCATTGGCCAACCTCCCTTTTTCAAATGCGTCATTGGCAAGTTCGAGAAATTTATCGATGCCAACTTTGAGCACGATCCTATGCTTGAGCCTTGTATCGTTCGTTGTTTTATCTAGTTCATCCGCCTTTTTATAAAACATATCGGATTTGGCAGGGTCGGTATCCTTGTAGTAATGAATCAACACATCGTAAATCGCTTGATTTTTATTCGCAATGCCTTCGATTTCCTTAATGAGATTCGTTATTTCCTCTTCCTTGTTTCCCGCTCGCGAGTATGTGTTGTATAGGCTCTCCCAAAGTTGGTAAAAGCTCGGGTTGATGGTTAATCCTTTTTTTATGTATTGTTCGGCTTCTTCAAATCTTCCAAGCCTTATGCAGGTGCTATTCAAATTCAGCATTAGCACATGATGGTTGGGATCCAGTTCTTTTCCCCTTAACAATGATTCGTATGATTCTTCAAGGCGGCCTTGGGTGCCTAAATTGATTCCGAGCCATTGATGCGCTTGGGTGATTTTTGAATCCAGGCTAATCGCTTTTTTATAGCTCTTTTCCGAGTCCTTGTATTTCCATTCGTAATCAAATTGAATCCAGCCAAGTGATATGTATGCCTCGGCTAGGTTTGGATTTCTCGTGATGGCGTCCAGTACATTTTTTCTTGCTTTGGGATAGGCCTCATCGGTGTTCATGTATCCGTACACCGCCAGCATACTGTATGCGTCTGCGATTCCAGCAAACGCCAACGCAAAATTATCATCCAGCTCAATGGCCTGTTCATAAAGTTTAATGCTTTGCTTCATGCCAGCCTGCGATCGTGTCATCCAGAGTGATCGGCCCTGGGTGTATAGCCTAAAGGCCTCGGCGTTGTCGGTGTGCTTTGAGTTGATGTTTTCCGATGTTTTGGATCCGAGTTGGATATCCAGTGAACTCGCCAACTTGGAGGCGATCTGGCCCTTGCCGTCGAAGACGGTAGCAGGCGTGGCTTCGATATGTTCGCTCCAGACGTTGGAGAGATTGTCTGCGTTGATGAAGTCCAGATTGAGCGAGGTTTTGCCGCCGGTCACCGTGATGGAGCCGTCCAGGATATAATCGACGTTCAGGTTGGATTTTATTTTTGAAACATCCCGGTTGGCACCTCGATAGGTGTTCACCGAAAGCCCTGCTATGATGGTGACGCCGTCAATCTTGTTGAGAGCCGTCTTGAGTTCGTTGTCCATGCCGCCTCCGACCCATTTGTCCTCCTCCTTTGCAGCGTTGACCTCAAAAGGCAGCAGGGCGATACGGTGAGAGCCGTTGGATGGCTGGGCTGAGCTGGATGTGTTTTGCGGGGTTAATGGTGAGCCAGGGGGTTGCGCGTCCCGGTTGCCTTTGGTCAGGAAGACTCCGGCCACGGCCAGCACGACAACGGCTGCAGCGATGGCGATCCACTTGCCGGCGTCGCCTTTGGCCTTTGGCGGGGGCATGTGGCCCGTGCTGGTGCCGCGCCCAGGGCGGCTGGGTGCAGTCTCCGCTTGGGCAAGCGTTTGGGCGTCCTGCTCCGCTTGGCCAACACCCAGGCGGCGGATGGTTTGGTGGACGAACTCGTAGGCCTTGGCCTTGTCGAGCGTGTACAGCGCGATGTTTTGGATGCCGGCCAACTGGTACTCCATCGTCTCCGGGATATCGCACTGTTCGAGATAGATCGGCAGGATGATTTTCTCCCGCTCGCTGGCCATGGCGAGTTCCTTGACGACGTTTTTGGAACCGGTGGAATGTCGGCTGATGGCTAGGATGAACAGGTTGCATGCTCGGATGGCCTCGACGATTTCCTTGGTCCATATGGTGGCACCGTGAATATCGGTTTCATCCATCCAAACGGCAATCCCCTGTTCACGCAGATACTCAACCAGCCTGATGACTTCCTGCTGGTTTTCCCTCGAGTAGCTGATAAAAACGTCTGGACCCATGGGGAGATCGATGGAAGCAATCTGATAGATTACTGTCAAGGAGCAAACCCCTTAAATTAAAGGTTTTTTCGAGTGTTTTCAGGTTGCCAGAGAGAGGTGTGCGATACAGTTTTTGTCATTCGCGGATCATGCTGGGGCTGAGAACCAACCATTGGAGTCGGCGCGAGTTTCTCTCGGTGGGAAGCTTGGGACTGGGCGGCTTGGCGCTACCGGATCTGCTCCGTGCGGAGGAAGCCGTCAAGCAGGCTGGCGGTCTGGCCAGGGACAAGTGCGTCGTGTTTCTTTTCCAGCACGGCGGGCCGTCGCAGTACGAGACGTTCGACCCCAAGATGAGCGCGCCGTCCGGCATCCGCTCGATGACCGGCGAGATCCCGACGACGATTCCGGGCATCACGTTTGGCAGCACGATGCAGCGCCTGGCCAGGCTGGCTCACAAGTTTTCCATCGTGCGCTCGTTCACCACGGAGAGCAACGCGCACGACACCAAGCCGATTATCAGCAAGCGGTACTCGGCTGGGGCGCACGTCGGCTCGCACTACGCCCGCGTCGCGGGCGCGAACAATCCGCGCAATGGCATGCCGCGTAACCTGTCGCTGTTCCCACGCGCGGTGGACAGTTCCGCCAAGCCGGTGTTCATGGATCTCGGCCGGTTCGACAGCACCGGGCCGCTGGGCTCGGCCTATGCGCCGTTTGCGCCGAGTGGCGACGGGAACCTCAAGCGCGACATGCAACTGGCCATCGATCCGGCGAGACTCGACGACCGGCGCAGCCTGTTGGCCCAGCTTGACCAGTGGCGACGGGTCATCGGCGAGAGCGACATCGCCGAGAGCTTCGACCGGTTCCAGTCGCAGGCCTATCAAACGCTCACGGGGAGCGTGTCGGAGGCATTCGACATTACGCGCGAAGACCCCAAGCTGATCGAGCGATACGACACATCGAGGCTGATGGATGTCTCGCGCATCAGCAAAAAGTGGAACAACCATCCGCGCTACGCCGAGCACGTGAACAGCCTCGGCAAGCTGCTGCTGCTAGCCCGGCGCCTGGCCGAGCGCGGCGCGGGCTTCATCACCATCACCACCAACTTCGTGTGGGACATGCACGCCGACGCGAACAACGCCACGATGATCGAGGGCATGGGCTACGTCGGCACGCCGTTCGACCATGCGGTGAGCGCGTTCATCGAGGACGTCGAGGCGCGCGGGTTGCGCGACAAAATCCTGCTCGTCTGCTGCGGTGAGATGGGCCGCACGCCCAAGGTGAACGCCCGGGGCGGTCGGGAGCACTGGGCCGGCGTGGCGCCGCTGATGTTGTACGGAGGCGGACTGAAGATGGGCCGCACCGTCCCAAAAACCAATGCATCAGGTTTGCAGTTCATCATCTTCATTTTACCGTCCATACTCCATATCCAAGCTTCAAACCCATAAGAATTCCCCGGCCACCCGTTCTTGGTATCGCTTGTTGTCTTCCAAAATCCGCAGGGCCAGCACTTTGCCCATGCGAATCAAAATCACCGACGAAAGCTCAGGCAGTTCCCGGGCCATCAATTCCAGCGTGTCAAAGTCCAGCACCAGCGTGATGGTGGGCAGGTCACAGTAAACATCAGCCGAGCGGGGCATCCTTGTGAACAGCGCCAATTCCCCAAAAAAATCGCCCTCACCTATCTCGGCCAGTGTTTCCTTTTTGCCACCCACGGTGACACTGGCAGTCACATGACCCTCCACAATGAGATACAGGGATTTGCCCGGTTCCCCCTTCCGAACAATCATCGTCCCCCCTGCAAACTTCCTGATACAGGAGAACATAATGATCTGTTCCAGCTTGTGGTCGGACAATTCTGCGAAAAGCCCAAACGACCTCAAGTTGTCCGGTGTTAATTTCACCTCCTCCTCGTCGACATCAGGGCTTGCACCCACCCGGATCGTTTTACCCTCATGCTTAGCCAACTTCGGCTTGATAAAGTCGATTTTTTCCCCCTGAAGCCAAAAATCAATCTGCTTGTCATGAACCCAGGTCTCGCTGGTGACCCGCCCATCCCTCGTCCACCGAAGCAGTGTTTCCCTGTCAACCGGGCCATAGACCAACTTGTCCACACCCCAAATGCTGTAACGCTCTTCTATACTGGACATTTTATTTTAGTTTGTAGCACTGCGAGCGACCACCCAGCAACCCGAGGCAGAACAAATCCCCGCGATGGACCTGGCTGTGCCGCGTGCAACTGCATCAAGCTTACCTTTCACCATCTCTAATTTACTGTCCAAACTCGCAGTCCAAGTTTAATCCCTAGCCAAGCTTCCAAAACTGCTGAACACCTTGATTCTCAACATTTAAACCCACATTTCAAAGAGAAAAAACTGTTCCACAAACAACAAATCCTCCCCATTTAAAACGAAAACATAATCATTTCTTGTCACTTGCCTGTCGTTTTTGCGGAGGCTTACCTTGTAATCACAATCCAGAATAACCCCTCCTGTAAAATTGATCCAAGTCAATCCCTAACAAACTATTTCATTTTTTGAGGTGAAAACCAAAGAAACCACCCCGCACCATAAGCGGTCTTTTGCGAAAAAATTATCCGGGTCTTAACCCATTGAAACCATCCCGACCGCCATTGGATATATTACAACGGCTTTCGTGAACGCCACGGCATTGCCGACCGCGGCCCGCATGGAATCGGTCTAGCCACGCTGAAGCCGACCGCTTCATCAGCTTGTCCACCAACGGCGCGCAGCTTGGCAGCGTTCTCACCAAGTCTTTTCTGATCGACGGCAGTCGTCAACAAGTCAACGCGCAGGGCGAACACATCCGCGTGGAAGTGCTTGATAAAAATGCAAAAAAATCCCTGGCCATACCTCCCAGTCTGGCAAAATCGACGCTCTGCGATGGGACCCCGTCTGGGTCAACGGCCGCGACTTGGCTGCGCTGCAAGGCAAACTCGTCCTGGCTCTGTTTGGTCGTTGCTCGCCATTTGGTTGTTAACCATAACTTTTCAGGTTAATCCTCGATCACAAGAACACTCTCACTGGCCATGCCGAGTTGACCTGGACAATAAAGATAAGGGGCTGGCATAGCTAAGGGCTAGGAAAGACTATGTCAGAGGCATGTATGAAAGGAAGAGTCGACTAAGCGGAAAGCAGAGAGGAAAG
>MPLX02278110.1_pt1 | contig 10152 bp, 10 predicted proteins | sample 1617341 | NCBI WGS metagenome assembly MPLX02 (sample SAMN05944804, study PRJNA350692) | marine metagenome | biome: marine; feature: ODZ; material: water; isolation source: 120 m water sample filtered on 0.2 um supor filter | place: Pacific Ocean | collected 2012-04-08 | depth 120m m | reverse complement strand
TCGTATGGGTTTTAAATATTTTAAAGAGAAAGAATGATTTGCTTTTCTTATTTTTGGCAAGCTAAATTTTAAAAAATGAAACTCATTATATCACTAGCTACAAGATTGATTCCTAGGCATTATTTACAGCATGTAAGCCATTTATTTTTAAAAGTCTTTTCTTTGTTTTTAAGAGGTAACCGATTTGAAGATCCAATAAATGGGAAAACTTATCGTAAATTATTACCTTATGGAAGGTTAAAATCAAGAGAAAATGCAATTGCCCCAGATAGTATGAGTTTGGAAAGACACCGATTGATGTGGCTTTTTATGAAAGAAAAAACAAACTTCTTTATAGACAACTTAAAGTTTTTACATATTGCACCTGAATACTGTTTTATCAAACTATTTAAGGCAATGAAAAACTTAGATTATACTACTGGAGATTTGATTTCACCTTGGGCTGATGTAAAATTTGATGTGCATGATATTCCTTTTGATGAAAACTCTTTTGATGTGGTAATTTGTAATCATGTATTAGAGCATGTAGAGGATGATCATAAGGTAATGACCGAGTTTTTTAGAATAATGAAGCCAGGAGGATGGGGAATCTTTCAAGTACCAATTGATAGTAATAACCCTAATACTGAGGAAGACAAAAGTATTACTGACCCAAAGGAAAGAGAACGGCTTTATGGACAAGATGATCATGTTCGCCAATATGGCTTAGATTATGGGAAGAAACTTGCTGCAGCAGGCTTTAAAGTAACTGAGAGTAATTTTATTAATGAACTTAGCCCTGAGTTAGTAGAGCGATATGCTTTACCTAAAGATGAAATACTTTATTTCTGTCAGAAAAAATAAGTAGTATGTCAGATAAGATATTAGAATCGCTTGGTAAGAATCTTAATAGAGACATGGTTACAGATTTGTTTCATAATGGTTTTTATTACAAGAATTTCCCCTTTTTATTAAAACATATGCAAGATAATGTAAAGCCATCCTCATGGCGTTCTGCATGGGTTGTGAATCATCTCATGAAAAAAGATGATAAGAGAATAAAGAAACATCTTACTAAAATCATTAAAAGTATAAACGGAAAAACAGACGGATATCAAAGAGAACTTATCAGAATTGTTCGAATGATGAATCTTTCAGAGAAGAACGAAGGCCTCTTTTTTGATATCTGCATGCAAGTATGGGAGGATGTACACAAAAAGCCAGCTACAAGACATTATGCAGGCTTGTTTATAATTGAAATGGCTAAAAAATATCCTGAAATAAAGAATGAGCTAGAATATTTAACAACTGATTATTATACCAAAACCCTCTCCACTGGTATTAAAAGAATTTTTGAAAGAGAGTTAGCAAAAATCATCTCATGAGAAAAATACTTATAATAATACTTCTTAGTGGTCATTTTCTATCTGCCCAAAATTTAAATAACCTAAGTTTTGGTACAGACACTACTTTTGAAGTAGTGAGCTGGAATATTGAATGGTTTCCTAAAAACGGACAAACAACAGCCAATTATGTTGAGACCATCCTTACAAACTTAGAGGCTGATATTTACGCTTTGCAAGAAATTGATGATACTACACTTTTAAAGCAAGTAGTTGCAAATATCCCTGGATATGAATGCCACTTTAAAAGCACTTATTACGGTGGTTTGGGTTATGTATACAACACAAATACTATACAGGTAAATGCAAAATATGAGATTTACACATCTCAACCTTATTGGAACGCTTTTCCTAGAAGCCCGCAAGTGTTAGATGTAACTTATAACAATAATCAATACTTTATAATTAACAATCATTTAAAATGCTGTGGAGATGGAAATCTAGATTCAAACGATCCATCTGATGAAGAGATGAGAAGATATATGGCTGTTTATTATTTGAAACAATATATTGATAATAATCTAGTAAATAAAAATGTAATCATAGTTGGGGATTTAAATGATGATTTAACGGATTCTCCTTCTCATAATGTATTTCAGGATATAATAACTGACCCAAGTAATTATCTATTTACAGACATGCAAATTGCAAATGCAAGCAATAATAATTGGTCTTACCCTTCTTGGCCTTCTCATTTGGATCATATCTTGATTACTAACGAACTCTTTAATGATTTTCAGAATCCGAACTCTTATATCTCAACTATTAAAATTGATGATTATATGAATTCTTGGAATCAATATGACAATAATATCTCTGACCACAGGCCAATTGGAATAAGATTAGTATATGGTACCGTTAGCACTATTTCTGAAGAAGATACTAAAAAGAAACTATTGAGAATTACTGACATACTTGGAAGAGAAAGTAAGTTAACTAATAATCAATTATTAATTTACTTCTTTGATGATGGCACTGTAGAGAAGAAAATTCGCAATTAATCTTGTCGTTCTGGTTAGTGCATTTTCATGTAATCCCTAGATAAAAAGAAGACATGACAAATCCAGAATGTGATATAAGACATTGTATTAAATGGAAGGGCTACTACTAATACCCTATATAAATTACCTTCTTAGTTTCAAAAAAGTCCTCAGTAAAGAAATCTGAGATATCATATTTAGTGTGAGAAATTCCTCTTAACTCTTCAGATAAATCACCCCCTTTTAAATAAAGGATTCCATTCTTTAATTTATTACTGTGTTTTTTATTGAATTTACCTTTAACCCATTCTTTAAAGTCAGTCATATTGGTAACAGCACGGCTCACTACAAAATCAAATTTTTCATTAATTTTTTCAGATCTTTCGTGCATAGTGCGAACATTAGATAAACCTATAGCACTAATTACTTCATCTACCACTTTTATTTTCTTTCCAATACTATCAACAAGAAGAAAATCAGCTTGAGGAAATAACATAGCCAATGGAATACCTGGGAAACCACCACCCGTCCCTATATCTAAAATCTTAGTTCCTTTTTCAAATGCTATCACTTTAGCAATAGAGAGTGAATGTAATACATGATGTAAATAAAGTTCAGAAATAGTTCTTCTAGAAATTACATTTATCTGAGAATTCCAATGCTCGTATAATTCTTGTAATGCAGTAAATTGTTTGATTTGTTTTTCCGATAAATCAGGAAAATACTTGTGAATAATTTGCATTTAAAACTTACCTTTATGCCCTGACATAATTTTAAAGAGCTGTTCACGACTTCTGTGCAGTTGTGCCTTTACTGTCCCTAGTGGAATATCTAATTCTATTGCTATTTCATCATAAGTAAACTCCTTAAAATATCTAAGCTTCACAAGAGTTCTATAGTTTGGTTTTAGCTGCTCAACTATCTGTCTTAGTATTTGGATTCTCTGCTTTTTTACCATCAATTGCTCAGGATTTGGTGAATCGGAAGGAATGTCAAAACTTTGTTTTTCCCCTTTATCATTCACCATGAATTTATCAATCGAAATAGTAGGCAATTTTCGTTTTCTTAAATAGTCAATACAATTATTTTTGGCAATGGTAAACAGCCAAGTGCTAAATACATAATTAGGAACATAAAGGTGGAGTTTTTTAAAAGCCTTACCAAGGGCTTCAATGGTCAAATCTTTAGCAATATCCTCATTCCCAACTTTTTCGAAAAGCATAAAATAAAGAGGATCCCGGTAAAGCCGCATCAATTCATTATAAGCTTTGGTATCTCCAGTATCAAGTGCACGATTTATTAGGAGTAAATCTCGTTTGCCTTTTTCTGAAAGTTCTTTACCTATTACCATCTTGTTGGTTTTTTAAAGGAGTTCAATAATACAAAAATTCCTTGTATAACAATATGCAGGATTTCCAGTAGTGGATACCAAATAAGTAAATCGGATAATTTTAGCTTTTTCATTAGTGGCAAATAGAGAACATAAAACATTAAAGTTCTAAAAATAAATAGAGGCAAAACAACTAGCAATGTACTTTCAAAAAAGATTAATATGGTAAATGACAACCAAAACAAAAGTTGTGAAAGAGGCCAAATCCCTAGTAAAAACTTGAAAATAAATTTGTATTTCTCTGAGGTAGTAATATGCCTTCTTCTCTGAAAAATCCACTCTTTCCAGCTTTGTTTTGTTTCGGAGATTGTATGACTATCCTCATCAATTTCAATAGCAATATTTTGTTTTGTAGCTACTTCTTGTATAAACAAATCATCATCACCAGATGGAAGAAAAATATGAGAAGCAAAACCTTTATTGTTAAAAAAAACAGATTTTTTGTAAGCTAAATTCCGCCCAACACCCATATAAGGCAAAGATGACAATGCAAAAGAAAAATACTGCAAAGCCACATTAAAGCCATCAAAACGGATCAGAGCATTTAAGAGGCCTTTTTCCTTTTTATAAGCCCCATAGCCCAATACAATTTGCTTCTTTTCGAAATTACTGACCATTTTACTCAACCAGTTTCTAGATGACGGTATGCAATCAGCATCCGTTAAAAGCAAATATTCATGCTTTGCAGCTTTTATCCCCAAAGTAAGTGCAAACTTTTTGCCAACCCTATGTTTTACATGCTCTTCAATCTTTACAATTTTTAAGTTTTGATACTTTGCTTTCAATTCTTTTAGCACATATTCTGTATTGTCCTTGGATTGGTCATCCACTAGCACAACTTCAAAATCTGTGTATTCTTGTTCTAATATTTTCGGTAGAAATTCGGAATATTTTCTGCTTCATTTTTGGCACATACAATTACGGATATTGGTTCATTAAAAGTTGTTTCTGATAGTTTATAAACAACTAGACGTACAAAAAAATACAGCACATAAAAAAGCTGAATAATTAATGAAAAAACAAAAATATAAAAGAGAATTTGTGTAAAAAGTTCCATTAGCACAAAAATAATTTATTTGCGGAAAAAAAGGCAAATAGTAAAACTTATATTTGTCACCATGAAATTTGATTTACTGAAAACAGATAAAGCATCAAATGCTCGGCTTGGAGAAATTCAAACGGCTCACGGAAAAATTCAAACGCCCATCTTTATGCCGGTGGGTACTGCTGGTACTATAAAAGGGGTTCATCAGCACGAGCTTGTAGAAGATACAAAAGCACAAATTATTCTTGGAAACACTTATCATTTGTATTTGCGCCCAAAGTTAGACACCATTGAAAAGGCGGGCGGTTTGCACAAATTCATTGGCTGGGACAAACCCCTTCTTACCGATAGTGGTGGATACCAAGTTTATTCCTTAGCAGAAAATAGAAAAATTACGGAAGAGGGTGTAAAGTTCCAATCGCACATTGATGGCTCTTATCAGTTTTTTTCTCCTGAATACGCTATTGATATCCAAAGAAAAATTGGAGCAGATATTATCATGGCTTTTGATGAATGCACACCTTACCCATGCAAATACGATTATGCCAAAGACTCCTTGCATTTGACTCACCGTTGGCTCAAAAGATGTTGTAATCGCTTTGATGAAACTAAAGGATTGTATGGATTTGAACAAAGTTTTTTTCCTATTGTGCAAGGAAGTGTGTATAAAGATTTAAGGGAGCAATCGGCTGAGAAAATTGCATCCTTTGAAAGAGAAGGAAATGCCATTGGCGGACTTTCAGTTGGCGAGCCACACGATTTACTTTACGAAATGACAGATGTGGTTTGTAGTATTCTGCCAAAAGACAAACCAAGATATTTGATGGGAGTTGGCACGCCTACTAATTTGTTGGAGAGTATTGCTTTGGGAGTTGATATGTTCGATTGCGTGATGCCAAGTAGAAATGCTCGAAACGGAATGCTTTTCACCTCAAAAGGGACAATTAATATAAAAAATAAAAAGTGGGAGAATGATTTTTCAATATTAGATGAAAACGGAACATCTTATGTAGACAAAACCTACACAAAAGCATATCTCAGGCATTTGTTTGCAAGTGGTGAACTTTTAGGTAAGCAAATCGCAACTTTGCACAATATTCGTTTTTATCTGTGGTTAATGCAAAAAGCAAGAGAGGAAATAAAAAATGGTACTTTTGCTCCTTGGAAGAATAAGATGGTAAAAAAATTAGATATTCGTTTGTAAAATGAAAAAACTAGATTGGTATATCATAAAGAAGTTTTTTGGCACTTTCTTCTTTTCCATTTCCCTTATTTTGGTAATTGTAATTGTTTTTGATATCTCAGAAAAAATTGATGATTTCATGGAAAGTGAAGCACCACTAAAAGCCATTATATTTGATTATTATCTAAACTTTATTCCATTTTTTGCTAACCTTTTTAGTCCGCTTTTTATTTTTATTGCCGTTATCTTTTTTACCTCAAAAATGGCAAACAATACCGAAATAATTGCCATCCTAAATAGTGGAATGAGTTTTTGGAGATTACTGCTTCCTTATCTTGTTACGGCTGTTTTTCTTGCTTCTGCATCCTTTGTATTGGGAAATTTTGTGATTCCTCCTGCCAATAAAGTAAGAATTGATTTTGAAAACAAATACATCAAAAATAAATTTCGTTTTAGAGGAAAAAATATACATCTGCAACTTCAAAAAGGACAATACGCCTATATGGAAAGCTACAATAGCACAAAGGATATCGCCTACAAATTTGCATTGGAAAATATAAAAGATGGAAAACTCCAATCTAAACTAAATGCAAATTACATTAAGTGGGATAGTACATCAGGAAGGTGGCAAGTAAACAGATGGCAAATCAGGGAATTTTTAGAGGAGGCAGAAAAACTAAGTAAAGGGGAACGATTGGATACCCTCATCAATTTGAAACCATCTGATTTTAAAACTCGCCTTAGTAAAGTAGAAACCATGAACCTTTTTGAACTAAACAAATACATAAAAGCAGAACAGCTAAAAGGAACAGCAAATATCGTCTATCACAAAGTTGAAAAACACAAACGCATGGCTTTCCCTTTTGCTTCCATCATACTCACGGTAATTGGGGTGGCAGTAGCAAGCCGAAAATCAAGAGGGGGAATTGGTCTGCATTTGGGCGCAGGACTACTTATTAGCTTTTCCTACATTTTATTTATGCAAATTTCCACAACTTATGCCACAAATGGCAATCTCTCCCCGGCTTTGGCAGTATGGCTACCCAATATTTTGTATTTATCTCTGGGAATATTTTTGGTGCTGAAATCGCCAAAATAGATCTTAATATTTAGATACTAGACTTTAACAAATCAAAAAAACGACTTTCTTCATTCAATAATTATCTTTTTTTCTACTATTCCATCATCAAAGATATAGAATAAGACTTCTCCCTTTGTTCCATTACTCTCCCTACCCAAAATATCAGTTACTTTTATTAAAGTTCTTTGGTTAGTACTACTGTAATTTATTGCTGATGTAGGATTGAATGTAAAGTTTAAATTTACAATGCTATCACAACCAACTGAATTAAATAATGTAATAGAATAATCTCCTGAAGTTGTTAATATCAAGCCATTCCAACTTATACTAATATTGGAAACAAGGGTGTCAAATGATGCGGAATTGTAATTACAACTTCCATCATTAGTATTTGCTAGTGGATCATAATTACAAGCAAGTGGATCAGTACATCCTAAGATTATATAACAATTTCCTAGCATATTACTATCTAACCACACCAATCTATCTTCAAGCCAATCTTTTAAGATATCAATTTCTTCCTGATATGTGTTGCCAATATAATAATTGGGCCAAATGTAAGTTCCTAAAATGTCCCATTTCTGGAAATTTCTTTGCTGTGCATCATTTAAATATAAGGCAATACTATCTATAAAATTAAAAACAGAATCCTGATGAAAACTCCTCTCTCTTAAATACTCCCATCTACACTTAAGTTTATTTTGATATGTTGTATCATCCAAAAGTCTTTCGAACCAGAAAGGATTATTACCTACATCACTACATGATCCATCTTGCTCCCAGCCACTTGTGCTCCAGCCATCACAATAATAAGCATTTCCGAAGGCTAAATTATAATCCCAAAACGGTCCCATAATTAACTTCCCACCATTACTATTCCTATCTTTATACATATAGGTACTTAATCTATAGCCATCAATATTTCTTGAGAGTTCATTTATTATATATAAATCAATAAAAGAGTTTACATCAATATATTTAGAATATCCTATTAAGGTATCTGCGAAATTTGGACCATCTAGAGCATATTCAAAACTATCTACAAAATGTTCAATATAATCTAATTGTTGTGGCAACATTACAGGTGCTTCCGGATAATGATATTGAATATACAATGAACCTCCTCCAATATCTGGAAAGTCTGAAAGCCAATCAGTACCGCCAGTTCCTGTATACTTATCAACTTTTATTATATAACCTCCTGTCAAACTATCTCCAGCCAAATCATCAGAATCTAGTTTTGCAATATCTACCCTATCATTATCTCTTTTTATCTTTTCCATCAAGATATAAATACCTTTGTAATCTCCATCTACAACTAGTTCGCAATACACAGTTCTAGGTGAATAATTTCCCATTTTTCGTCCCAAATCAAAAGTTAAGAAATTACGCACTAATGACTTATCTGAATAAGGAGCATATAATATCCAATCATTTTCTACAGGCATTCCTAAGAGTGAAACATTATTATTGTTTCCAATAGAATCTTGTGTTTCTAAAGCATATGATTTTTTTGGAAAGGATTGTGATGAACTCCCTCTGTATTCAATACTAATTTTACCATTGTAATTATTAAAAGGATCATTTATTGAGTTAATAAAACCGAATCCATTGTTAATTATCCCCATATCACAGACGATTCTTGGATCATCTATAATAGTTTGTCCCAATGTATTAATTACTACAATTGGTAAATTTGAAGTAGAAAATATCAGAGGTGGCTGAAACCAAGATGGATTTGGAAAGTAATTACTACTATTTGTCGCAATCCCAAAAGCAAGAAAAATACGAGATGATAAATCGGACGAATTAATATTGTCATTATGTACTTGAACAGAAAGCACATTATTTCCTGGCAAGATGTTATCCTTTAGAATTTGAGTATTTATAACAAACTGATCTGGTGTACCTCCCTGATACATTTGTGCTTCATGCAAAGATATTGATCCTTGACTAAAAGCAGGATGGTCTCCAATAGTTCCAATATTAGCTCTTGCAATTTCTACATTATTTAGATAAGCAACAAAGGCATCATCATAATCAACATTAAGTACGGCTTCCACTATATCTGCTGTATCTACAATAGTAAAAGTTCTTCTTAGATATAAAGAAGTCACAGCTGAAATTAAAGTTGAATCATCACCATCTCCATAACCGATACCTCCCTGACCACTTAACCATGTAGTGTCATTAAAGTTTAATTTCCGCCAATTTGTATCAGGTTCAGATGTGCCTTCTAAATACTTCCAAACGTCATTATCAAATATGACCGTTTCCCAATGGTCTATATTCTGAGAGATGGTAAAAAATGGCAAGCATCCTAATAGTAGTATTAGTTTTCTCATTCAATAATTATCTTCTTCTCAACTGTTTCATCATCATAAATATAAATTAGTAGCTCATCCTTTGTTCCTTTTGTTTCTCTTCCTAATACATCTATTTTTCTAAGAAGGTCTTTGTTTGTAGGGCTTTCTTCAATGCCTGTTCCACTACAATTAGTACTAAAATAATGTTGCGGATCAATATTTCCATTAGCTACTGTCCAATTGGCTGTTGACCAAGCCACATCATCTACTTCTATACATGAGAGCTGTAGATTGTGAGTGCAACTCAACCCTAATTGTTGATTGCTGCCGTTTCTTAGATCTAAAGAGACCAAATCATTATCATCACAATTAATCCCTTGTAAATTAATATTATTACTAATATTTAAAGTAGTTAGCTGATTAGCTCCACATGCTAAAGCAATGAGGTTAATATTGTTGCTTAAATCAAGATTTGTTAACTGATTAGCAAGACAAGCAAGACTATCAAGCATTATGTTGTTACTTAAATCTAAGCTTGTAAGTTGGTTATGCTGACATTGAAAGTTGGTAAGCATCTGGTTATTAACTACAGATATCAATTGAAGTTGATTTGCTGCACAATTAAGGTTTCTCAAAAAAGCATTACTACTAACATTTAATTGAATAATTTGGTTCTGACTAACATTCAATTCTATTAATGAAATATTATTACTCATATCTATACTAGTTAGATTATTAAAAGAGCACTCTAAGATTAATAAATTATTAAAATCTTCTCTTCCAGT
>MPLX02204194.1_pt1 | contig 10154 bp, 5 predicted proteins | sample 1617341 | NCBI WGS metagenome assembly MPLX02 (sample SAMN05944804, study PRJNA350692) | marine metagenome | biome: marine; feature: ODZ; material: water; isolation source: 120 m water sample filtered on 0.2 um supor filter | place: Pacific Ocean | collected 2012-04-08 | depth 120m m | reverse complement strand
GATCCAGGCATGCCACCTCCAGGTGGTGATGCAGGCATGCCGCCTCCAGGCGGTGATATGGGCATGCCGCCTCCAGGCGCCCCACCAATGGGCGGTGATCCAGGCATGCCACCTCCAGGTGGTGATGCAGGCATGCCGCCTCCAGGCGGTGATGCAGGCGCTGGTGGCGGTGCACCACCCCCCGCATAGTGAGAGCCAGTTGACGCTCCAGGTCTCGATTAATAAATATCGGGACCTGCATATTTCTCTGACATAGACAGGTAAAGAGTTAGAGAAATCATCAATAGGACTTAAAGCCCAAGCAGTGCTGAGAAGAAAATAATCACAAGTGTCGGCCATAAATCGACCCTTGCCTCATCATTAAACAGACCGAAGAAAGTGTTTAAAGATGAGTAAAGTCTCATGAATAGACATGAAAATGATATTGCTTGCAGATAATCCTAGGCAACACTGAAAAAAACAAAGGGCTTACTTAGGCGTCGGCATGCATCTATAAACCGGACAAGTAACGCCTATCAAATCATTTGATAATCACAATTAGTTTTTACAGATGGGGGCAAAGAAAGGCAGCAATAATTACCAAGTGCAATAGTAAAACTTTCAAAAAGGACTACGAAAAGCAAAGGCGTTGACCAAGCAATCTGCTGAAGCAAGCTGGTAAAAAAATAAAAACCATTTATCAGACGAATGAGAGTACCCATTCATCGTCTTCTGGCTATATCAACTCTACAAATAATAGCCAAGACAGAATGAATAGGTGATACGGGAGACAAGGCTTTATCTAAGCAATTTTGCCGCCTAAAAACAGAAAACCAGATTACTATCTGAAACGGATCAGGCAAAGAAGGCTGCAATAATATCTCATGATTTTCATATTATCCATATAAAGCTTCGACATGCTGACATCAAAGTTGCAACATGAATGATATATCTAACAATTAAAACACTATACTAATACCGACAAATTGCTATGAATAAATTTCATGTCGGCGAATTAATGGATGATTATCTAAAACCTCTGGCGACGTCTCTACATGTAATCCTGGGAATAAAACATTCAGTGAACAGAGCATGTAGAGATAGCGTACTTGCTAAGATTTAAACATCTACAACATTTAGTTTATCTTAGAGCAGCATATTTTTCGGAAGAGCAGGGCAAATGAACCCTGACAATTTCTTATGACTGATAAAACACATATTTCACTAGAGGAATACTGCAGAGGATTTATTGGGGCTGGCAATAAATGGCCTGAGCTTCCTCTTCAAGAGGAAGCAGATCTAAGCTGGTGGACCGAATGGATAAAAGACACTCCCCCAAGCAAGCATTTTGAGGGTATACGTTATTATCTTCCACAACTCTGGATTAAACCACAAAAAGAAGCAAGTAAATCGGAAACCTACAAGCGTTTAGTACTTAAAGGAGAGTCATACATTGAATCCAAGCAAGATGCGATTCTTGACCTAAAAGATCCAGCTGGATTTTCAATTCGACTAGCGGAACACCCATGCGGAACATTACCCGTAATAGAAATCGAGGACCGTGATGACTTTCTGAATGTCTTGTTCTGCCTAGCTTATCGCTGCGAACAAAATACAATTCAGCCGTCTGTACATGCTCAGGCCATCAGTGGCTTAATTCACTGGGGCTTGATCCGAAAAGTAAACAATCTACTAAGAGCAAAGCTCATCATTTTACATCGATCTCCTTATAGTTCATTACCAGCAAGGCTAATACCAGGAAATCCAACGAATGAGAAATGGCTTGAATTATCTGAACATTGGCGACTTGAGCATGAACTTACACATTTGGCCACTAAACGGTTGGCAGGTGAAATGCGACTAAACCTTTATGATGAGCTGATTGCTGATGCCCTAGGAATGCTCAAAGCACTAAAGATATTTTCTGCAGATCTTTTCCGAATAGGACTCGGCCTAAATATGGATTCAACAACAGAAAAAAACGGCAGGGTTTATACATATTTAAGAGAAGTGAATACGAAAGATCAGCTAACTGTCTGCAAATATGCCCTACAACGGGCTTGTGAACTAGAAGAATTAATCACATCAAGGTCAATCCCAAATGAGCGTATTGCACTGCTAAGATACCTCACATTGCATAGACTCGATCAACCATTTTAAAAAGGATAGGATTACTCGATTGCAGAAAAGGATACTGGAGAGCTGGTACATGTTAAAGGCTTGATTGAGGGAGATGGCACATATTCGATTGCTTATGATATCAGTGGGATTATCGTCATGATACAAACTAGAAATGAAAAAGACCCAGGAGAAATAAAAGAAGTTGATTTTCCGAAAAATACTTGGACTTAGAGCGAAGAACAAATAGACATCTCGAAAACTATGATTAAAGATATTCTTTGATCTAGTAAAGAGATTAGTTAAGACACCTAAAGAGATTAAATCGAATGCTTGCATTTAATAGTCATCACTTCGGGCGAGAATGATTTCCTATTATGAAATCAGCCTTATCAAGTACTCTCAGCGACTTCATTGAGCAGAGATGAATAAGGGCTTCCCTGTATAGCAGCCATCTGACTATGGGTACCTCGTTGAACGACTTCTCCTTTATCTAAAACTATAATCTCATCAGCGTCTCTAATTGTACTCAATCGATGTGCAACGATGATCTGGGTGCAGCCCCTACGGCGAAATGCCTCATCGACTAAACGTTCAGTTTCAGCATCTAAAGCAGAAGTTGCCTCATCAAGAATTAGAATTGCTGGATCTTGAACTAATACCCTGGCTATCTCTAAACGTTGTCGCTGACCACCTGAAAGATTGCGGCCACCTTGGGTGAGTTTTGTTTCAAATCCATCTGATAACTGTAAAATTGTCTGCAGAATCTGTGCATCCATACAAGCCTTTTGTAGTGTCGCATCTTGAATCCGTTGGTTCCAAAGAGTGAGGTTATCTCTAACGCTGCAGCCATAAAGAGCGATATCCTGCTGAACCATTGCCAATGAAGCGACTGCTATTTTTCTCGGTATTTGAGTTAAAGGAATTCCATCATATAGAATCTCTCCACTTGTAGGCTGGTATAGACCAGCAATCAATCGAGCTACTGTACTCTTACCAGAACCACTACCACCTACAAAAGCAATCCTTTGCCCCGGCTTGATAGACACATTTAGATTATTGATAAGTGGTTCTTTAACTGGAACATATCCAAAACTCAGTGAACGAATCTCAATTTGACCAGAAAGGCGACTACGATCATCGGGAAAGGAAGCAAGAGTTTGATTAGAATTAAGTATTGGATCTATAGGCTGTTCTAAGACATCTTCAAGGCGAAGTACACTTGCAGAGAAATTAGGCAGTCCGCGGACAAAATTAATAACACTTTCGATCTCACCCTTGAGGCTAAAGGCTATTGTTTGCGCGGCAAGCAACATTCCAATTGTTAACTCTCCTTTTATAACTAGTAAAAACCCAACAGATAGAATCAAAACCTCATTAGTTGTTGTCAGCATACTTGGAACTAATGCCATGCGTGCATTGCGCATGCTTACTTCCTGATCAAAATTAAGCAAACGTGTTTGATAGCCGCTATATCTTTTAAAAATATCTTTTTCAAGTGCGGCTGACTTGATCGATTCTATTTCTCTTACTGCACCTACAACAATAGCTCCTGTCTTAGCTGTATCCTTGCTAATTTGCAAGCTAGCGTCTTCAAGAAAACGCAAGTTGAGGCTGACAACTATCGCATTAATACTAGTAGTAGCGATTACAATTGAGCCTAGGATTGGGCTATAGAGAAAAGTAAGTATCAAATAGAAAACTAGTAGTGTTGAGCCAGTTGCTAATGGAATCAAGCTGCTAGCAATAAAATCAGATATTTGGTTATTATATTGCATCCTAAGTGCTATATCTCCAGAGTAGCGCTGTGAGAAGAAACGTTCCGGAAGGGATAAAACATGCCGTTCAAACTGTGCTGCAAAACGTCGAGTTAATCGCTTTTCGAGAGCTATGGTACTCATCAACTGAAGTTGTTGCACAATGGCTTGAAATATGATCGTAAAAGCAAATGCCCAAAGCATTGGCTTAAGCCATTGTTGCAGTTGGTTGCCAATTACTTCATCCATATATATTTGCGCGTAAATCGGCATTACTAGCTGAGGAAGAACTAGTACAAGACCAGTCAATAAAGTAAATAACAAGGCAAATCTTTCTGTTGACATCCTTCGGAAAACAATGGGCCAAACCGAAGGGGCTTTACCAGCTTTTTTAAATTCTGGTGTAGGGTCTAGGGTTAATACAATGCCGGTATAACTTGTTTCAAATTCATCCTTCGTTACTGAGCGTGGACCAACAGCAGGGTCGTTAAGCATAACTTTGTCGCCTACAAATCCTTCAAGAATCAGAAAATGATTAAATTCCCAAAAGAGAATTACAGGCAGCTTAACTTCCTGGAGTTGAACCAATCCCTTCTTAAATCCTTTACCATTTAGGGAAAGAGATTCACCTGCCAAAAGAAGATTTGCTGCGTCACTTCCATCTCTAGACACGCCACACAATTCACGTAATTGAGTCAAGGGAACATACTTTCCAAAATGCTGTAGAATGATGCTTAATGAAGCAGCTCCGCATTCTGTATTCTCCATTTGAAGAACTGTTGGGGTGCGTACCCAGCTGCCGTCGGACTTTGCAACTTGTGTTAACCAGATCTGTTTTATTTCACTGAATAGCTTCATGACTTTTCCTTCTTAAGGATCAATAGATGCCGCTCAGGTCTCTGAGCAACGGAATGACATAACTTATTGGAGGGCGTTGTTCAACAACAACACTAATATTAGTATTTGTACCTGGAGTAAGCGAAAGGTCTGGTCCAGGTCCTCCACCCCAATCATAGCCACTAAGAGTATTCTTGCTTAGCTTAAGTGAAGTAGTAACCTCTATGAGTGGCACATTATTTGGGTTGATACTATTCACTGTAGCTTGATTACCAAGTCTAAGTTTCAAGGCAGCTTGGCTTATGGGCAAAGGGCTAATTTCTGTAATCACGCCCTGTATACCACCATGACGTTGCTGTTTAGTCGTTGTAGGTGTCACTCTTACAGGCTGGCCCAACTTTAGCCTTTTGCCATCTTTAGCAGCAAAGAATCCTAAACTAATCAGATCATCATTACTTTCCATAACATTAAATTCAAATAGTATTGTGGCCGGCTGAATATATTGACCAGTTTGAACTTGACGACCAACAATGCAGCCATTATGGTGGGCTTTAACTGCAGCCATTTGACTAATTTTCTCTTTTATCTTAAATAAAGTCAACTGTTGTTGCTTGATCCTTTGATTGCGTCGATTATCTTCAGCAAAAATCTGGGCTTCTAAATCTCTAGTCTTTTGCTCACGTCGAGCATAATCATCAGCACTTATAGCGCCACTACGGGCATATTTAGAGACACGTTTCAACTCTCTCTCTAGAAGTTCATAACGTTTTCGAGCATAAGTTTCCTCACCACGATCATCATTAATGAGTTGGGTAAGTTCATCCTCAGCTTTTTTCTGTTCTAATATCAATTCAACAGGATCGATCAACGCCAAAGTCTCTCCTTCTTTTATGCACGTTCCTATATCAAACGGCATACTCTTTATTCTACCTGCTATTTCTGCCTGAATTAAATGAATGGTATTTGGAGTTGTTAACACTCCACTGCCTTGGATACGTATAGGGAGACGGCCAAATATCGACCATATCACAATATATACACTGAAACTCAGCAGACCAAATAATAATGCCCAATGGCCAGGTCTCAAAAGCTGCATAGGCTGGTCAAGTTGTTCAGGAGTATTGAGGGCATCAAGTGCTTTTTTTCTGAAGATTGACATTACTCTTTTACAAAGAACAGAGTGGATTAATTGAACTAAATGCTATGTCACTTGTCTTTTCATTAGCTCAGCAAAAAGGCCTTCTTTAGAAATAAGTTGATCGAAGCTGCCTATCTGCTTGATTTGACCATCCTGCAAAACAAAAATTCGATCAGCATTACGTATTGTACTCAGCCGATGTGCCACTGCAACTCTAGTGATTGACATTGATTGCAAGCTTTGAGTAACCATCATCTGAGTACGATTGTCCAATGCGCTTGTCGCTTCATCGAAAATAAGAATCTTGGGATTCCTCACTAAAGCCCTAGCAATACATAATCGTTGTCTTTGCCCTCCTGAAAGTGTACCCCCACCTTCAGGTAAAACAGTTTGCATACCCATTGGCATCTGACGAATGTCATCTGCCATAGCGACCTGCTCTGCAGCTTGCCAGGCTTGCTCTTGTGAAATCAAACTTCCACCAGCAATGCACTCGAACAGGCTGCCAGCCATGATGCTGGAATTCTGCATTACGGTTCCAATCTGCTCCCTAATCCGATCCTTACGTAGACCTCTCAAAGGTTGACCATCAAAACGAACCGTCCCTTCCTCAGGATCACCAAAGCCAAGCAGCATTCGGACAATCGTACTCTTGCCAGAACCTGAAGGCCCCACTAGGGCAATAAATTCTCCAGGATTGGCTGTGATGCTTACTTGATCAAGAATAAGAGGCTGATTACTTTCATAACGATAACTAACCCGGTCAAGTGAAATGGCTCCGTTCAATAAGCCTGGATCTACAAGATCATCAAGTGCTTCAGGCTTTGCTTCTAGGATTGGACGGGCACGTTCATAAATAATAGGCATATCAAAAGCACCAACAAACAAACTAGCTAGGCTGGCCATTGAACCAATAAAAGTTCCAAAGGCTGAGAAAAAACCAAGTAACTGACCAATATTTGGACTGCTAATGTTGGGATTCTGCAGGGCCTCTGAAGCCAACTTAGTAATTACTATATATAACAATAAGTTGCCAAGGTTAGGTATAATTGTCTGTAGCAAACTTGAGACTGCTTCCTTAGCATCTCTTAGCTGCTCAAGTGTGGTAATACGCCTAAAACTTTCACCCCACCAATGAGCTGCAGCCGATTCAGCTCCAGCCATCCTTAGTTTTGAGACAGAACTAATCAGTTCCAAATTGCGAGTTTGTGCAGCCCCTGCAACTATTTGTTGCTTGCGAGCAAGTGCCCTAGTCTGTAACCCTACGATTGCTGTTGGTATCATCAACATTAAAGCTACAACAATTGCCAAAACTGTCAATTTGACACTAATCCTCAACATAAAGAGGATGTATACACTGGTCAGTGCGGTTCTAAGTAGACCCCCCTCAAGTAGGGTCTGAATTTCATTCCGCAGTTGCTCGAGCGCAGAAAACCGTAGTTGGATATCGCCAAAAGTATATTTGCGAAAAAAATCAGTCGATAATGACAACATCCGATTCATCGCTGCAAATTGTGATCGCACCGCGCCACGTTGCTGCGCAATCTGTAATGAACGAGATTTCGTCCATTCAAAGGTTACCTTAGTTAAACCAGCGACACTTAAAATACCTGATATCTGTAAAAGTAGACCAAAATCTTTATCTGGAAGTGCCTGATTAACACCGATTGTGTTAAAAGTTGGTGTTAGCAAGCCTAATAAAGTAGAAGCTAAAATAACTGCAGTAGCTGTACGAAATCCGCCACTTAGAACACCAAGTGTTCCACCCATAAGCAATCCAGTTGCTCCCATGCCAAAGATCCACCTTGCTGCCCCAACATCCTTTCCAATTGACAATAAAAAGCCAATAGCAAGGCCAGTCAATAATCCACCGATAATGAATTTCTCAGTTTGTTGAGGCTTTCCATAGGCAAACTTCAACAAGCCGACTGTCGTAAGATCCTCTTGTATAAATCCTGGAAAGACATTAATCATACGAGGATTTAACTGGTTCAGTATATGATTACATTCCTTTATCGGGAGCGGTTTCTGCATTAATGCCGGTTGCCAAACTTGATAACCAGAGCTCTCAGAAAGAAGCACAATCGGAGATTGATCATTGTCATCCTGAAATCCAATCAAATGGCCACAATCCTTGTCTAGTGACATCTCATTCAAAAGGGTTTCTCGATGAATAAAACCACTTCGATCCAAAATACTAATCAATCTTTGGCGTGAATCCTTTGGCTCATAACTTGAATACTTAAGACTACGATTTAAGCGCTTGGCGATAAGTTCAAGGCCAGAAAGAAGTGCATCATTTTGATGATGAATAATACTAATACTATCTAGCTGACCTTCAGAGTTAGTTTCACTTGAGTTCCCATCTTCAAAGGACAGAAAAAGTCGGCGCTCTGAGCGATCATCAATGACATTGGACTGCTCTATCTTCTGCTTATTTTGATCCAAATGTGCCAACATTAAATTATTTACAAACCACAAAAAATCTTCCACTGATGGCTTGTCTAGAGTCTGCGATTTTGCAGTTATTTGCTGAGTCTTAATGTCTAGATTTTGTTGAATCAAACGATATATGATTACATACCAAATTTTATCTATATTAGCCTCTAGATTGATTGGATCAATCTCCTCCAAGATGCATGTTGTAACAGCCTTGAGTTGCAACTTAAGACTAGGCTGCTTTAAGGAAAGAACTGGGATTGTATCTCCTGCCTTGAAACTAAGTAGGCCACGTCTCTGCAACAAGATCCCTTCCTTTCCTATTGACTCGGCAACCACAGCCAACTCACCTTGGCGAAGGTAATAGGCCTTTATTGGCCACAAAATGTATTGGCCAACATTCAAAGAAGGAGGTGACATTAGCAATCAACTATTGAAGGTTACTAGCAGTTTTGTTCTGAAATTGCTTACAAAGCCAGTCAAAGCGGGATCCAGCTGTTGTGATACCAGAAAGCATGTCAAAGTCAATTGAATCATCAGAACTACTTACCTTCCCATCTGTTTCCTTTTCTTGACTACGATAAGCCAAGCCCATACCGGCCAGCTGATCTCGATCACGTTGAGAAAGCATACGCGACATCCCTCTATAAAAGCGCATGCCAAATCCAGTATTTGATTGAATCTTATCTTTAAGAGCAGCTTTATCTATACCAATGGTTTCCATACCCGTGGCCGCACGTACCGTAGCCGTGGTGAGATTATATTGACTATTGACCATCGACATCTCTCCAAGTAATTCACCTCGAGTTGAACTGCCGACAATTTTCTCCTTATCATCAATCTGAACACTTACGATTGCATCGCCGGCGAGAATTAGAAAAATTTCCGGGATAATCTCTCCCTGCCGGATTAATATCTGTTCCGAATTAAGGCGATACAATTGTCCTTTATTTGAAATCCAGATCACATCAGATTCCGAAAGATCACTAAACAGGGTTAAAACCTTGCGTAAAGGTTCAATAACATTTCCCGAGAACTTATGAACCATTGCATTCTGCTGCTGTATCTGTTGCGAGAGCTTTTGCGCGAATAAGTGATACAGAGCACGGCCAAGTGAAGAATCATTCTTGATTGCAGTGATTAGGGTGTCCTTGTTGACTGCAAGGATCTCACTGCCTGCTTCGGCCACTACAGTTGCAACAGGCGGGCGTGACTCAAGAAATGACATCTCACCAACCAGTGCGCCTTCAGAAAGCGTGGCTATCAAAACATCATCTTCACTGCGACTGGAAGTAGTTACAAATAAATTACCATGACGCAAAATATAAAACTCCTTACAATAATCACCTTCGTGAATCAGTGTTAAGGATTGCTTGGCAGAAACAACAGTGGCATTGCTTACAACCCACTCAATCAATTTCTCTTCGGCAATCAAGAAAAAGTTAAATTCCATAAACTTCTCGGCTCAACTCAATAATAATGTATTTTAGAAAAGCTCATCAAGGTTACGGATTTAGTTAATAAGTTTGTTTAGAAATGTAGCGCCATTTTCGCGTCCCAGGGATTGTGAATTTAAATAGATATCCCAAAGCCATAAGTGACTTTTCATCATGATCCCATCCAAGACAACTTTATTACATCGATAATCAATTAAATTTAGCCTAAGATCTTGCATTGTAGTTTTGTGGACTAGTCATACGAACAAAACAATATCATGCCTTGCATGAGGATAAATCATTGCAACTTTACTTCGTATTTCGGCTTGATCATTCTTTCCTTACATGAGTCAGAAAAATGGAATCTGATCATCTAAAAGCGTTTCTAGATCTCACGAGTTCATCCAAAACGTAGCCGAACAGACTTGGATCAGGTTCTTCGCTACCGAG
>MPLX02057341.1_pt1 | contig 10159 bp, 19 predicted proteins | sample 1617341 | NCBI WGS metagenome assembly MPLX02 (sample SAMN05944804, study PRJNA350692) | marine metagenome | biome: marine; feature: ODZ; material: water; isolation source: 120 m water sample filtered on 0.2 um supor filter | place: Pacific Ocean | collected 2012-04-08 | depth 120m m | reverse complement strand
TACTCAGTAGCGGCGATAGCGGCGACGATTGCGTCCAAGGGAACTGCATTCCTGGGGAGAGAGTCCACCGCCACCGTTGCAAGCCTTAGTAATTACTTCTTCTCGTTTTTCTGGGGTGAATGCTTTTCTATCTTCTAAAAACTTGCGTATACTCGGGGTGATCAGCCCTTCCCGTTCTAGTGATCCCAGACTCTGGGCGGCCATGGCTGTGCCAATCAATAAGAGCGAGAGGGTTGTGCTTCCAACCTGAGCAAGCTTGTCCACCTTAAACTGTGTAGCTGATTGGCCATAACTTACTTCTGTTTGATTTACTGGCAAGTCAGTTGAGCCACTAATGTCATATCAGGCCACTGCTTAGGATGGGTATGCAGGCTTTTTGGAGTGGATTAGTTGATAGATCACTTGCTATGAACCTAGCCTTACTGCTTCCAAAAGGGATTCTGACTTAATATCGTTTGCTTTTCTCGGCAAATAATGAAACCTAGGCTTCTTTATTCTGTGCTTAATTTTCTTTTTCTAGAAGCCCAAGTGTCAAATCCTTCCCCTGAGTCTGCAGATAAATGTAGCCTCTTCCACCGCTCAGTATAATGGCCTTATATGTATAGGGTACGCCCAGGCTGTCTACTTCTTTTATTAGGGCAGTGCAATTTGGCTTCGCATTGATTGTGCCGCTGTAATCCAAGCTTTCGATTTTTCCGTCGTAACTAGAGAGCGCAAGGCCTTTTACTCTCCCCTGGCCCCATACCTCACGCTGCACAACAACATTAGGCAACCATTGATCAGCTGCATAACTTAATCCTTTCTGCTGGCTAAGGATTACGCCATTAAGAGTATTAGCCGAGCATGTTTCTTTCCCCTGATTGAAATATTTCATTGTCAGTACGGTTTTAGGTGTTGATGATATTGAATAAGAAGGCATCCCTTGTTGATTCACAATCGCCCATGCGTTGCTAGTGCTATCGCCTGTTATGCGATTGATGCTAACAACGCAATTTGCATGATCTTTCCAATTGCCCGTGTAAGCACCTTCGTTGAAATCCTGGCCGACACGCTTGAAATAGGTTCCATTGACTGAGCCATTGCTATTCCATTCTTCCAGCATTAATCTTGCGATTGGGACCCCATTATTGCTTCCCGTCCCCATCACCACGTAGCGACCTGGCTTGGCAGGCGAACATCCCTTCAGATGATTGTCTGCTTTTGCTGGATTGTTCAGCTGTGGCAATAAAACCAGTCCACAAAAAAGAAGGATTATCCTCTTTGTGGTTTCTAAAGCCATTGATCCATAAAATTCGTCTCAATTTAATATAGGCCTTTTGCTCAGAAGAGGCAATTCCCCAAAGCAATTCCCCTGCTGCCCCTAAGGTAACAAAATTCATTCTTAATCAGTTGGTTCATGAACAATAAACAAACTGTAACCATAAACCTCTCAGCTCTTGGAGCTGACTGTTTCCAAGCGGAAGCTTTTCTTCCTGAAATCAGTAGAGGATAGACTGATTATTTTTCACCTTTCTTGCCATCGTAAGGGCTGTCTTTGTATGGCTGAACTCCAATCTCTGGTGGTTGATCATCTTCAAAGGGATGAAGAAGAGCATCTCCCATGTCAACGCCTGCACCTTTAAGCCAAGCTTTCAATCGAAGAAAAAGCTTGTTCATCGAAAAAACCGGGAGTTTCTCGTTTAATTCTAGTGAAGCGGCCGTTGCCAGGCAACTCCTGCCTGGGTGTAAACGCCTATTCTTAAGGTTGTGTAACCACCCCCTGTTGCGCGTGGTTACCGAATAGCTCACACAGCTATAGCTGCGCTAGAAAGGATGTAGAAACACATCGTGGAACGCAAAAATGAAACTTCATGCAACTCCATTCGACAGCAACGCTACAAAATGTCAACTGCCTGATCATCAAGCTACCGCCAATGTTTCAGCTGAACAGACCCCTGCCCCTGCCACTGGCTTCGGGAGAACCAGGCAGAGATATCAACTCGATGCTGGACGCTTCGTCAAGGCTAAACAAGTTATAAAAGGATTTGGCAGGACCAGGCGTAGATATATGCTGCCTGATCAGTCCTGAGACTAACAATTTTTACTTATCAACTCACTTGTATAGTCTTTTGTCTTATTATTAATTAAATCAAACACCTTGTATAATGATAACTGCAAAACCATAACGGCTTACTTGTTCAGACTGCCTTTGATTCTCCGTATACCTATACACTATACTATTCTTTGCTAATTAATTCCCAAGCCTCTTTCCCATACTTTTACCGTGATGAGATCAACGCTTAAACTGGCTTTCCTGAGCAAGACACCTGCCAGTAGTCTTGAAAGCTAATTCTCATCAATCTATTAGCCATACTTGCCATATTCAGCAATGGCCTGCTGACGCAGAGCAGCATTTTCATGATAGAGCGTCTACGCTCTCTTGTTTCATCGTCGTTCATTCCTTGCTTTGTAAACAGCAGGATTTCACAATGATTAGCAGCAGCAGTGCTTTGATCTTAAGCCTGCCCTTTTTCATTGCGCGCGATTGATATCGCAGCATTCAGATCGTCCCTTCTCTTTCGAGGCTCATGTCAAGGAACCCTTTGTCAGTAGTTAGGCCTTGAAGGCGAGTCAGGTCATCAGAGCACGTGTTGGAGGTGTTCTTTCTTGTCCCAACAATCGGTATCCATCAAGACTGCTGCGTCAGCAGCGCGAGTCTGTATCCAACGAACTAGTGCAGCCGCAGATCCAGGTCATGCCAGGAAAGCAGTGCTTTTGCTGGCAACGAGCCCCGGGTCATGGGCCGTTGAGGCTTTGGTTTTGCCCTTTGGCTCAGCTCTCAGCCTTTGTCTGACTAGAGAGCTCGGCTCAGTTGCTTCGTTGGCTTTAAGGAGTGGATTCAAAAAAAAAGCCCCAGGTGTTGCTGGTTAGCAATCCCCCTGGGGCTCGATGACCGCCTACATGTAAAGCGGAACAGACATTTCTTTGCAATAAGCAATAAAGCTCAATGTAGCGAGTCAAAGCTCAAGGCAGGCCGTTCCTCTCCAGGTAGCCCCCTCCTCTCGATGGTGGGCGTTCAGTCATCTGATCTCGATCCTCTCCACGACTCAGGCAACGGAGGCCTCTGCCTAGACGGAAATACATGGGCATTCTCAGGATGAAGTGCGTGATCAAGTCGCCGCTGTATCCTCAGGCAATCTCCTCTTGAGCAGCGTTTTAAAAGGTCCTATTGATCAGACAGACGACCTCTTCCCAATCTTCCTGACTCAAGCCAGAACAGTTCTTCACAAGCGATGGATTCCATCGGTTTTACGTTTTGCCCATCTCATTTCCCATGGAATCTCCCAGCAGCCTTCGATCCAATACTTTCTAGTGGTCAAGAAAAAAGTGGCTCTTACCTCTTTGATTGCCCGTATTACAGCCCTAAGCAGTAAGAAACACTTGAGCTGGTGTTAGCCCCTGTTCGCTCAGACTCATGAGGTTCTTGCCTTTGGCAGATTGTGCTCAAGGCAGGATGATGGGATCAGGTCAATACGCTCTGAAAGCATTGCCTCGATGATGTAGTGCATGTAGAGGGCCCTCCTGAGATTGATGGCTTCTTCTGGGATGGCCTCGCGATCAAGGGCCGTGTTCACGGCAGACATCGCTTTAAAATTTGTGTTGCGATCCATGTTCCCTTTGGCGATGCCCATAGCATCGACGTTAATAGTGCCTGGAGGCTTGAGCTCCATCATGCCTTGTCGTGATCTTGCTCACAACCGCTTCATTCCATGTGCATCCAGATTATTTGGATGGCACCAGGCACTATCGTTAACTTGAAGGGTTGACAATCACGTTTGTCAGGGGAAGTGATGCCGATGTTGACCCGCTTACTGGCCCTTGCTATCAGTGCTTTACTGCTACTGCTACTGCTTCCGCTTCAGCAGGCCTCGGCCATTGAGCTGCGCAACCGGCAGATCCCCAATCAGGAACAACAGGAACTGCCGGTTGCTCTCGATTCCTACTTGTTTGAAGACCTGCCCTTTGCGCAGCGCCGCCAAGCACTCAGAGAAGAGATCGAGGGCAGCCAGTACTCTTCAGGCAATTCCCAATAATCATGCCTGGCAGAACCGCTGCCTTCTTCAAAATCACGGCAGCTTCTTTCCCGACCTGTTTCAGCGTCCACAGCCACGTCATCTCGGCTGAATGGGCAGCTGATGGTTCATCGCCTGGCATTGCTTGTTTGCCCCGCTGAGGGGCCATCAGCTGCAGCCTCTGGCTGCAGCAACGATCATTTGACACCTGAAGCGGCTTTGATCTGTTGTTATGAATGGGTTTAACCCTCAACCATGGCCAATGCTGCTGGCGCCTTTTTTCGGAATCGCTCTTGATCTAGATCCCTTGAGCATTGGAGTGTTTGCATTTTTTGCTGTGGCTTTCATCTTGATGTTTGTGATCAGCTCAGCCAATGGGGACGCGAAGGGGATGTTTGATTGGATGCGGGAGACACAAGGTCAACGCGTTGACACAACAGCTCAACAAGCTGCGCAGTCAGTTGAGCCGGCTGATCAGACCGACTGAGCCAGTGTTCACCCCGCCCTGAAGCTTTTTTTGGCGCCACCTAGCCTGGAGAGACCCGCACCTTCAGCCAATTCTTGAGATGTGTTTGTCTAAGGACTGACTGAGCTCACTAGCTATGGCTTCATGGTTTGCATCGCTACAGGGGCGAAGCCTGCTTCGTTCAGCCCCTGCCATTGAAGCCCCCTTCGATGCTGTTTAAAGGCCTTGTTCTATTCCATGTCCTTGCGGCCACGGTCTGGACTGGGGGCCAGTTGCTGCTCAATTTTCGCGTGCTGCCAAAAGCGCTGAGAGAGGGGAGCGTCAACCAGATTCGCTCCTTTGAAGAGCTCTTTGAGCCGCTGAGGGTCTCTTCTTTGGCAATTCAAGTGGTGTCAGGTCTTTGGCTGCTATGGATCTATCTACCCGATGGACGCGGACTGTTCAGCTTCCAGACCCAGACGTCTGTTCTGTTGACAGCCAAGCTGTTGCTACTGGTAGCCATCGTTGCCCTGGGATTGCATGCTCAGCTACGGCTGATCCCCAACCTCACGGATGAGACCCTGCCGGAGCTGGCCTGGCACATCTGCGCCGTCAGCATCGTCTCGATCGCTTTTGTTGTTGTGGGAGCGGGGATCAGGCTTGGCGGCTTCTGAATCTCCTCGCCTTGAGCTGAGTTGATCAGCAAGCAGCTGCAGATCAATACTGGAACATTGATGGTCTTCTAATTGGCTGGTCAGGTCCTTTTTGAGAGTGTTCTTACTGGATGAGTTGGTATTCCATTTCCATGAAACCTGAGAAGCAATATTTAAGTACGTTTATGAATTGGTTGCAGCTTTTTATTTCATCTTCATCTCTGGCTTTGCCCTCTGCGAATTCAAGTTTTTGCCTGTATCTGTCAATGAAGTCTGCAATAAAGCAAATATGGAGCTTCACGATTTGAGTCATGACTCTTAGCTTGTACTGCCCCGTGAGCCGGGGAGCAATATCTTGCAGCTCAAGCTCTTTAATTATTTCCTTCATTAGAGATACAACGTATTCACTTGCTTCTTTTGTGACCTCAATTTCCATGCCTAACTGTTCTGCGGCAAATTTGGCATTGTAAGCCGTTTCCTCAAAAAGCCCTTCTGCTGCTGCAAGGTCGTTGTATTCGAGATCGCTTGCGGCGTCATCTTGCATAGCGATTGCGACGTTCTGGAGGGCCCTCGCCCAAAACATTGCAAGTGTTGTGCAGTATTCGACCTTTGATTCAAACCCCTGTTTATCCAGGAGATTGCATTTAATATTGTAGAAATGTTGTTGCCCTTGCCTGCGGACAAACTCTTCAACAATGGTTGAAGTAGTCATTGGTTTTGGGTGGTAGTGAGGGTTGCCCCGCTTGGTTTCACCACCCTCCCATTGTTGCCCTTTAATTACACCCTACAAATGAAGGCACTTCGGTCCTTCATCTGTAGGACCTCCTGAGATGTCAGCGGCTTCAGGCGCTGGGCCAGCTTCGTTGGCAAGAGCTTCTTGGCTGCTCAGTGATGATCACTCTCAAAGTCGCTGACTGTTGATAAGCAATGGTCGGTTGTCAGTATTCGGCAAGCTCATGGGCCTCAGCTGTGGAACGGGGTAACCGCAGCTCTAAAGCTCTTATCTGCCGCTCGAGGTTCGACATCAGCGCATCAGTGGCTTCAAGCTCCCGTCTGAGGCGACCCTGCCCATGGCGCAGTGTCCCCAGCTTCTTCTTCATATGCAGAAGGCGACTCTCTCGGTAGTCAGCAATGAATGCGTTGACCATGGCTCCGATGCGGATTGTAATAATAGTAGCATTATAACGTTGTGGGCGTGGGAGCAAGCGCTGGGGCCCCTTCTCTGGGCGTGATTTCTTCTGTTTCCGTTCTGCAAAGAGGGGACGGCAGAGCTTGATCCAGCCCGGTTTGGTTCAGTCCTGCATCCGTCCTTCCACTCTCGAGGGGGCTGGCAACTGTTTTCTTACGCAGATAAAGGTATAAATACTCGGTGATTGTCTCCCCTGTGCGGCGCTACCAAGAGCGCGTTGTCAGGTGAGCACCTGGATGAAAACCATTGACCAGCACATCAAGCATGACCAGTCAGAATTCCTAAGTGCTCTTTCAGACCATGATCAAGGCAAGGTTCGTCATTTAACTGAAGAGCTGCAGTGGCTTGTTGATCACAAGCGGTCAAATCCAAATGATCAGCACGATCCCACCTCATTGGAATTGTTCTGTGAGAATCATCCCGATGATCTTCAGTGCCTTGTCTACGACGTTTGACGGGTGTTGATTTGGCTGCTGGCGCTCACCATGGTCATGGCCTGGACGCGGCACGGCATGACAGTGCCGGCAGTCAGAGAGCTTGATCACCCCTAGGGATTGTGCTTGTGGTTCCGGCAGCCCAGCACCATGGTTTGCCTTTGCAGGCGTCAACTGCAGGCCTGCTTAGGGGGGTCACCAGCGTCCCCGCCTGATCAGCCCCAAGTGGGTCTTGATTTTTTCGCCAAGATCAAATCCAGCCAGCACCACTAGTGAGATCAGCAGAACCCCTAGGCAGATGATGGGCCAGGACAAGACTGTTCTCAAATCTGAGCACCAGCCTACTGATGCACTTGATGTCATTGACGCATCTTTAGCTTGGCAGCTGTTGTGTCCTCCGCTCAGGCCGTAAACAGTTGAACCTTTGTTTGGGCCGTAAGTGATTGGCGATTGGCGATTGGCCATTGCAAGCTTTACTTCAATGCTCGTCGCCTAAAGCACCTCTTTTGCATCGAAATCTAGCGCTGCCTGGCTGTGACGAAGGATAAAGCAATCGGCCAGTTGAGCTTCACGGGCGTTGTTGAAATCAGGACCACCCAGTTCCCGAAAGACAATCACGGGAATCGTAAGGCAGGCTAATAATGCCAATTTCATGTCATATACAGCCTCTTTAAGCGGGTAGTTTGAAACACCAAAACGTTCTAGATCTGAATGCCAGTGCTCCAGAATCTCCTGATAGTGGCCGGCCCGTTCAGCTGGCGGATCAGATCCCCCCATCAGGGTGGCTACATCGATCGCCCCTAGACTTCTTGTGGATGTTTGCCAGTCAAGGATTAAGACTTCATTCTCAGTTCCAGCCTCACCTAGCAGAAGATTGTCGGCCCTTAAGTCTCCATGCACCAGCGTGAACGGTCGTTGAGAAATTCGAGTGAAAATACTTTCCTCTATGTGTAAGATCTCTTCAATGAGTTGTGCGGCCTCTGATCCTATCCTTAACTGATAGTGCTCCTTGAATGACGGCCAGTACTCAATAACATCTTCCCGAAACCAGAAATCATTGCCTGGTAGCCAGTCCACTTTGTTCAGAGATGGCGATTGCCAATAGCTGGCATGAACGGCGGCCATGTGCGAAAGGGTTCTCCGCACTTGATCATTGCTTAGCCCGTGGACTTGATCTCCCTGATTCAGGCCTGAGAGATCTTCCATCAACAGCCATCCTTTACCCCCTTCCGAGTGCCCGGCATAGAAGGCTGGCAGGCGTGTGGGCACTGTGCCTGCGAAATCTCGGTAAAAACCACATTCACGATCAAAGGCACCCAATCGTTTAGCCATCTCCATGAAATTTGGAGTGGTAGTGTGCATTTTTAGAATCAGATGTTTCGGAGATCCTTCGCAATCTCCTGAATAGATCGGCGTCAGGCGTGCCATCCGGGAGAGATAGCCCTTCGATTCAGCTAAGGACGCGGTCTTAACATCAATCACCTCACCGCTGTCAAGCAGCCCTGCGGACTTCAGTTGCTCCGTTAGCCAGAGCGGGTCCACTACTTTTGGATCTTCAGGGGATTGTAATACCATCTTTTAACAAAACAAAGATTAATTTTGCTTTGAATTGTTGAGACTTTATTGAGAAATCATCGGGTTTTGCCTCATCGGCTGAAGACAGTGCCTTGCTGACCCTGGCAAAGTTTACTACGACCTCACTGAGGTCGAGACCATGTATCTCCCCATGGGAAAGGAGACGCCCCTTCACCTTTCTGGCTGGAGTTGCTTGCTGGGCTCGCCTCGCCGGCAAAAGTCTGCGAAGGCTTATCCCTCTCGTCCTCAATTCGGCTTTCCGCCAGCTGCGTCACCCTTTGCAGGAGCCTCTGGTTCCGTAGCTGTTGGGCGGAGGCTTGCGCGCCATCCGGTCCGCTGATCGAGTCTTCTGGGCATTTGCTCAATTCACTAAGACTGGTTAGTTCTCTGGCTCGTTGCACCTGCGGTAGCCGGGAGATCAGCATTGCCCAGCCCTCCAGTGCATAGCCCTGTGCCTCGAGAGCCTCCATGCGAGCACGCCAGGTGAGAAACCAGGCGATCGATGTTGCAACCAAGGCCAGGATCAGGATCAGGATCAGTTCCGTCATCAACTCATCCTTTTAAAGTCTGTGATGAGGTTAGATCATGCATCTTCAGTTCAAGTTGATTCGTATCGCTGCGCTCTCTTTCTCTGCCATTTTGCTTGCCGGCAAGCAACAACTTTGCTTGATCAAAAGGGGGGTGGAAACCGAAAGACGACCCTTGCCAGGGCTCACGATGCTTGAATCAACTGAGCAAGGCTTGAACCCAAAACGTTGCAATTCATGATCTTCTCAGTGCCCTGAAGCACCTGAGCACTACGAAAATCCTCAAGTAATGTGAAGTGATTTTGGTGCAGTGTTTGTCTGGCTTGTCTATTTATAGGCATTCTCTGAGGAATCATTTCATCAGATTGATTGCTAAAAGTATCAAGGGTCATCAGCGTGAGCTGATTTATGCCATAGGTTTCATCCAATCCTGGCGGCTGAGATCGCTCTGAAGCCAGATAGCCAAACTGGTGTTGCTTCTGCCTGGCGATCATCAGTGTCGATCACTCATCCTCGCTGCCCCAGGTGACCGTGCAGCGATAGCGGGTGTCGAAGCCAATCTCGATGCTCTGGCAGCGTTCGTTGGTCACCGCCTGGCCTCTTGGCACCTGGCGGCGAGCTTCTGAGAGGGCCATCTCTCTGCTCACGCCTCCAGTTGTGACAGAGCCAGCGATGGCCGGTGCCATCAAAAGTGTGCTGAACAGGGTTGTGGCTTGAACCAGTTGGCGCATGAGACGTGAGGGCATCGGAGGGCAGCCAGATCGGTTGTGGATCGATTCAATCAATGTATTGCGTCTATCTTTTTGCCGCTGCTCATCCGCCTGCATTCCTTGCTCAGCAGAAATCACGCTCATGGGGGTGCCATCCCTTCGAGGCTGCGATTAGGCACGAATGCTCGGCGCTTCTTTTGCTGGAGTCTTGATTTGTCTCTCTGGCGCACCGTCAAGCTGCTTAGAGTTGCATCAGTTGTAATAAGCCGGTGAGTGAGAGCCCAGCGGAGGACAAAGGAGCAGTCCCAGCTTTACCGGATAAACCCCAGCAGACATCTGTTGAGGGCTTAGCTCAAGCTGCAGAGATCAAGGCCGAAGCCAAGGCACCTGCAGCCAGCCAACTCCCCCGTACGGACAAGCCGGCCCTTGGAGATTCCACGATGACCGGAACCCCTCTCACCGTGAAGCAGCTTGTTGAGCTCTTGAACCCCCTCTCTTTTTTGAAATGGCTTAAGGGTTCCTTTGCCGACGTCTTTTAGAGGCCATTGGCATTAGTTGGCAGGAATGCCTGGCG
>MPLX02191059.1_pt1 | contig 10177 bp, 6 predicted proteins | sample 1617341 | NCBI WGS metagenome assembly MPLX02 (sample SAMN05944804, study PRJNA350692) | marine metagenome | biome: marine; feature: ODZ; material: water; isolation source: 120 m water sample filtered on 0.2 um supor filter | place: Pacific Ocean | collected 2012-04-08 | depth 120m m | reverse complement strand
CCCTCTCCTGCAGCAATCATCTGCAGAGCATTACGCAAACTAAGGCCGATCAAAACCAAAAGCATTAACGCTGCAGGCAGGCCGAAATCGGCAAGGGTCTGTAAAAAGGCATTGTGAGCATGGGGAGGACCACTCTTTCCCTTCTTAGAATTGGGATTAGGAGGTGTAATCCGGCGACAGATCGAGGAGACTTGATCACCTCCTTGACCTGTAAAAAAACCGATCCCAGATTGAGTTGCCTGATTAATAAAACATTGCGCCACATTGGCTCGACCAGCATCATTGTGATTGGCATAGGCAAATGGGCTGCTGGGGTGATAAATGGAAAGATTAAAAATCAGGCCAATTAACACCACCAAAAAGGCAATAGGTTTAGCCAAGCGGCTCAGATGTATACGGCAGAGCCAGGCGATTTCTGCAAGCAATAGTGCAAACAACGGAAAAGCTGCTGCTGCACGTGAGCCAGTAAAAAAAGCCATCCCATAACTCAACAGCCCCAAGCTAAGAGCTAGCCATCGTCTCCAACTGCCACCATCATGACGTGCCAACCCAAAACCTAAAATGCTCACAATGCCAAGGATGTAGCCCGATCGGTTGATGGTGATCTTGCGCAGACGCAGTGCATAATCCGGCAAGAAATCACGCAGTGATTGAAGTGGAATCATCTCCAGATTCCCGTTGGAGCGGCCTTGGTCAATCTCAAATATCAAGAAGGCAACTACACCTGTAAATGCCAAAATCCAAAATGAAACATGCCACTGCTCGCGACTTCGACCAGCGCCGGCTGTAAATGCCAACAAAGTAAGCAGCAGGTCAGAAGGTGAAGAGTTAGGAACCGAGTGAGTCATCATCGCCAAGCTGATGGCGATGACCCCTATCAAGCACCAGTAGATCGGTGAGGTTTTTGTGCGCAGAAAAAACTTGAACGCTAACCAGATCACAATCAGGAGCACCATCCCCAAAGGATCACTACTGCGCTGCAGCAACAAACCAAACAAAGAGAGAGGCAAAAGCACATCCAGCAAGCTCTCCTGAGTGACGGAATGCATCCAGGATGTTGTTGACATGCCTAAGGGAAAATGTCGAATAATCCTCTCACGACTGAACTGTCGCAAGGCTCTCAATTAGACCGCTCACCTGCACAAGATGATGGCGAACCGTGAAATTCGCAGCAGCCCTACGCTTACCGGCAGCTCCTAGGCGAGCAGCTAAATCAGGTTCATCAACCATACGAGTCATCGCTGCAGCCATCGCCATCAGATCCCCTTCGTCCACCAGAAGACCACTGACACCGTCCTTCACAACTTCTGGTATGCCTTCATGTCGAGTAGCTATCACAGGCAAACCACTCAACTGAGCCTCAATCACTGCCACCGGTGAACCCTCGCTATCACCATCTGGAGCTACCTGTGAATGCTGCACAAAACATCTGGCCTTACGGAATAATGCGGCGACTTGCTCACGACCTGCTATCCCCGGCAGGCTGACAACATTCTCGAGACCAAGCTCTTCTACTAACTCACGGGCCCGAGGCAGAAGCGGACCATCACCAACCATGACCAAGTTGGTTTTTGCAGCTTCAGATTTAGGCAAGGTCTGACGCATTGCTGCGAAAGCCTGGATAGTTTCCAGCGGACCTTTTTTAGCAACAAAACGACCAACAGCTACAAATAAAGGCGCGGCAGTTCCAGGATCAGCACTATGAAATAGTCGATCATCAGCTCCTGAAGGACTCACGATGAGATGATCATCTGGTGCTCCCAAAACCAACAGCCTGCGGCGCATAGGTTGGCTTTTAACGATTACCCCAGAGACAATCTCCATCAGTCGGCGGTAGCGCTCCTTCAACAGACCCAACCTGCTCTGTGCTGAAGCATCGGAACCGCGGAAATGCACCACCAGGGGGATATCACTCCAGGCAGCAGCCTCCATAACGCGAACTGCATGAAAACCGAACTCCGCCATCAGCACATCAGGCTGGTGACGACGAATAAGAAGCAACGCCACCAATGAGGCGGGGAAAGTGGCAGCACGTAAAAGTCCAAGTCGGGTAAGTCCCTTACTAAGGAGAATGGCAAGGCCATAAGCCAATCGCCCTAGATCAAAGAAGGGTCGCTCGTCGCCGAAATAGGCAGTGATATCAAAAGGAAGACCCTGAAGGTTGGCGCGCACAAAGGTTTCCGTTGGCGCGCGACGTGTTGGCGCAAAAACAAGCAAGCGAATGCTCATTTCAAAGCAAGCACCGAACGCCACTGCGGTTCTACCTGCGCCCACTCAAGAGCAGCAAGGCGCTCCCGTGCGGCAAATCCAAGACGATTACGTAGGTCCACATCTTCAACCAGTTCCGACATCGCCTTAGCGAGAGCATGAGGGTCCTCGCTCGGCACCACAATGCCGCAGCGACGATCTTCGACAACCTCCAGCGGCCCTGGTGAAGCATCGGTAACGATCACAGCAAGCCCAGCAGCCATCGCCTCCAAAAGAGCATTCGGCATACCCTCAAACCTTGAAGGCAGCACAAATACAGAAGCTGCAGCAAGGAGTACCTCTGGATCACTGCGGAAGCCCTCAAAATGCACATGGTCTTGCACTCCCTCAACTGCAGCCTGTTTTTCTAAAGCCTGTCGCTCCGGACCATCACCTACCAGCACAACCGGCCACTCACTAGCCGATCCCGAGAGCAAGGCAATGGCACTAATTAATACGTCAATACCCTTCTGAGGAACAAGCCGCGCCACGGTCACAAAACCCTCAGGCCGTGACAGCTTGACCTCAGCGGAAACATCGGACAGCTCAACCTGACCCGGTAGGGGGTTAGGCAACAGTTCCAGACGTTGCAGATTTGGCCAAACCTGAAGAGACTTGCGTACCCCCTCGGTATTAGCTGTAACCACATCAGCACGGCGATAGAGCAGCTCACGCAACCGTTGCCAAGGGAAGGGCAGCGGTTGACGGGAAGGGTCGTTGCGCTCAGAGATCACAAGGTGGGTATGGCTATCCCAGAGAGCCTGACAAGCCAACATATTGGTGCGACTTAGAAGCGCAAGAACCCGCTTGGGCTGATGTTGATGCAGCAAATCCTGAAGCAACATCGCCTGTGGTCCACCTACCCCTCTCACACACCAGCGCAGCAACCATGAAGCCAGATCATGCCTACCAGGTTTAGCCTCACGGCGAAACCAGGGCCAAGCCAACAGCAACAAAATTTTTGCGGCAATGCGATGCAGACGCCGCCACTGAGCAAACAAAAATCGTCGACCACGGGCTGCCAGGGATCGGTTCCAATAGTCCCTGCGCCATGCTGCATCTACTGCCGGACCGAGATCGTAATGATGTAACCCTTCAGGTAAAGGATGAGCAATCGAATGACCTGGTAAGAGAGTCACCAAACTCAGGCGTAGCCCTTGAGCAGCGAAGTGATCAGCAGCTAGAAGCGCAACCTTTTGAGCCCCGCCCGGACCTAGATGAGGCAGCACCAGCCAAAGATCATCCATCTTGGCCATTCAAAACGCCCTCATGTTCTGCTCCTGGCAAGCCTGCCAGAGCTTTCAAAAAACTCTCACGCAAAGCCACTTCCGCAAAGCGCTCGCGAACCTCTACTGCCTCAGCTGCTAATGAACCTCGTCTTTCAGCATCTGCCAAAAGCACTGCCAAAGTCTCCGCCCAGTCATTAGGAGAAGCCTCCACTGGCATTAACAGACCATTACGCCCATTGTCGATCAGATCTGCGGGGCCGCTGAGGCAATCTGAAGCAACGCAAGCGCAGCCGGCAGACATGGCTTCCAACAACACATTAGGGAAACCCTCATATCGCGAGGGAAGCACGAAAATTCCAGCACGCTGATACCAATCAATAATGTTCCCAACTCGCCCGGGGAAGTGGAGTCTGGCCTGAAAGTCGCCATCGTGGGCAAGCCGAGATCTCAGGGCCGCCTGCTGGTCTACACCGTGATATTGCGTCGCCTCAAGGCCAAGGATGACGAGCTGCAGAGCAGGAAAACTACCTGCCAATAATGCAAAGGTCTCAACCAAGCGATCAAAGCCCTTTTGATGGGCCTTTGTGCCAGCGGCCAACAATAGAGGCGCATCCGCATCCGCCCCAGCTGCAGCAAGCCAAGCCTGAGGCTCAGGTGCAGGATCAAAGCGTGGCAATGGCCACTGCACTGGATTGGGCAACAACATCTGACAATTGGCACCTAGATGTTGAGCAAGCCACTTCCCTGTGGAGTTGGTCTGGACCAGGTGGAGATCTGCCCATGGATAGGTCAATCGCCGTAACAACCGCCAAGGCAAAGCAGGACGCTTTGCTGGTGGGTAGTTCCGCTCAGAAACGACACATGGCAAAGCCAGAAAACGTGTTGCCAACAACAACTTGATCGCTGGCAAGGTAGTCATGCCAATGGCCAAGCTCAGCCGCTCACGTTGTATCCACCGCCGCAAACGCTGCACACGCCAAGGGAAACCCCACCAACCAAGAAGCCTGAGCCAATCAGGATCAACAGGCTCCACAGCCCGCTCAACTCCAACTGGAATGGGATAAAAATCCCGACCCAAAGGCTTTCGCGTCAGAATCACAGGCGTCCAACCTGCCTGATATAACCAGCTAGCAAGAGTAAGAGTGACCCTCTCAGCGCCACCAATCTTCAATGAATCAACGTACAGAATCACTCGTGGTGATGAGACATGAGCTATATCCTTCATTGACACGTCTCAGCAATTGTGGTGCCGAGATAATCAGGGAAAAGCGGTAATACTCTATCTAGCGATAAGCCCTTGTTCTTAATGATTAGCCGCAGTAATTCGTGAATTTGCTCTGGCTCATGGTGGGGACCAGTAATCAGCTCTTCAAGGCTATCGACCTCTTTAAGAAGAGCCTTGGCAAAACCACGATGATCCTCCTGGGCATTACTAGCGTCATGAAGAGACTGGTTACAATGTTTCTCAACCCGAGCAAGCCTTTGCCTGGCCTGCTGGTAAAGGAATTGATCACCTAATCGCCAAGCCTCCAGGACATCAATCACAAGACAACGCATCAAATTACGAGTAAGTCGAAAAGATGTATCGGTATCAATTGCATTCAGATCGAAGCCATCCATAAAATTGGCCGCTCGCCGTCCAACAACCGCTAACTCCTCTCGATTGCCAAGTGCTAAATGCAAACGAATAAGGGTCGCATAACAGGAGATCAATAACTTGGCTCGGTTCGAGCGATTACCTCGCCGACAAATTCGTGTACCTGGATCACTTTCTAGTTGACGCATAAACGACTCCAATGCAACAGTCGATTGGCGCATTCTTATTTGATCACCACTATCAATAATCCGATAGGCAAGCACTACTTGCGAATAACATCTATACGTCATTGGTAGCTCAACGCTTCTGGCTAGCGTTTCAAATAAGGCAATCTGCTGCTGTGGATCTTCAGGACGAGAACCCCGACGAAACAGCAATTTGCGTAAGTAATCAATCCGACCGTTGTTAACCCAAAGATCCTCCATTGCTTCAAGGGCGTAATCGAAATCACCCGCCTTAACAGCACGTGGGATTAATGCACGGAGTACAGGAAGATTGCGTGGCCAACGGCATCTGAAAGCCTTCAAAATCTCAAATGCACGGCCATGAGAACCGATTCGGTCCATACCACCAGCCAAGGAGATAGTGACTTGTGACAACAGCCATTCAGGCCAATAGTGCCGAAACCGACGCACTCGCACTCTGGCCCGCGCAGGCGAGGAGCCCGTGACCCGAGTCTCAGGCAAAACCCCAAGCTCAGCAAGCACAGACAACATGGAGGATGTACGAGCTTCATACGTGTGCTGAGCAGCCAAGCTGAGTCGCTCATCCAATGGAGCTCCACCCCCATCCAAGGCCATAGCTATGGCAGCCTGAAAAGCACTAGCTTCAGGCTCACAGAGGAAGGCAACGTTGGCGTATGGCAATAAAGCAGGAATCGAAGTAGCCACTACTGAACGACCCGCCGAAAGGTATTCGAAAAACTTCATCGGAAACATATTCCGTGTGTAGCCGTTGTGGCGCAAAGGCAGCAACGCAACATCAGCATGAGCCAACCAGGCCGGTAACTCTTGATAAGGCTGTGGCCCAACAAAGTGAACATTGGAACTAGCCCGCAAGATCGAAACATCAGTGCTTGGGTCGGTCTCGCCGATAGGACCAACAAAGACATAGGTCCACTGAGGCGTTCGAGACACTAACGTCTCCAGCATTGGTAGATGTAGCTTGTAGGCATCAATGGCACCAATAAATATGAGTAGCGGGCTAGGCAGGGAAACCAGACCCTGAGGACATTGCAAGGACTCATGAATCGCCATACCAAAATGACGCTGATCAGCTACGTTGCCGAAAAAGTAGGTATGTGGATGAAACTTCTCCAGAGCAGCCTGCAAATCAGGTGAAGTAGTAAAGACCACATCCACTGCACGACAAAGCTGCCGCTCGCTAGCACTGATCCTCTCCGCCGGCATACCTGGCTGATCCTGAATGCGATCAACGCAGTGATAGACACTTCCACTAAAACTACCGAGCGCTAAATAACGTCCGGTCATTGGGTTATAAGTCCAAAGGATCGGGTGACGGAACCCCAACCACAGCCGTGCCAAACCAAGCCCTAGAGCCAGAGCCTTGCGATTGAGGATCAAGACAAGTCCTCCGGTCCCTCCTGGGAGCACTAGAGGGGACCAGACCCAGATGCCCTCTCTCACGCGCCGAGGCGGACGCAATACTCGACCCAACCTCCGCAAGATGCGGCCTCGATCAGCACCCCCAACGCGAGGTGCACGCAGACCAAGTGAATCCACGTACATCACTCGGTGACCAGCTGCAGCTAGAGAAACTGCTACATGCTGCTTATTGGTCCACAGCGGATGATCCCAATCAGCAGTGGACAACACCACAAAATCAGCCATGTTCCGCTCAGGAGCTCTCGAACCGAGTCATCTCTCGAAAGGACGAAGAAGAGGCACAAAGCGAGTCGTAATCACCTGAAGCCTTGATGCAACCATCTTGCAACTCGTAAATACGATCGCACTTCTTTACTGTCGTAAGTCTGTGAGCAATCACAATCGTGGTGCAGCGGCGGCCTATCAAATCAAGCGCCTGCAAAACATCATGCTCAGTCTTGTTATCGAGGGCACTAGTTGCCTCATCCAACACCAGCACCTTGGCATTGCGATAGAAAGCTCTAGCCAGAGAAAGTCTCTGACGCTGCCCGCCAGAAAGCTTTACTCCATTCTCTCCAACCATAGTGAACAATCCGTAAGGCATCTGACTCACGTAATCATCAAATTGGGCCGCCTCCAGTGCGGCCCAAACTTCGTCATCGTTAATTGATTCAAGTTCCTGACCGAAGGCAATATTCTCGCGAACACTGGCATCAAGAAGGCGAATATCCTGAGGGACAAGAGCACAATTAGCCTGCCAAGCCGGTACTTCCTCTTCATTAAGAGGAACCCCATCAAGAGAGAGCTCACCTCGAGTAGGAAGGAATAACCCCAACAACAAATGGGCCAAGGTGCTCTTACCACTACCAGTGCGCCCCACCAAGGCAATCCTTGAGCCAACTGGAATAGTTAGATTGACATCACTAAGCACCTCACGATCGCTGCCTCCATAGCAAAAGCCCACACCCTCAAGCCCAATAAATCTGCGCGGCATCACACCATCAGCAGTCGGCACACCTGGTGAAGAGAGCAAAAGCCGATCAGGGGTCATGGTGAGCAGCTGAAGGGCATCCTTAATTTCAGGAAGCCCACCTCGCAGCTTATTGATGCTGCGAAACATCGATTGAAGTGGAGAAGAAATCCGCAATAACGTGACCAGCACTGCTACTAACGTCGGCACAGCATCTCGAATTTGATCGGTATTACCAGCAAGTAATGCCGGCGCAAGGCCAACCAAGAACACAATCGTTATCCCTGCAGGCTCAATGATGAAGCGTGGAACATTAGGCAACAGTTTGGAGAGACGGTCATAACGCTTGGCGATGAAACCATCCCGTGAGAAACGCTGAATGAAGAATCCCTCGGCCGAATAAATTTGCACATCGCGCATCGACCTCAGCGATTCCATCAGCAACAAATTAATCTTGCGCGAATAACGGACCTTTTGCTTTGTCGCAAGGCGCAAATAAGGAGTAATGATTTTGGATGCAAGTGTATAGGCAGCCAGCATCAAAATGAAAATCAATAACGCATTCCAACCAACAAAAAATACCACTCCAAATAAAAGAACTAAAACCGAAAGAGTGTTGCCAGCAATTGTGATTAGAGGTGTAACAACTGTGGTGGAAACACGATTAAGAATCCTGTTAAAACGTTCTGAAAGATGAGCAGTTCGATGGTGAGTAAAGAACTCATAACGCTGCAACATAAGATTGGTATAAACCTTATTAACTAAATCAGTCCAGATTTCTGCACTAAGAATGCTCTCCATCAACGAAACACCAAAACGAATCGCCGAGGTAAACCAAAATGATGCAACCAGCAGTCCTATCAACCATCCCGTTTGATCGAGGATTCCACCTCCAAAAAAGCGGATACCCGGAATATGATCATGTAACTTTGCCCCGGAAATAACACCCACCAGACGAGCGATAAGACCGATCAGCAACATATCAAGCAAGCCCTGAAAAAAGGAGGCCAGAAAGACAAAATACAAAAGATTTCTGCGCTTTGATGGCAGTTGCCGCAGCAGCAGTCTCAGCTCCTTCCAGGTCTGGCTTTGCAAGAACATGGACTCGCCGTACATTTCTTCTGGGATGCAGGCGGTACGCCAACCTCCTCAAACCGCAAGTTACTGGTTGCCAAGCTCCGCAATCAGCAGCAAGTCGGCCAGCCAGGCAACCGATTGACCATTGCCAAGCCCATCAAGCAAAGCTGCCCCTCATTGGGTGATGGCAGAAAAACCTTCAGCGAAAAGCAAAGCGCCTTCGCAGAGCCCTTAATCCCCGGCCAATAAACCGGCCTGCTCGCAACCGCCAAGTAGGAGAAATACTGAGCAGCACTTGATCGGATGGGATGCTCTCAATAACTGCGAGTGCTGATTTCCAACGCGATATCAAGGCTGTTTCAGAGTGCTCACTTAACAGCTGCTCTAGCTGCTCCGCAGGCGGATACCAAGACAAAGGGTCATTAACAGCCTCGCAAATCCGCCACACATCCCAGGCGAGGCTGCTGCAACCAATCTGATGGCCCATCACACTAGGTTCAAGCGTATCGGCGAGCGCATGATTGAAGCTGCTAAACACCACGCAGCCACAAGCCATCGCTTCAAGAGGAGGCAGGCCAAATCCCTCACTCACACCACTACTACGCCAATAATCAGCTGAGTCGTAGATATACACCTTGGCTGCGTTGAACAGGGCTACCAGATCGTCCACCCAGCTGCTTTGAACTACAACCTTTAGCCCCCTATTTCGCAAGGCCGGGACCAGTTGCTCCAACACGTAACGACTGCTCTTACGCTCCTGCACCAAAACATCGATCGATCGATCTCCCGCTCCAGCAGAATCAGCCACAACAGCTCCAGGCCGAGCACCTCGCTCAAACCAATGGGGCTCCAGAGCATTAGGCACCAGAAACAATGGATTATGAGGAGCACGGTCACCCCAATAGCCCAGCGTGTTCCTACTCACTGCCAAAACAGGGACACCGAGTGGCAAATCAAAGCCATAGCCACTGCTATGAGCGTGATAAACAACTGAACGACCCCTTAAGCACCGCAACAACTTCGGGACTTCAAACCCCCAGCTCACTACCCAGATATCTTCCCCGGGAGCTGGCTCTTGCTCAAGAAGATCATCCAAAAACGGATAATCATCCTGACGCTGCCGGTAGGTGACCAGATCAGTAGGCAAAAGCCTATTGACCAGCCTTGCTGTATGTAGTGCTACTGAAAGACCACCGCAGCGATAGCGATTAGTGGTCCCAGGGACCAAAAAGAAGACGCGACGCAAAGTGAGCGACGGGAAGAACCGCTGTCGCACTATGCCGCAGTTCGACCAAACCTGACCATTTCAAGACTCTTCAGGCCACAGCATCTTCTGTGCTGCCGGCACGCTGGCGGCGCGTTAGGAAACCAAATAGCACCTTGCCGATTGCTGCTACCAAGTTGCCTTCCAACTCCTTGAACATGGCCATGTTGTATTGAAATGCCTTATTGG
>MPLX02145520.1_pt1 | contig 10180 bp, 9 predicted proteins | sample 1617341 | NCBI WGS metagenome assembly MPLX02 (sample SAMN05944804, study PRJNA350692) | marine metagenome | biome: marine; feature: ODZ; material: water; isolation source: 120 m water sample filtered on 0.2 um supor filter | place: Pacific Ocean | collected 2012-04-08 | depth 120m m | reverse complement strand
GCGGAGTTTTATACCATACACCTTTGCATATTTGTTAGACTTATATCCTTCTTTATGCTGCTCAAACCTCAATACAGGTTTTCGTGAAGATTGCCCCACATACACACAGTCGCTTCCAAGAATATAGCGTGGATTTTTAGCACGAAATTTATTTTGATTTGCTACAACCGGGTCTAATTCTATTACATATACAAAGTATTTTTTCACGGTGAAATATAAACAACTCCCATCACGTAACCGGAGTGAAAGGCGAAAAGAAAAGTTCTATCGGTGGATTATTATCACAATAACCATAATTTAAAAAAGGGTAATTCTGTTTATATAAATAATGATTTAATAATTCGTACCAGTTTTTTAAGACCCGTTTTCGAATATTTGGGCTCAATGAAATAACCCAATGAACAATTTTCCTCAACATGGGTTATTTATCAGAATGAATTTTATTTTTAAAAGCATCAGGCTTAATTGGTTGGAGCCCAGAATGACCATGGGCTTTGAAAGAGCGATTTCTATAACCAATAATTGGAAATATAATTGATATAATTAGAAAAAGAACAAAGTATAAAAAGGGCAACCAACTTGATCCAGACCAATTAAAAAAGAGTATTTCTGAAAGGGCTATTCCCATTCCATATATAAATCCGAATCCTCCAAATGTCCAAGGTGCGTAATCTATAATAATTTCAACAGGGCCTTTTCCATCTGCCCATGGCTGATTATAAACTTTTAAAAACCCAGATTCAATTGCCTTGAGATCATAAAAGAAATTAACAGAACCAAGTACTGTAGCAGCAACTATACCAAAAACAACAACATCCATTAAATCATGAGCTATGTGTCTGTGACAAACCCATATTATAATTGATGTTGCGCTTCCAAAAACGAATCCATGGTGGGGCCTAAATTTTCCTAGACGAAACTTTGTATTAAACTCCCAAACCCCAAGAATATTTGTTCCAACTCCAGGTACAATATATGCAAATAAAATTGGTACCAACCAGGCCATCAGCACAAGCACCAAATTGCCATTATAAGTATTATTCCATAACCAGAAAGATAAAGGCGTTAAAACTAGAGGTGATATATATTGATATACTCTAAAAAAGGAATTATGATTCTTTGCCAAAATACATACCCTGTTTTTTGAATGTTTCTTTTCTATACAAGGGGTTATAGGTGATATACATTCCAAATTTGATCGGCGTTCGCAGATTAGTTTTAAAATCTAAGGCGCGTTTAGCAATAGACATATTGCTGTTGAATTTCGAGCGTAAAGAAAAGGTAGCTTTTGTTAATTCATCCGGAGTCATTTGTTTTGGTAAAAATGATGCATAGTTAAATCTATAATCTGGATGCAGCCACCATCTACCATCATACAATAACCGGTTTTCATCTTTTAGTTTTTTATGAAGCGGCGTGTTTGGATAGGGCATTAAAATATTAAAGGCCCCAAAGATAAATTTGTTTTCCATGGCAAAATCCAAAGTCGCCTTAATTGAATCCAAAGTATCGTGGTCATGTCCAAGTGTAAATGATGCCCATGTTTGATGTCCGTAGTCACGCAATATTTCAAGTTGGGGTTTATAGTCGTCTCCTTGAATAATGAAGCTGGGTGCCTTTTTCATTTCTTTTAGGCTGTTTCTCGTGATTGACTCAAATCCAATTACATTTCCCAAACATCCGCTTCTTATCATAAGATCCATTAACTCGAGGTCATTGGTTATATCAATTGAAGTTTGAGACACCCACTTTACTTTCATGGAGATTAATTCCCGATAGAATTCTTTTGCTAATTCATGATTTGAATTAATATTATCATCCACAAAAAAGAGAAAGTCCCGATCCTGCCGGTCTATTTCTTCTAACATTTCATCAATTTTTCTCACATACTGAGTTTTGTCAAAGTATGTTGCTATGGCGCAAAAGTTACAAGAAAATCTACACCCTCGTCCAAACTGTAATAACGTAATCGGTAAATACCCCTTCCCTTTATAAATATCTCTTCGGGTAAATGTCCCCGGTTGTGGGATGCCGGAAGTTGTCTTATATAATTTTTTCAACTTTCCGTTTTTAAAATCAGACAAAAGGGTTTGCCACTCGAACTCACCATCGCCGACATATAAGGTATCCGTATGTTCAGAAACCTCCTCAGGTAAAAGAGTAGCATGCATTCCACCCATAACCACGGGAACACCTCTTTTTTTATACTCTGCGCCTATTTCATAAGCACGCCTCGCCGTATAGGTTTCCACCGTAATTGCCACCAAATCTGTCTGTTCATCAAAAGGAATTTCTTCCATTCTATCATCATAAAGCACAACATCAAACTCATCGGGTGTCATACCCGCCAGCACACCCAATTGCAGGGGCTCCATCCGACCTTCGTCAATGTAAAGACTATGCCCCAGTCGTCCTATGTTTGGTTTAATAAAGGTGATTTTCATATTGTTCCCGCTTACCCCAGGGCGACTGCCTGTTTGTTATATAATTCTTTTCTATTCACCAGATTTGCCAAGGTGTACATCCTCAGGTGATATAGGCTTTGGGAATTTGTTTTCCTATTGATGGCTCGGTTAAAAATATTCGAATACGTATTGAATTCCTTGCGAATAGAGAAACACCTCTCCGTTAACTCGTCTGGTGTCATATTCTTAGGAATAAACGCGGCATCACCATAATTAAACTCTGGATCCAACCACCATTTATCAAATAATAAGCGGTTTTCATTTTTAAGCCTTGAATATAGGGTTGCTCCCGGCATCGGCATCAGTGGGTTAAAATTGGCCAAAAAAAACTGGTTCTCTAAAGCAAAATCAAGAGTTGATTCAAATGATGCGGGAGTATCATTGTCATATCCAAAGATAAAGGTAGCATAAATCAAAATACCGTTATCATGAATACGACTTATAACATCCTTAAATCCACCAAATTTCATGTTCCATTTTTTCTGCATTAGGGAAAGGTTTTTTGGATTCAAAGACTCAAACCCAATTAATGTATTAAAACAGCCGCTTTTCTGCATCAGGTTCAACATCTCTGGATCAGAACCAATATCAATACTTGCCTGACACGACCATTTAATGTTCAATGGTACAAGCGCTTCAATGAATTTCATGGTTTTTTCTCTGTCAATAAACAAATTATCATCAACAATAAAAACATGTTTTTTATCCAAAGATTCTATTTCTCGAACGACATCAACAATGGGTCTCTGCCTTAAGTTTTTATTTCCATAAAAAGAATATATGGAACAAAAATCACAGGCATATTGACACCCTCGTCCGTACTGAACCAGAGAAATAGGTGAATATTTTTTATTATTAAAAAGAGAACGGTCTGGTGAAATATTTTTTAACGATTGAGTATTTGTTGAGCGGTATATTTTTTTTAGTTGATCTTTTTCATAATCTGCAATAATGCTTAACCAGATATCTTCTGAATCGCCCACAACGACAGCATCTGCATGTTCAAGCGCCTCATCGGGTAAAAAGGTCGGATGGTACCCACCCATTATTACTGGAATCCCCCCAGATCGAAATTCATCGGCAAAACTGTAAGCACGTTTTGCAGTATAGGTTTCTACTGTCATGGCAACTAAATCAGTTTCAAGATCGAGGGGCACTGTTTCAATCCGATCATCATATAGTTCTACATCAATTGTGTTTGGTAAATAACTCGAAAGCAGAGCAAATACAAGTGGTTCCATGGCATCTGCTGCTGGTACATGGCTTATATGAGGTCTAATAAATGTGATTTTCATTTTTATGGCCCCTTCAATAATATGTCTGACCAACCCATAGATTTTGTAAGAATTTTTGTTTTTATATCACCAAGTTTTGTTCCCTTTTGATGTTTTGCTTCTACAAAATATTTCATAGCCCTATCTGATACCATTTTAATTTTTGTACCTTTAAGCTGACCCAATTGTCGGCAATAATCATAATGATAATTTTTTCTTAATTGAAGGTCTAGCCTATCACCCAACAGTTTTAGATTAATCGAATCTTGATCTTGTATATTCAAATAAAGAAAATACCGATAGGTGCCGTTTGTCTGTTCGGGCGCAACCAAACAAAAATGGGAAGATAAACCGCTTTCCTGTAAAACTTGATTCACGACATCAGAAACGAATCCATCACTTAATTTTTCACCAAACAAATCAGAAATATATCCAGCCTTACCCACAAACCGAAATAACGGAACACCCTCATCAAACCCCATAACTTCAATGATGTCTCTCAGCTTGTATCGATATAAGCCACCACTTGTGGTTAATACAACTTCATATTGTTTATTTAACTCTAGTTCATGAGCCAAAACCGTTTCAGATGGAGAGCCATCGGGAATAAATTCAAAAAAATGGGAATTAATCGATAATGCGGGCCACTCATAATTGAACAGGGGGAAAGAAATAAGACCCTCTGTTGCAATTAACCCCTTTCCTTGAATCTCAATTTGATGTAAATATTTTTGTTTCAGTGATTTAAGAAAAAGAGTAGACGGCCCGTCTGACCAACAGCTTACCAGGGATAATGCTGGCCAAATTGATCCTATGTTTAGATCTTCTAGTTGATTTAATTCGTGAATTCTGTCCGGAGAAATTTTCAATTGTTGAATCAATCTTTTTTTAAGTGTTAAATCAATAGGCTTTGGCGGGTTTATATCATGATTATTTATATCTGTTAATAATGCTGAGAAATCATCCATCAATTGGTCAAATAAAAGAGTTAAAAATGTCGGATGCCAAACCGATATGATTTTTAAATCTGTCCGAGCTAAAAGAAATAGCAATGTTACATATCGAAAAGACTCAATATCTTTTATAAGCTTAACTTCATTTGGCACCGCCATGATGCGAGATAACAAACCATGTGTAAGGCCCCCAAGATAATTTGTATCGTGTTCAAACCCAACAGGAACCTTCTTTGAGTTCGGGTGGGAAATATCCGGCACAGGGCTCACAGACCAATAGGCCGATCCGGACATTAAATCGGGGCGGTTGGAAAATAGGTCAAAGATCCAAGGACCAATTCCGCGTTGAAAATCTTTTTTCAAACCCTTTGTATAGGGAATCAATTTGGTTGCTGATGTTGAACCGCTTGTTGGTTCAAATAAGTTGACAGTCTCCTTCGTTAAAATTGAATCATGTCCAGAGCCAATGTCTTTTATATCATTGATATAATCATCATATTCTGAAATAGGTACTTGAATAAAAAACTTATCTATTGAATCAATTGAAGAGAAAGAATGATCTTTTCCAAACCGCGTATTTTCATTTTGCCGGATAATATTAAACAGAATATTTTGCTGAGCTTGAAAAACATCTGTTTTTGCTAATTGGTATTTACGCCAATGCCTCACGCAGGATAATTTCCAAATTAGATTAACAAAATAATTCACCTCAGCAACATCCTTTCTCCAGCAGGAGTATAATTTCCATTCCTGATTTCAGTGAGACACACTAATTCATCTCCATTAACATATCCAGGATTTTTCTCAAGAAAAAATGCCACATGTTGATCTTTCAACCGGCCTGGGTCCACTTTAGCCATATCCTCCAGCAGGGGGGATGATCCTCTTTTGAATTGGACGACGCCAGTTTTCTGGTGATAACTGGCTCCGTAGATTTCTTTTGCCAAAACATTCATTATATTCCGGAATTTTTTTGGCGTTTCTTGATCATACCGAGGATAATATTCTTTATAGAAGGTTGGCAAAAATCGATAGGTCCTGTACCCCGAAGAAAGCAAAAGCCAATATAGCGGCCTATGGGGATGTTTGCATTTTTCTAGTACAGTTTGAATCCATCTTTTCGAAAGTTCAAATGTTTTCCAATAGTTTTTATCAATGATTGTATCACCGGAATACACAGCGCTCATCTCTTTTCCTTTTTGGACCAAATCAAGACATCCGATACTGGTAAATCCCTTGATGCTCTTACTTCCCTTTTTCTCCAATAGGATGATCCAGTCTTTTCTGAACAGGTCCTTTTGAAAAATGTCCTCTTTTGAATGAAAATAATCTGAAAATAATGAATACATTTCTGAAAAATTTTGGTCATTCAATTCGGACGGGGAAAGAACCCTACTTGTCAATAATTGACTCATAGAATTGCAACCTCTATTCCGGGTAATCGATTATCTGCCATTTGAAGAGGGTCTATGCCATCCGCCTCCCAAGATACAAGATAAATGCGACTGTAAGCAGGAACGTTTTTGAAATTAGACTTAACAATATGATCAAAAGGATGATTTTCATCAAACCCAATCACCATATACTCAATTTTTTTCTGAATTAAAAAATTATGACATTGCGTCAATAATTCTAAAAAAATATCAGGATTATCTTTCTCAGTAGCCACATGACTGATAAAACAGCTTTTAAGTTTGCTATTCTTTTTGGGTAAAGGTGGATAACCTAAGATCAAAGAACATCCATTAATAAGCCATTGGATTTTCGATAAACTATTTTTATATCCCTTAACAACTGTTTGTCGAACGCTGCGCTGATCCCACATGGCCATACAGCCTACAATTTCTTCATTTTTAATTGCGACCAGCATATTTTCTGGTTTTAGTCCAGGTGTGTGATCAGGGTTAAACAAAGTCTCTTGGGTCCACATTGGATAAAACTGATGTTGTTTTCCATATTGATTTAAAAATTTAACAAGAGCACTTTGATCAACCTTCTGCCCATTTATTATAGATATTGTTGTAGATATGATTTTTTTGGGTTTATTCCGAATCGGAATTGATCGAGTACAGAAATGACTGTATTCTTGGTAGCGAGGTAATCCTCTGACACCAGATTTTAACAATTTTAATGCTGGCTCATTGCCGTCCATAATACTTGTTAAATAAAATTTTGTTTTTTGATCCAGGTGGAGTTTTTTGCAATATTGATATCCACGCAAAGCCGGGAATCCCGTTTGATACTCAGGCAACAGCCTCATAAGCCCAAGATACCCCACAGATTCGATTTTCCCATTAAAGTACAATTGTCTTATTGAGCGATTTGTTACCCCAAAGACTTTCCCGTTTTTAGAATCTTTTCCAACAATGGTCTGGTGAAAGGAGCCCTCTAGATGTTTCACACCAAAGAAAGAAGGTTCTCTTTCGAAGGTCATTCTAATGGGTCCAGCCATCGGCGTTTGATGCAACACAGAACGGAGAGCCGCATCATCTTTTTCAGAACCGATATAGTATTCTAGGTTGGGCACTTAATTACAAACCGTGATTGATGGGTTTTAAGTATAGGTCTGGAACTTGACGTACTTTAATCAACTCACTTTTCCAATTGCTATCTCCAAGAGGCAAATGGTCTCTGGAAGAGATTTCTCTTCGAATACCATAATTGATTAAATAATACTGCATCCACATCCAGGCGCTTTTTTTATTAACCGAGTCTAGCCCGCGGTTCCAAATGCTGCGCCATGTATAAAAATCTGTCCGAGCCTGAACACACCCAGCTTCCAATTCATGCGGTTGAAAATGGCGCGGCTGAAAAGGAATTTTGTTATAACTGTAAGTAGGGTCCAGCCACCATTGATCGTATAACAAACGGTTTTCCTTTTCCAGCCTTTTATAAAGCGGCGTACCGGGAAAAGGCGTCAGGTGATTAAAGGCGGTGATATAAAAATTATGCTCCTTTGCAAATTCAACTGATTCAGAAAAACTATCCGGCGTATCCTCATCGTAGCCAAAGACAAAAGTAATATACAGCCGGATATTATATTTTCGGAGATTGGCCAATGCTTTTTCATATCCACCATCCATCATATTAAAACCCTTATTCATCTTCTTTAGATTTTCAGGATTTAACGATTCAAAACCGACTAAGACGCCCTGACATCCTGACTTCTGAAGAAGGTCTAAAAATTCTTCGTCATGAGCTGCGTTGATACTCATCTGACTGACCCATTTATAATTATAGGGAATCAGCGCCCTCAGAAATTCCTTGGCTACTTTTACATTGGAAGTAATATTGTCATCCACAAAAAAGATCAAACGCCTATTCCCAATTTGTGATAATTCATCCAATACATTTTGGTAAGGCCGCCTGGTTTGAGAATTTTTAAAAACCGTCTGAATCGCACAAAATTCACATTGAAATTCACATCCACGACTCGCTTCAACCAATGATACAGGAACATAATTTTTGCCTTGAAATATGGATCTATCCGGCATTACATGGTCTAAAGAAGGTCTTTCTTTTGTATGATAATATGTTTTTAACGTCCCTTTTTCAGCATCCAAAAGAACCTGTTGCCAGCTTGATTCTGCTTCACCTACTACAACAGACTCGGCGTATTGACTCACTTCCTCAGGGCATAAAGAAGCATGAAAACCGCCCATAACAACCGGCACGTTGCGTTTTCGATATTCACTGGCGATTTGATAAGCACGTATCGCTGTATAGGTTTCAATACTTATCGCCACCAAGTCTGTGGGCTCATTATAATCGATTGTCTCGACTCGATCATCAAAAAACTTAACCTGATGTTCCGACGGTGTCAGGCTTGCCAGTGTTGCCGCACCCAAAGGTTCCATTTGCCAAGTACGAATATAATTCTTTTGCCCCTCATGCTTACCGATGGTTGGATGAATAAGAGTCACCTTCATGCAGCTTCCGCCTTCTTTGGACTTATAGGTGGTTTGAATCCTGTAATCCAGTCACAATTATAATAACTGTGTAAATGATTGGCATAAAATCGGTATCCCATATTAGCCAGAATTGAAATAGGGATTTGAATGCCTGAACCCAAAATCCGCTTCCACATGCCCGAAAAGGAATAGGTATACTTCCAGGCGCTTTCATGACCGATTAATAATTCTTCGGGTGTCATATTTCTTGGTTGAAAGACAACATGCTGGCCATCATACAATTCCCAGTCTCGAGTTGTGATTCTTTCTTCAGATTCTATCCGATGATATAAGGACGTCCCAGGAAATGGGGTCACAATCGCGAACCTCGGTAGATCAATGTTCATTTTAATCGCCATTTTCGCTGTTTCCATAAAAATATCAGGCATATCGTGATCCATCCCGAATGTGAAACAGGCCTGAAGTGTGATATTGTGTTCATGTAAGGAAGAAACAACATCTCCATAATCCTCCGGTGAATTAAATCCTTTCCGGGATGTTTTTAGGTTGTCGGGGGTTATGGATTCAAATCCCATAAGCAATCCAGCGCATCCGCTTTCCGCAGCCAATTTCAAAAGTTGCTTATCCTTGATCAAAAGTGTAGTTGATAGACCATACCATTTCAGGTTTAGTGGAATCAACGCTTCAAACAATTCAGCTGCGTAGTCCTTATCGGCAATTATATTTAAATCGATAAAAATGATTCTTTTGGCCCAATGCTGTTTGATATCTGCCACGATTTGGTCCACCGGTTTTTGATATGGCGTTGTACCCCATGCAAAGGGAACAACACAAAAATCACAACGATGAATGCAGCCCCTTGTTGCCTCAAATACGTGTGTTGTTAAGAATTTTTTTGCATCAAGCATATCACGGCGGGGGAAAGGGCGATCTGCTAGAGACAAATCAGGTGCCTGGATGTAAGCCGGTTTCAATTTGTTAAAAATAAAATCATTGAGCAATTCCGGCCAAATATCCTCTGCATATCCCTGGACAATACTATCCGCATGAGGTGCGGCATCCTCCGGCGCGAGTGTAACATGTGGTCCACCAAAAACAACAGGAATTCCCTTTTTTCTGAATTTTTTAGATAAATGATAGGCCCGAGGTGCACTGCCTGTAATCACTGTCATGCCAACCAGGTCTACATCCAGATTATCTGGGATGTCTTCAATGCCTTCATCGTAAATTTTTATTTCAGCTTTCATTGATTCTGGTACGAGGGAAGCAAGAGTTGTTAAAGTCAGCGGTGTATACCTGAGGCTTTTTTTGAAAATACCGCCTCTGTGATGATATAGAGGCCCCTTCGGAGATATGAGCGCTATTTTCATTTCAAAAGATATCTTCTTATTATTTTTAAATAATGAATATTAACACCGTTAGCTGTTTATGAACGTTTCTTCTTTTTACCGAAATCGGTTAAGGCTTTTTTGACAACATGCATGGGTAGAAAAAACACAGCATTAAACATATAATTAAGGTGTGTTGTTTGGGCGTCGATCCTATCAAATGGATGTAAAACAAATCCGTCGCCATCT
>MPLX02306889.1_pt1 | contig 10184 bp, 6 predicted proteins | sample 1617341 | NCBI WGS metagenome assembly MPLX02 (sample SAMN05944804, study PRJNA350692) | marine metagenome | biome: marine; feature: ODZ; material: water; isolation source: 120 m water sample filtered on 0.2 um supor filter | place: Pacific Ocean | collected 2012-04-08 | depth 120m m | reverse complement strand
TCAGGGCATCATCAGGGCATTATCGGTTTTTGCAGCTCTTGTTGTTGTAGTTCGTGTGCCGTGTGTAGGTCTTGTAACTCTTGTAATTATTGTAGCTCTTGCAGCTCTTGTAGTTCTTGCAGTTCTTGTTGTAGTAGCTCGTGTGCCGCGTGTAGCTTGTGATGTGCATGCCTCGTAAGCGGGGGGGTATTTGTGGCATGCATCCGAAGGGCACTGAATTCGGAAAACAGCCAACATGCGGGGCACCGAATTCGGAAAACAGCCAACATGCGGGGCACCGAATTCCGAAAACAGCCCACATGCGGCCTGCCGCCGCATGATGGGAGGCCAGCATGCGGCATGTCGCCGCATGATGGGAGAACCCCACCCGGCATGTGGCTGCATGCTTGGGGGCCCGCACCCGGCATGTGGCTGCATGCGGCTGGAAACCGTGGCGGCATGCGGGCACATGCGGTGGGGATCGTGAGCGGCATGCGGGCGTATGCGGTGGAAATCGTGAGCGGCATGCGGGCATATGCGGTGGAAATCGTGAGCGGCATGCGGGCACATGCCTTGGACACAAGAACGGCATGCGGGCACATGCCTTGGACACAAGAACGGCATGGCATTGCGTGCGGGGGAGATGGTTGCCAACAAAAATGGCAACCGGTTACGCAGCGTGTGTATTGTTCGTCTGGCCGTCGCCTAATATATCCTTGTTGCAGTGCTGAAAGTGTTGAGCCTTGTCAGCGTCTGGGGACAGACCACCTCCATGCGCGGACCCACCGTCGCCACATATATCATTATCGGAAGTGACTGCTATTATTGTAGGATCGATTCAAACCTAAGAGGCGCTAATTTTGGAAAACCAGTTTGTAGCGGGATCTCGTAAGCAGATCCGCGCCAGACATCACAGAGATTCGTCCGCCTCATCTTGCTGCACATTTTGCTTTTCATGTTTTGCTCCAAGCGCGTTTTGGTCCGCATGGTTATTGTTGCGAGCCCGGTGTGTCCAGCAAAACACCCGTGAACCTCCGAAGGGTTGTGCCCGGATGCGACCTCAGCCCTGATAAAAACACGCCTTGGGAATCCAAATCGTAGTTTTGATCGCCGTCGCATTTCTCACATGCTGCGCACATCGAACAACACGGTTCCAGGGTTCGGGAAAGCGGTCGATGCAAACATAACACAGCTAGATCAAACTCAACAACAAAGACCACGCCAGCGGCAACGCAAGACCCACACACACACACAACTCTTGTCTGCATTTATTCGTCAGAGGAATTCAAAGAATGCACAATGACCGTGCATGGCCTTCAGATATGCGCGGTCGGTATCCAGCTATCTGCCGTCATTCTGAATTGTGGCGACTGTTTTGATTTGATGGTGGCTCAAGTTTTGGTTAATCGGAACCTTGCATGCATTGCGAACACTGCCGCATGTGGTCGCTATCGTTTCCACGACTCGTTGCAGCGATTGCCAAGGAGGGCGGGGATGTCATTGTTGGACACTCTGCCTGGGCTCGACGAGTTGTCCGATTCGGAAGTTGTCCCTCATGAAGGCTTACTGTCAACACTGGATGTAGACAACCTGGGGGACGAGGCCGAGTTTGCGTTGGAAGAAGACTGTGGTGCGCCTCGAGAGGAAGCGGCAACGCTACCCGCGTCTGTTGAGCCACACGCCGCTCGGAGACCGAGAACCCGCAAGCGACCTGCTCCCAAAATTGCTTCAGGAAGCGGAGCAGATGGCGCTACTGGACCTCGAACTCGGAGTGAGATCTGCAAAGCTGCTGCGGAGGCACGCTGGAAGAAAAAGCGCGAGTCTGGCCCGGCGGAGAGCGCGCCATCGACGCAATGTTTGGTTGTGGTTCCGGCAGTGCCGCCAGAGAAGTTGCAGATGGTTCTGCATGATTCTTCCCATCATTGCTCCACAGGACTGATTCTTGCATTGGCATCACCGGTAAAAGCAACCAGCAACACTGAGGCCGAGAAAAAGGTTTGGAAGAAAACAAAACACGTGGCTTCTACGGTATCTATCAGCCAACAGCTGGGCATATCGCGGTGGACAGTGGCCAGGAGGTTGCGCATAATGGCTGGTGCTATCCTGTTCGGATCGAAGCACCGCTTTTGGCGAGCGGCCCAGAGCATCCACTATTTCCTGAAGGAGAGGTCAGTTGTTTTCACACCTGTTCTCGCTGCGGAGAAACAACGTTTCGACGAGTTTCAAATCAAGGTTAGGGTGACAGATCTACCGAAGGGCATGCCTGTGTCGATGGCGCAAGGCCACAAGGAGACCATTACTGCAAAAATAATGCAAATCAATTCTGGACATGCGTTGTTGTGGCGCTGTGATGATGTGCATTTGGCGTTCGAGGGCTCCCTTCCATCTTGCTTGAAGCCTATCCAGAGCACGCACGCTGAGTTAATCAAGGAGACGTGCCTCAACCAATCTGGTTCCTCGGAGTGGGCGGCCTCTACCTTTGCTGAATCCGCCAGAGTTGCAGTCAGCGACAACCACGCCTCGAATGCATTGAGCGACTACGCCATCTGGCAACACAAGGCCTTTCAAATCCTGATGAGATGGATCTGCCGCCTTCACATTGGGCACAAGATTTCAGAAATCCAGTGGCAGGCCTTTCCAGGCGACATGAAAGGCCTGATGGGAGGGACTCTAGCCCAACACAATCCGGGAGCAATGTCTGCTTGGAAGAAAGGGGTCAAACAGTTTCAGCGCTGGTCATTCACGCGGATCCCTTGGGGCCAAGACGGGCCAGGACAAGAAGTCATCGCTTACAACGAGAAGCTCGCTTGCATGTTTGAGAATGCCGAGGACAACCGCCTCTCTGGTCCCAGGGCGCAAGCCAGACAGCGACGCCGCTTTAAGCGAAAGAAATTGAGAAATGGTGACCCTCGATTGATCGGCGAGACGCATCATTGGTGCAAGGGTCCACCTGATTGCTGCGCGACCGAAGCGGAGACACTCAAAGATCTGGACAACGATGTAGAGGAAGAGGAGCTTCCACCCCTTTGGGTTGCCCATCGTTGGCTAGGGAGCGAGGCCAGTGTTGATTGGCATGGCGAGTGGTTAAACCGAAACGGGTTGTACATTGCCGGAGTGCTGATCGGATGGTTCGGATTCACTGACATGAACGTGGTCAAGCAGAAAATGATAACATTCATGCAAGGTGAGTTCAGGGAGCAGTCGCCGGACAACGTAACTTACCAAGATGTGACAAAAGAAATGTCCGACTTTCAAAAACAAACAACCTACAGGGCCAACGTCCTCTCTTGGTTTGGCACACAGCCGGTCGGTCGGCTATGGGTGTTGAAATGCCTGATACGAGTGCAACAGCGCCATCAAAAAGACGTCTTGAAATCGTCAGGGCCGGAATGGGAGAAGAGGCAACTCCAAAAGGTAAAAGATGGCGAGCGACGGACGTACAGACCTCTTTTGGCACTAGATCAAGTCCACACCACGCCCTGCCTCCGTGCATATGGAAAATTGCTCGTGAACCAGGAGCAATGGACTGGGCTCCCTGAGGAATTCCAGGTCCATTCACTTGCGATGACGGCGTTCAGGTGCGGTTCTCGGAGCGCGTGCGCGATGTACCAATTAGAGTGGAAGATTAACGAGTCCTATCCAGCTAAAAACTTCGGGCCACTCAGACCGGAGCCGGAGGACTCACTTGCGGCTGGTAAGGAGATACTTGCAGATTTCCTGGAACGTCCATGCACGATGGATCCTTGGGGATTCGAGCAAGCGAAGAATAACCCCACATTGGCAGAACTCATGAGTACGGAGATGCAGGCAAAGAGGAGATTGATGGCCATACTTGCAGAGCTTGAGAATGCTGGCACGGAAGCTGGGAATGCCGCAGTGCGGCGCCGCGTCAAAATGCATCTGCAACAAAAGACGCCGGACTTAGCAGACATCACTGCGGACTGGATAGTAAAGTTCTCAAGGATGCAATCCAGAAGTATTTTTGGGCGACCAGAGGAGGATTCTTCAAGCTCTGATGGGGAGGACGTCATGGGTGGTGGAGGAGGGGGACAATATCGAGGATTTATTTCACTCAAGAAAGACGAATTGAAGGACGAAGACAACAAGGTCGATTTCACTCGTGCAGCTGCACTTTATTGGGAAGAAAGAGCGAAGGAAGCTTCGGATTGCTTGGCGGAGGCTGCAGGACGAGGGAAACTTGCAGTAAAGGCGTGCAGGGCTGCTTGGGAAACTGGAGAGAGCAGGAAAGACACCTCGAATTTCGGAACTGTGCGGGAACGCGCCCAGGTGCGCATCAAGACACAAGCCGATGAACTGCTTCTGCTTAATGCTTACGAAGAAAAGCAAGCATCTGCGAATCGTGTTGTGGAGGACGGAGGCCTACAACTCGCTGTGTATCAGCGGGACGAGAATCGGTTGGTGACCGATGTCGTTCTCGCCAATGCGCATGGGGACCTCAAATCACAATTGGACACTTTGCAATCGTTGTGCAGAGCTGTGGCGAGGAAAGAAGCTGCAATGCAACGAATTGTACTTGAGAAACTCAGGGAGTTTGTCAATAACCCACCGCAGGTTTCCAACTTTGATTTCGCCACATTGGAGCTGCCAGAGTTGGGGGTGGTCAAGCTGATCCCTGAAGAGTTGCCGACATTACATTGGCATGATCCGGCTGATCAATGGTGTCAGAAAAAGAGTGCCGATCTAAAGGGCTCGAAGATCGGTCCCCTGGTGGCGGAAATGTTTGAGAAGCAGTGCAGGCTGACGCTGTATGACGACTGCGAGAGCATTGGCTATGTTGGTTTGGGTTACAGACCAACATATTGTTGGAAATTCGGCTCAGGCCGTTGTCTTTGCTCCGGCAGTGGAATTCTTCTGGATATATTTCGACTGAAGTCAACAAAGTTGTATCTACTCCTCTGTCCGGAGAAGACTGAATTGCGCCGCCTGCTCTTGGAAGGCTGGTTGTTTGCACGGTTCAACGGTGACACCTTCTTTCATTGTGGTCTTGTGTACCTCAATCCGCAGCGGGTGACGTACCTGCGGGTGCATTTGGAACAAGAGCATGCAGATGGACGTGTGCTCCTCTCTTGCCAGCTGAGCGCCAAAAGCCTACCTGAGACGCATACCGACGTGGAAGTTGCTGCTTCTTTCAACCTCGAAGAGGAGATCAGAGTTACGTTGTACAAATTGGTTTCAAGTGAGATGCCGCATATTCCGTTTACAGTCGGCACTCGCTTGCATGCAGTCCCCCTGGACCAGCACGTCGCCATGCCGGAGAACAATGTTCGAGTCTGGAAAGGGCGGCCTGCAGAGCTGGTAGATGAAGCGGCTCGGCGTGCGAAGTTAGCAGCCAAGGAGGCCACCCGGCGAGCAAATGCCAGAGCGAAGGCTTCTGCAGTTCCGAAGGCGGCACCCGAACCTCGAGCCAAAGGGCGACCAGTGCAGCGGCCTCGGAACGCCGGTATTGAAGCATCAGATCTTGCAGCCGGGGCTCTTGTGCCAATCGGCGACGATGCAGCCGTGAGGCCTGCACGCGCAGGAGAGCGCTTACTGGCCCCAGGCGACTACGATGAGAATGATGGTGCTGCCTTTCTCGCACCTGCTCCTGGAGAGGGTGGTGAAGCAGAGTTGCCTGGTGGCGCAGGTCTTGCCGAGGATTGGCATGGCTATGCCGGAGTTAATGTTGCTGGTGCTGGACCTCAAGGCATTCGCGCTTTCTTCAGCGCCGCTTCAGCGTCACCCAGTGGCATTGCGGTGCGAAGGAGGGAGACACCAGGATGGTTTAAAGTCATAACTTTTCCTACCGATGTCCGAATCGGGGGAATGATAAATCGGAGATCCCCCTGAGGGATTCTTCATCATCACCTTTGGTGAAGTTTCTGTTTTCGTGCCTCCCTCCTTCCACCGTTTTCTCCCTTCCTCCTCATCTCTCCTCAACCCTCATCGTCCCGCTGGTCCTTCCTCACCCTTCCTTCTGTGCGCCTGGTCTGTGCTCAGCATTGATCGCCATCACTGCTCTTTTTTCTCTCATGCTCTCCCTCTTCCGCATCCTCCTCCTGCGCCTCCTCCTATCTCTGCTGCCTCTCTTTTCCATCACTTTTCCCCGAGGTTTCCTCCGCACGCTTCCTTTTAATTCTGGAAGACACGGCCTTCCCTTGGGCATCCGCCGTCGCCATTTGCCCTGCATGCATACAACTGCAACAATCCCTGTGCGCGGGCTACATTTTGTTTGCCGGCTTCGCTTGTACTCCTAGCCCTCGCTTCTCGCCGATGGCTCTACACTTGTGCACTTGCAACATCTAACCTCCTTCATCCTGCGTCTTTCTTTTTGTGCCTTGCCTTTCATGTGTCAGCCCTCCGCAAACATCATCCTCCACTCCCCCTCCTGTTCGCCGTTCGCCCTGCTTACCTCCGCACTTCATCTTCCAACTGTATCCACAGGCTCCGTTCTTGACGCTTCTTAGGGTTACACATCACCATGCTCCTTCTCATTATTGCACTGTTCCTTCTCAATATAATCCTCGTCACAACCTTTCTCCCCCATCAGAAGTTACGCCGTGGCTTACGCGTTCCGACTTCGATCATGAAGAGGCCACATCCGAAATGCAGTCGCACCGTCAAATCTACATTTCGTTTTGGTGAGGTGTTCCGACGTATGAGGTTCCTGGCGAAACCTTGGAGGCAAAATTATGTTTTTATCATCTTGGATCATCTTTGAGCGTCCTGTTCGCTTCTGAGTCTCATCGGCGCTGCCTGGTGGTTTCGTGAGCGCTGTGGGCGCGGCTGGCCGCGCGAGTGGTCTCGCTCCCGGCGACGGTCCACCTGGCGCTGCTGGATCAGTTGTCGACGCCGTGGCGGGACTTGGACTCGATGGTCCCGGTGTCGCACGCGCGCCCCGGACAGCTGCGGCCGAGGACTGTTCGGATCTCGTGCCCGCTGGGTGCACTCTTCGCATGTACACATCTGGGGAGGCCCCGTGCTGGAAGGGCGAACTCTCAGGTACCGTTCTGGACCCGGCCGGCAGACACACGAGGTCCAGACGATGGGGGTTCTACAGTGGGCGCAGCCAAGACGAGGCGTATGAAGATGTCTTCGACTGGTTGTGGGAGCATGGGGCTAGCGGTGGCGCAGCACCCAGTGTCGCGATGGCATGAACTTCGCTTACACTGTTGTCATTTGGTTTCGAATTCGCACATTGTGTGATCTCTTTTGTTTGCGCGCCCATCACCGCGATTCATTCAATTAGATGCATCGGCATGTGTTCGCTTTTGTTGGATCAAGCATCAATTCGGTAATGCTCTGTTGAAGCTGCGGTTGGTCTCGCACAAAAGGTACTAAAATCAACATCAGTTGGTGCACATCCCCGCTTCAGATTTTGAGAGCAGAAGTAAGCATCGTCTGAAGTCCGATCTCCAGGGCCTCGCTTTAGCATTCTTCGGTTGCACATCGCAAGGGGCCGCGACGGATTGTTAACGCTCCGCGCTACCCACCGAGGCCAGACCACCAGAGCCCTGAGGCCAAACGACCTCAAAACAAAGAGACGGAGAGGCACGGAGGCACATGGGCATGGGTCTGTTGGGTGAGTCGAGTGAGTTGAGGGAGTTGAGTGAGTTGAGTGAATTGAGCGAGTTGAGCGAGTTGAGCGGGTTGAGTGAATTTAGCTACCGCGAACCAAATCTTCGCGATCAACCAAAGCACCAAGGCAACCAAGGCACCAACCAAGGCACCAAGGCAACCAAGGCACCAACCAAGGACCAAGGCAACCAAGGCACCAACCAAGGCACCAACCATGCTCTTCTTCGTCTCGCGCGCAACCAAGGCACCAACCAGCGGCAACCAAGGCACCAACCAAGGCACCAACCAAGGCGCCATGCTCTTCTTCGCGCTCAACCAAGGCACCAAGGCAACCAAGGCACCAACCAAGGCACCAAGGCAACCAAGGCACCAACCAAGGCAACCAAGGCACCAACCAAGGCCAACCATGCTCTTCTTCGTCGTCGCGCGCAACCAAGGGCACCAACCAGCGGCAACCAAGGTACAAAGGCAATCACTACGACGACGACGACGACGACGACTCAATGTCTCGGATTGTGTCGCTACGCTTCAATGTTGCAGCGCGTCGCTACGCTTGAATGTCTCGCATTGTGTCGCTACGCTTCAATGTTGCAGCGCGTCGCTACGCTTCAATGTTGCATCATGTCGGTCGTGTCGCTACGCTGCGAAGGTATATCCTGGTCTCCTGGCGCGACGCTGCGAAAAACACTATTCTAATATTCTAATGTTCTAATGTTCCATCTTTATTCCGCAACATAATCATAGCAATTCGCTCAGAGGCTCAGAGGCCTACCGACGGGCGTTCTGGGTTGGCGACACTGACACATCGACGCACTGACGCCATGAAGAGACCCGGCGAACTCAACAGGACCTTGCAGTGCTTGGCGATCCCACCGCCTGATGCCGAATGCAAGCGCATCAGCTATGGTCGCGCTCTATCACCAGGTCCGCACTCCACATCGTCTGTAGTAGCAAGTGCACAAGCTGTCCTTGCCGAGACAATCTTGGATGGAGAGATGTGTTATGTTGGTGCCACTTGGAATCCACACAAACGCATGTTTTGTCACAAGGATTTCACGCCACATTTTCCGAAGTGGAGATCTATGACAGTTTTGGCGTACGGCAGCACAGATGACATATGTGCTTGCGAGTCCGCAGTCCTGGCTTCCCTCAACTCCTCTCCGTCCATGGCCAACAGCAAGTCCAGCAAGGGAGGCGAGCACATCCCGCGCGACAAAGACCGCAACATCTACTTGTACATGACCAGGTCCGATTACCCAAGTGATGAATATTGCCCTTGTCCACATTGCCGGAACTGGGAGGACCGCACCGGGCGCAAGCGCACTCCGACATCGCCATTGTTGTTGCCCATTACGGCCGTTGCTCCCTTCGTACCCGCCGCAGAATGTCGAGATCCTGGAACCCAACACCGTTCGCCCCAGTTGTCCTGGATGCGGGCTCAGGTCCGCCAACGCCAGCCAACCCGCTCAAGGAGTCCTCCAAGCCAACTTGTGGTCAACATGTCTTATCCTCCGCAAAAAGACCGCGTGACAGGCGATGTTGTGGGGTGCGGTCGATTCCGGAAATTGATGGGGAAATTCTTAATTCCCTACGACGTTTCTGAGATCAACGAGGCTTTCCAGCAGTACTTGGATGTCTGTTGCAAAATGCATTGCGTTGTCGGCAGGGGCTATTTCGAGAACCGACTGCAGATGTTTATGCGCGCAGACTACCCCGCGGAGTATCAATACATCCTTGACCGTGCTCGCGCAGAGCATCAGCGCATGGTCGAAAATCGACCTGTCAGAGCCATGCTGCAGCTGACGGAGGAAGATGTCGAAGCTACGATCCAGTAATGAAGTGATGGTGCTAAGGTGCTAAGCGACTAAGCAACTACGCAAAGCGTAGTACAGTGTGTGTACAGTGCCCGGTTCAAGTGAATATCGCATTCGTTCTTTCTGATCTTATGTCGCCAACGCTGAGCCGTTATTGCGACGCTTTTGGTGCAAGGCTTTTGATTTAATTTGCACTGCTCGTCGTCGTGTCGGCGTTGTCAAGTTGTCAAGTGCTTGGCCTTCAGAGCATCGGTTGCCGGGGCTAACTTAATCTGCTTGTTGAAGGTACTTACGGCGCTAGCGAAAACAATAACTAAATGAATTACTCTCACACCTCTGGTGTATGACTGTTGTAACTGGTGTAACTGGTAATCATGAATGTCCTGGAGCTGAATGTGTGAGGCTCAGAGGCTCAGATGTCGAGGGGTGACGGGGTGACTGCCTTCCATGTCGATGTAGGGATGTAGGACTGTAGGACTAGCACGCATAGAGTCACATAATAAAGACCCAGGCCCTCAGCAGACCGAACAGACACACCAGAACGACCAGATCTAGGTTCAACCTAGACATTCATGACATCCATAACCACGGACCACGCTTTCCTATTATTCCGAATGCATAACTCTGCTCTCATTCGACCTCCAGAGGAATTACTACATAAAAAATGTAGTACTCTTCGAGGATAACTCGATTCTTCTACTCCCAGAGTGTTCAGAGTCTTCTGGATGGTAGTTTTTGAAGGCCGAAGTCTTCCAAGAAAGTCCGAAATTCTGAAACAAATCTGGGGAAATCGGCCTATTGACGGGCCTGGTAAGG
>MPLX02066164.1_pt1 | contig 10185 bp, 10 predicted proteins | sample 1617341 | NCBI WGS metagenome assembly MPLX02 (sample SAMN05944804, study PRJNA350692) | marine metagenome | biome: marine; feature: ODZ; material: water; isolation source: 120 m water sample filtered on 0.2 um supor filter | place: Pacific Ocean | collected 2012-04-08 | depth 120m m | reverse complement strand
TTACCGCCTTGGGAGCACGCCGATCTGAATTGCCCTGTCGGAGTACCGGGTTAACCGCGCTGCCCATAGCCCTACCATAACGAGCTTTAGCATCTCGTTCTGCATCGGTTCCGGGGTCGTCCGGGTAATCAGGAATCGAATAACCCAACGCCTGGAGCTCAGCAATGCAGGCCTTCATCTGCGGAGTCGAAGCACTTATATTCGGAAGCTTGATGATATTGGCTTCTGGAAGCTCTACCAAGCGTCCAAGCTCAGCAAGATCATCCTCAACGGCCCGGTCTCCCAAGACATCTGGAAACTGTGCCAGTATTCGTCCTGCAAGTGAAATGTCGCGTGTCTCGATCTCAACCCCGGCAGTTGCTACAAAAGAACGTGCGGCTCGTAAAAAAGCATGCGTCGCCAGCGCAGGTGCTTCGTCAGCCCATGTGTAGATGATAGAAGGTGCTTGGGTCATGGTTATAGCGTTGGTAACTAGGTCAAAACAATAATAAAAGGGGATCAGAACAGCAGATGATTATATGAGATAAATTCACGATGATGTCTCCTATTTTTCCGAAAGAGAAACATCATGAGATCATCTAGATCCATTTGCCGCTCACGCACCTCAGCACAATAAATGCCAAGGTCGACCTGCCCAAGATAAGCCATCTAAACACCCTCGGCACAAACACGGCCTAACGGAAAAAGGCCACGTCTTCCGAGATGTATTCCTCGCGTATGGGGGACCATATATCGAGTGCAGTACAACCATTGCCTGTCGCGACGACCCTATGAGGTACATCACCAGGAATCACGTAATGATCCCCGGCAACTAATAGGCGCTCATCATCACCAACATAAAACAAGGCTGCTCCTTCGAGCACACGGCCACATTGCTCATGGGGATGTGAATGCAGTGGGACTTCTGTATCAGGATCGATATCGATGATACCCATCATGATCTTCTCGCCCCACATCAACCGGGCATGAACACCTGGAAGCAGCTCTCGCTTGTTGACGTCGTTCTCGCTGTGGAAATATTGTTCAGGAAGCATGAAACCCTCACCCATGCGAACCGGTTTTACGGCTGATAGCAGCCTCTGCTACCGGGCTAATAACCTGCTCTATATCGATATTTAATAGTGCTGGCCCGTGGTGATCGAACGCCCTTTTCATAGCGTTTTCAAGATCCTCTGCCTTCGTGACATGCTCACCATAAGCACCTAGGCCCTGGGCCATCACGTCGTAACGAGTAGGCAGTAAGTCGGTCCACACCGGGCGCCCGTACAAACCTTTTTGGATCTGCCAATCGATACCCCATATGGAGTTGTTGCCAACCATGATTTTCACGGGCAAATCGTGGCGAACCATCGTATCGATTTCCATACCGTTGAAACCAAGCGAGCCATCACCATTAGCGACAACCACCTTTTTACCGGGTAACGCCACCTGAGCCCCCAAGGCATATGGCAGGCCAACACCGATCATCCCAAAGCTCGAAACATTGTGAAAGCGGTACGGCTTATCACGCTTGATCGAAGCCCGCAGGAAATGACAGTAATCTCCACCATCAAAAGTCAGGTGAGTATCGTCATCTATGAATTTTTTTAAAGTATTAGAAACATGCATGGGATGCATGGGACTTTCCATTTTCCCCAGTCGAGTCAAGTCTTCATGCCATTCGTTAAATGCTGACCGCAAACGTTCAACCCATTCAGTTCGCTCGGTCCATTTACGTTTGGCAGCTGCATCTGCTAGCTGGGTAATGACAGGACCAAGATCACCGACAATTCCAACGGCAGCTGTACGAGCTCGAGCGACTTGAGCCGGGGACGGATCGACAACTACGAATTTCACGTCATCAGCAAAAGGAGGGTTTCCGCCGAAACCGTTGGTATAGTCGAGCTTCTTGCCAAGCATAAGAACAACGTCAGCATCCCCAACGTTCCGGACCGTCAAATTAAGTGGTTGGTATCCGAGTCCCATAGAGTATTCGTGAGAATCAGGTATTAATGCTCGGGCAGAATCCTCGGAGAAAAAAGGAATACGCATCGTCTCAACGAGCCGCCTAACCTCCGAGGGCATTGCAGTCGCCCCTGCAGAAGATCCAGCGAAAATCATGGGTCTTTGTGCCGTGCTTAGTAAATCAATAGCTTTCTCAACCTGGTCAGGATCACTGAGTACCAGCGAAGAGATCCCGTATTCGCTAGGGGTGTATCTCGCTACTTCGGCATCATCAACCTCAGCCATCTGGAAATCATGGGGTATCGTCACGTGAACCGGTCCTTGCCGACCACTCAAAGCCGTCCTAAATGCTAGGGCAACGTACTCAGGAATTCGTGAAGGTGACGGAACTTCCCATGCCCCCTTCGTAATCGGTTTAGCAGCATTAATCTGATCAAATTCCTGCATTGCCCCCCGACCTAGGTTCGGGGATTCAGCCGAACCAGCAATATTGATCACCGGAGCTTCCGAATGGATTGCGTTAGCAAGTGCAGGCAGTGCATTCGCATGACCAGGTGTCGTCGAGAGCATGACGGCGCCTTTTTTAAGAATTCTCGAATATGAATCAGCAGCATGCACGGCTCCCGACTCATGTCGAAAGTCAACCATCCGCAACGGGGCATCGAACATCGTGTCGAGCATGTGCAGGATATGGTCACCCGCAATCCCGAAGACGGTGTCAACACCCTCTGCTCGAAGGGCACGAATCAAAAGGTCACTACCGGTAGTCTTAGCCATAGTTGTTAAAATTTCTCGTTGTCTTAGCCCAGTCTTCACGCAGTCTCTTGGAATTTAATCAACGCATCCACGATTTGAACCCCTCGAAACCAAGCAGTTGAAAAGATTAGCACCGTGGCGTTCTGATTTGGGGTGGTAGAAGCCCAAGACGGGATATTTGCGATTTTCTAGTCGCCTGCTGGGACCAACATATCTACCAAATCATCAACAGCCATAAGGCCCAGAATTGACTGATTAGAAAACAACTTGACCAGCTCTTCAACCTTCTCCTTATCAAGTTGCGTACTTAAATTCGCTCTAAATTTATCCACCAGTAACGGCTTAGCTTCCTGACGGCGTCTGCGATGTCCAACCGGGTACTCAACCGTTATATTTTCAGTCGATGAACCATCTTTGAACCGTACCTGTACGCTATTAGCGATCGAACGTTTATCGGGATCGATGTAATCTTCCGTGAATCTTCGATCGTGATTCATGGTCATCTTGTCTCGAAGTTGATCAACGCGGGGATCCATCGCTACCTCATCCTCGTAGTCCCCGGCTGTGAGAGCACCTTTTATTAAGGCAATTGCCGTCATGTACTGAATACAATGATCTCGATCTGCAGGATTGTTCAATGGGCCGGTTTTATCGATGATACGCAATGCCGATTCCTGTGAAGTGATTATGACTTCATCGATCTGGTCAAGTCGTGATACAACTTGTGGATGAAGTTCCAAAGCAGCCTCGACAGCGGTCTGAGCGTGGAACTCTGCAGGGAAGGAAACCTTGAACAGGATGTTTTCCATGACGTAATAACCTAACTCTCGCTGAAGAGTGATCTCCTCCCCCCTGAACCAGGCGTCCTGGAATCCCCAACCCGGAGCTGTTAATGCCGACGGATAACCCATTTCCCCGGACATGGAGTTCAAGCTAAACCTAACAGCCCGGCTAACCGCGTCACCTGCCGCCCAAGATTTCCGTGATCCGGTATTCGGTGCATGCCTATAAGTACGCAAAGAGGCATCGAGCCATGCGTTCGAAACGGCGTTCTCGACCTGCTGAACGTTACCACCCAACATAGATGTAACAACCGCGGTCGATGCAACTTTCACCAAGATCACGTGGTCAATACCAACGCTGTTGAAAGAATTATCCAGGGCGAGAACACCTTGAATCTCGTAGGCTTTCACGGCCATTTCCAATAGTTCTGTGACGTTGATCGATCGTGAAGATCCCGACACATTGCTACGGCTGATGAAATCGGCTACAGCGATAATTGCACCAAAATTATCAGACGGATGACCCCACTCGGCGGCGAGCCAGGTGTCATTGAAATCCAACCATCGAATCGCTGTTCCTGTATCGAAAGCCGCCTTAACCGGATCCAGTTGGTGATGAGTGCCCGGGACCCTGGCACCGTTCGGCACGATCATGCCTTCCACGTCCGGGCCTAGCAACTTGGTACACGCCTGGTAATCCATGGCCAACAACGCGCATCCAATTGAGTCCATCAGGCACAATCGGGCTGTATCCAAGGCTAATTCAGAATCAGGTTGATAATTGACCGCGTAGTCAGCAATTTTCGTTATAACGTTGTCTGTTGCTGGCATGGTAACTTTCAGCCGCGATCGTCTATAGCTACGTAGTCCTTAGGACCGGGTCCGGTGTAATCCGACAGGGGACGAATTAGGGCGTTATCACCGCGTTGCTCCAAGACATGAGCAATCCAACCAGACGTACGTGCGATCACAAACACCGGTGTAAACATCGCTGTTGGGATTCCGCACAAGTGATAAGCAGTAGCTGCGTAAAAATCTAGATTAGGGAACATCCCTTTCTCACGAAACATGACAGCCTCGATCCTTTCAGAAATATCGTAGAAGGAGGTATTGTTCGCAGCATCAGATAACTGTCGGGCCAAGTTTTTTACGATAGGTGAACGAGGATCTCCGTTCTTGTAAACACGATGCCCAAAACCCATGATGAGTCGCCGGGCTTTCAACATGTGCATCACAGATTTCTCCGCATCCTGCGGGGAGTCGAATGACGATACCAATTCCATCGCAGCCTCATTGGCTCCTCCATGGAGTGGTCCACGCAGAGCACCAATTGCTCCCGTGACAGCCGAATAAGTGTCTGCCAATGTTGAGGTGATAACCCGAGCACTAAAAGTCGACGCATTAAATTCATGCTCAGCGTACAAGATCAGGGTTTTGTCCAGCGCATCGCGCTTTAGTGGATCGGAAGCCGCACCAGACATCAAGCTCAAAAAATGACCTGCCACGGTATCTTCATCGGAATCTGTTTCGATACGTTCATTTCGAGAATGAAAGCGGTACCAGTAGGCCAACATCGAACCAAAACTCGCGGTTAGCCTGTCCCCAACTGAAGCTGCGGTTCTGCCATCCTCTCCTTCAGGCTCAAGCGTTCCTAGTAACGAGGTGCCGGTCCGCAGTACATCCATCGGATGGGCAGATTGGGGTATATGCTCCAAAAGAGTCTTTAACTGGCCTGAAAGCGAACGCAAACCAGCAAGCTTGTTTTTATAGGCATCAAGTTGAGCATGGCTCGGAAGCTTCCCGTAGATCAAGAGATAGGCAACTTCCTCGAACGTTGATTCGGCCGCAAGATCGGTGATCGAATAACCTCGATATGTAAGACCCACTCCGGCCTTACCAACCGTCGACACTCCCGATGAACCTGCGGTAACACCATTAAGACCAGAGTTAACCATATTGATAAATCCTGTCAGTTAAGTAAAAAATCTATAAGTCGCTATCAGTGCTGAAAAGCTGATCTAGCTTGCTTTCATACGCTTGATAATCAATGTAGGCATAAAGTTCATCACGAGTTTGCAATTCATTGATAATTTTAGATTGAGTACCCTCGGTCCTCAGGATCCTGAAAACATTTTCTACAGCCTTGTTAGCTGCACGGAATGCGGTCAAGGGATACAAAGCGATGTCAACATCAGCGCCAGCGAGTTCATCGAGCGTGAATGCATGGGTTTGCCCAAATTCGGTCAAATTTGCCAATACCGGGACGCCAGTCGCATCCCGAAACTTCTTGTAATCCTCGAGTTCAGTAACCGCCTCAGCAAACAGCATGTCGGCGCCCGATTCAACATAAGCAACCGCCCGTTCCACTGCAGCATCAACACCTTCACTAGCGATCGCGTCTGTACGTGCCATCAAAACAAAATCTTCGTATTCCTTCGCATCAGCAGCAGCTTTTAACCTATCCTGCATTTCCACGGTTGAAACGATCTGTTTGCCAGGTCGATGACCACACCGTTTGTCTTGTACCTGGTCTTCGATATGTACTCCTGCAGCACCTGCACGAGCCATTTCTTTCATCGTTCGGGCAATCATAAATGCACCGCCCCAACCTGTGTCTACGTCGACAAGCAGGGGCAAATCTACTGCCGTGACGACTCGCCGCACATCTTCTAGGACATTATCAAGAGTTGTCATACCAAGGTCAGGTAAGCCATAAGAAGCAGTCGCAACTCCAGATCCCGACAGGTAAAGAGCAATAAATCCCGCAGATTTTGCCATCACTCCGTGATAAGGATTCGTCACGCCTACTACCTGCAGCGGCGACTCTGCTTGGATCGCTTTCCTTAGATCTTTGCCTGGGGTGGTGATCATAATGACGAATTATATGTACTCAAACAGCAATCGTGATACTGCTAGAGACAAATTAACTCGATATGGCGTCAGAGAATACAAGTGGTGATACCGCAAGCAACACGATTCCCAAAACCAAGCGCAACTTCGCAGCATCGACCGTGCCGGTCATACGTGAACCAGCGAACATTCCGATCATCGCAGGAATACCAATTACTGAAACCAACAACCAATCAACCCGTCCACTGATCAGGTGACCGGTGAATCCTGAAGTTCCGACAAGAGTGGTAAGCGCTAGATTCGTGCCTGCTGCCAGCGAAGGCTTCATCTTCAGAACATGAACGAGAGCCGGCATACGCAAAACGCCCAGTGCCAAACCAACAGCGCCACCGATCAAGCCGATACCGAAACCCAAAACGCTTTCTCGCACCATCGTCTTCGAATTAAGATCTCCACGCCCAGAGCGAGCATCACCATCTTCATCAGACAAAGAGCGGTTACGTAGCTCGGCAACAGCTCGCACGATCATCATCAACGAAGACCAGACTAATAACAGGGCGACGATCAACAACAGAATCATTCTCGAAACCAAGTCCGCGTAAATACCACCCAGAAAAGATCCGGCTATAGCTGGAATACCAATCACTATCACGACCCTAAAAACGATACGGTTCTGGAGAATGGCGGGCCAAGAACCGGCCACGGAGCCAAGTACGCTGACGAAAAGATTCGTACTTGCAGCCATAAGCGGATCCAAGCCAACCGCGGTCATCACCGGCAGGCGTACGACACCAAGCGCTATTCCCACGATCCCACCTACGATTCCAACCACGAAGGACATGACAGCCAGGCCAACAAGTTGAACCGTTGTTAGATCAGAACCAAATAACGCTAATTCAGTGACAGGTTCCATCTACTTCACCGTACCAATGCTGCGCAGGTATTGTCTCGATACGGCAATAATTTATTCGATTTCACACAAATTTCTGTGCAAGCGTAAGTTCGAAAAGGTATTCCGAGCAAAGTTCTTTCCTTGTTGGCATTTTCACACAAGGACAAATTCTATTCTCGCCCAACATTATTAAGCTTGAGGTTATCCTTTTTGACACCAACCCGGATCATTTTTGCCATGTTTGACTATTTGCCCACCAAATCCAAGCTCTCTAATAAACCATCAATTTCTTTGAAATGATCTGGATCCGGTTTGAGTGCAGGATGCCTTGCAAAATCCGAACCTGGAGAGAAAATCCCCCGCCTGACCATGATGTGCTTGTATATCCAACCAGCAAATCCCTGCCCTTGGGCCAACATCTGTATTAACGGAGCATGACGGCGCATTTCTAAATTAGCTGCATCTTCATCACCCGCCTGGAAATGATTCCAAACCCTTACGAACATATCTGGCAATGTTGATCCAGGCATCGTACCGACCGAACCACGCTTAAACTCTTCCACGGCAAATGCACCACCGGCTCCACCAAACAAGATGAGCCCAGTACCTTTAGCTAGCTCGTAAGTTTCACCCATTCTCGGCAGAGTAGGTGGGGTCTCAACTTTGATATAACAAAGATTCTCGTGCCTCTTCGCACACTGTACTGCCATCGCCGGTGGAACCTGCGCTGTACCCTGGTCTTGCAGAAAAATCGGAAGAGATACAGATTCAGCAATTCGGCCGAAATACTCGATGTTTTCCGAAGCCGGCACAGGAATAAAAGATGTAGGACGAATCATCAACGCATCTGCGCCGAGCTCTTCAGCTCTCTTAGACAAGAAAATTGCGACATCGGTACTTTCCCCACCTGTATTCATCACGATTTTCACGCGCCCGTTATTAACCTTTACGACCGTACTGAGTATTTCATCACGTTCTCTTTCGTTAAATTTGTAAATCTCTGTTGCAACAGCAATCCCGAGACCATCCACTCCTTTTGTAATCATCCATTCAACTTGTCGCTCAAGATCTTCCAATACCAAGTCACCTTTTTCATTGATAGGCGCCGAAAGGATTGGATATACACCCTTCATCGAACGGTCAGGCATGTCTAGGTTCCTCCTGTTATCAAGGTTTTTTTGGTGTTGATAGGTATTAGGTCAAGATCAAAGTAAAGTTTTGACAACGGTTAGCAGTACACCCGCGACTGTCGCTGTACCGATGACACCTGCCACGTTAGGTCCCATCGCATGCATGAGTAAAAAGTTGTCTGGGTCTTCTTTCTGACCCATGTCTTGTACAACTCGCGCCGCCATTGGCACAGCAGAAACTCCAGCCGCCCCAATCATCGGATTTATCTTCCTGCTGGAGAATATATTCATGAGTTTTGCCAGCAGAATACCTGCAACTGTCGCGGTCATAAATGCGAACAAGCCTAGGAAAAAGATCCCAATGGTTTCAGGTTGCAAGAAAATGTGGGCTGGCATGGTGGCGCCAACAGCCAAACCCAACATTATGATCACCATGTTCATCAAAGCGTTTTCTGAGACATCAGCCAATCTTGGCACTACGCCTGAAACTTTAATTAAATTGCCCAACATCAGCATGCCTATCAGTGGAGAAGAGGAAGGTACAAGTACACCGATGATAATAATGGTCAATACAGGGAACAGCACTTGTGTACGCTTCGATACAGGTTTGGATGGGTATTCCATTCGAATCAAACGTTCTTTTTTAGTGGTGAACAGCTTGATTATAGGTGGTTGAATTATCGGAACGAGAGCCATGTAAGAGTATGCCGCAACCGCGGTAGCACCGACTATGTCCCGAACTTCCACGTGAGCTAGTGATTCCCCGAGCTCCAACATCCGAGTGGCAATAAAAATAGTTGTTGGTCCATCTGCTCCACCGATGATCCCAATCGAAGACGCCTCTAGAAGCCCAAACTCGAAATAATCAGTCATACCCAAGAGCAAAGCACCAAAAAGTGCGACAAATACGCCCGCTTGAGCCCCGGCACCTAGCAACAAGGTCTTGGGGTTGGACAGCATGGGATTGAAGTCAGTTGCTGCTCCAACCCCTAAAAATATCAACAGTGGAAATATGTCAGTTCCCATCCCAACGGTCTGGAACGTTTTCAATATTCCGGCTGGTTCACCACCACCACTTTCACGAATCAATTCTCCCAGAGGGAGATTGGCGAAGAGAATTCCCATGGAGATCGGCACCAGTAATAGCGGTTCTTTTTTCCTGGCCACCCCAACGTAAAGTAAACCCCCGGCAATTAACCACATCAAGACCAGTCGCGGCTCCTCGATTAAAGCTGTTATACCCGCCCACAAAGTGCTTAGCTCATTAACCATTTGGAACTAACCCTTTGCAATCTCGGCCAAGGTTTGGCCATGTTGAACCGAATCGCTAGCCCCGACATGCACCGACGTAACTGTCCCATCGATCGAAGAAGCTATGGTGTTTTCCATCTTCATCGACTCGAGTATAAATATCGGCTGCCCCTTTTTGACCGTGTCACCAACCGATATATTCACGCTAAGAATACGACCTGGCATCGGAGACCGAACCACTCCATCATCAAGTGAATCCGGAATTGAAGGACGGCTAACCGCAGCAGCAGCAGCAACTACTGGCTTGGGTGCAAAAGTAGCTTGAAGGCCCGAAGCACGGTCGCCGGTAGATTCAGGAATTTCAACCTGGTAAACCGTGCCATCAACAGAAACTTGTACAGGAGATTTGGAAATATCACCTACCTCAACATCGTAGGTTTTACCAGCTATATTGATTTTGTAGTTCTTGCTAGCCACTAAATGCGCCTATCCCGTACAAGCGATCCTGAAGAACTCATCGCGCGAGTCCGGCCGCTCTGCAACCAAGCGTCAGGGGATAACGTTCTACGGGCAGGGGTCA
>MPLX02391206.1_pt1 | contig 10189 bp, 8 predicted proteins | sample 1617341 | NCBI WGS metagenome assembly MPLX02 (sample SAMN05944804, study PRJNA350692) | marine metagenome | biome: marine; feature: ODZ; material: water; isolation source: 120 m water sample filtered on 0.2 um supor filter | place: Pacific Ocean | collected 2012-04-08 | depth 120m m | reverse complement strand
ATCGATGGAAACAAAGGCGCGATGGCTGAAGATCATGACGGTGCCCCCGTGTTTTTGGCCCGAAATGCCTGGCATCTGGACCGGGGCGGCGAAGACTGGCCCGATATTCGATTCCTGAAAACCAAGGATCACGTCGAATAGTTTCAAGCTGCGGCGACGCTAAAAACGGCCTTGCGACATATTCGTTCCCCGTAATGCCCACCGCCGTGTGAGTTTGGTTTTCTGACCAACCAGGGCCTCGTCCTGCCACCACAGTTCTATTGGTGTGCCAACCGGGAGCCTGGCGTTGAGCGTTTCCAATGCGGATTTACGTGGATCAAATTTTAGTGGCGCCAATCTGATGGGCTGCAAGGTATTGCCGGAAGCCCTTCACTATATGCTGAGCTGCAGAAAACCCTGAAGATACTATCCAGGTAAATTAACGGATTTCTAACGGCTTCGGTAAGAAACTGCGCCGATGGCAAAACCATCTTCCAAATCCTCGGTCAATAAAACACCAAAACGTTTTTTACGCGACCTGTTGATGCGTCTGGCCGCTGTCGGCGTGTGGATCATCATTGCCGTCATCGCCGTCATCAGTTTTTATGCCTACGATTTGCCGGATGTGGATCAAGCCCTGGCCGCGACCCGTCGCCCGACCATTACCTTAAAGGCGAAAGACAAAACGCACCTGATGACGCTAGGGGATATTCACGGCCTTCCCGTTGGCCTCAACGAGCTACCCCCTGCCTTGCCCCAGGCCGTACTTGCGACGGAAGACAGGCGTTTCTATTCTCATTTTGGACTGGACCTGATTGGCCTTGCCCGCGCCACTTATGCCAATATTTCAGCCGGACGTATCGTCCAGGGCGGATCGACCCTGACCCAGCAGGTCGCCAAGAACCTGTTTTTGACTCCGGAGCGAACCCTGAAAAGAAAAGTACAGGAATTGCTGCTGGCGCTGTGGCTGGAACAGAAATTCTCAAAGGACCAGATACTGACCGTCTATTTGAACCGGGTCTACCTGGGTGCTGGAACCTACGGCGTCGAAGCGGCGTCGAAGCGTTATTTCAGAAAATCTGCGAAAAACCTGAACACCTATCAGGCGGCGATGCTGGCCGGGCTCCTAAAAGCACCTTCGCGTTATAATCCGGCCAGAAATCCGGAACTGGCCAGGAACCGCACCGAACAGGTCCTCGTCAACATGGTGGCGGCGGGCTTCATCAGTAATGCAGACAAGGAAGCCCTGAAAAAGGGCTCCAAATCCGTAAAGCCTGCCCGCACCTCCAGAAAATCCCGCTATTTTGCGGATTGGGTCCTGAGCAGGGTGTCCGGCTACGTTTCGCCCGGGGACACGGACATTGTCGTCGTTACCACGCTGGATCGCAGCCTTCAGACCGACGCCCAGCGCGCCATCGCGGGGGCGCTAAAGAGCGGCAAAAGCCTGAATATCACGCAAGCCGCCCTTATCGCCATGACACCCAATGGGGCAGTCAGGGCGATGGTGGGCGGTGCAGATTATGGCCTTTCCCAGTTTAACCGGGCGACCCAGGCCAAACGCCAGCCTGGATCCGCCTTTAAGCCCGTCGTTTTTCTTAGCGGCCTGGAAATGGGCATGAATCCGTCGAGCAGATTCCTGGATGAGCCTTTGACGATAGAGGGCTGGAGCCCCAGAAACTTCTCGCGCGAGTATTCGGGACCCATCAGCATGAGCGACGCACTGGCGAAATCCATAAATACCGTCGCCGTCAGAATTTCAGAAAAAGCGGGACGCGAGAGCGTCATTCAAACAGCGCGAAGACTGGGCATCACATCAGATCTTCTGGCCGCTCCCAGTCTGGCCCTTGGAGTCAGCGGCGTCAGCCTGATCGAAATGACGGCCGCCTATGGAGCTTTCGCCAATGGAGGTTTTGGTGTCTGGCCTTACGGAATCGAAGAAATACTGGATGGCGAGGGACGCGTCCTGTATCGTCGCCAGGGGTCCGGACCGGGCCGGGTGATCAAGGCCGTTTACGCTGGCGCCATGAACGCCATGCTGTCCCATGCGCTGGAAAAAGGAACCGGGAAGGCGGCGAACTTCAATCGTCCGCTCGCCGGCAAAACCGGAACCTCGCAAAACTTCAGGGATGCCTGGTTTATCGGTTACAGCGCCGACCTGATCGCCGGTGTCTGGATGGGTAACGACAATCAGGCCTCCATGGAAAACGTCACCGGTGGGGGACTGCCGGCAAAGGCCTGGCGGCGATTTATGGTGGCGGCCCACACTCGAACCCCTGTTCGCCCTTTGCCGGAAGGTGGAAAACAGCTCCACCAGGAGGCCACTACAGCCGACAGAAAAACCGTCTCCACAAAAAAGAAAAAAGCGAGTTTCTGGGGCAGGATTATGGGCGTCTTTACCGGTTCTGGTGATTAAGCGGGGGTTGCTTTTGCCCCACGAACCAGAAATACGTAACAGACAAGAGAGCAGCCCCCCATCACGGCTATGGCCGTTGTCATGGGCAACTGGGTTCCGTCATGGAAAACTCCAATCATAAGGCCGACAAAGGTCGCCGTTGTGGCAATAGAACGAGGTTTTAACATTTCAAGTCAGCAGGTTTCACCGGCAAGCCTGGCGATAGTTGCCGTTGTTGAATGCCCAGGCGACAATTCTGCTAGGACGATACGGCCGCCATAAGACTTGACCACATCCGCGCCAACAACATTGTCGATCGAATAGTCGGCTCCCTTGATCAACACATCGGGACGCAACCCCTCGATCAACTTAAGTGGTGTTTCGTCCGAAAAAATTACAACCATATCCACCGAAGTCAACGACGCCAGTACGGCGGCGCGGGCGGCCTCGCTTTGAACCGGTCGGTCATCCCCTTTAAGGATTTTAACAGACGTATCACTGTTCAGGCCGACAACCAGCTTCCCGGAGGCTTCACGGGCCTGGCTAAGCAGGGAAATATGACCTGGGTGCAGTAGGTCGAAACAGCCGTTTGTAAAACCGACGGTGAAGCCGCCACGCCGCCACTGGTCTATTCGATCAAGGGCTGGCCTAAGCGCCATCACTTTTGCTTCAGCGTGGCTCAAATCCTGATGGTGCAGGGCGGAAATAATATCGTCTGAAAATGCAACGGCGGTGCCGACTTTACCGACAACGATACCGGCGGCGATATTCGCGAGCGTCGCGGCGTCTTGCAATTTGGCCGCCACCGCCATCGCCGCCGCAAGGGTTGCGACAACCGTATCACCCGCACCGGATACATCAAATACATCGCGGGCTTCGGCCTGCAGGTGGAACACCGCCCCCTTGGCGGAAACCAGCGTCATGCCGTCTTTTGATCGGGTTGCCAATACCGCGCCAAATTCAAATTTTTCGATCAATGACTGTGCAGCCTGGGCCACCTCTTCATCGTTGCGGGTCTTCATGCCAGTCGCCTCATGAAGTTCGCGCCTGTTGGGAGTAATGACGTCGGCACCCCGATAGCGGCTGTAATCCGCGCCTTTAGGATCGACGATGACCACTTTCGAGGCCTCTTTGGCCGCCCCAATCAATTGCGCAAGGGCGCGGTCCGTAAGAACCCCCTTGGCGTAATCGGACAACACGACGGCGTCACAATCGACCATGGCGTCACGCGCCTGGGCGACCAGTTGAGCTTCCATCTCGCTATCAAGGGGAAAGACTGTCTCCCGGTCGGTGCGCAACATCTGCTGCCCGTCCGCCATATAGCGCGATTTAACCGATGTGCGCCGTTGCCCACTATCAACCAGCGGCAGGTCGGTTATGCCTTCTTCGGCAATCAACCGCTTGATTTCACGCCCGTCGCTGTCTTTGCCCACGACGGTGGCAAACCGGACCGCAGCCCGCAAACCGGCCAGATTGCGAACGACATTGCCGGTCCCACCCAGCATGGAAACATCGCTTTCCAGTTTCAGGACCGGGATTGGCGCTTCCGGTGAGATGCGATCAACGGAACCATAATGAAAGTGATCCAGGATGACATCGCCGATGCACAGAACCTTGGCGAATTTCAGGTTTTCCGTCAACGTAATCAGGGAAGCCCGTTCGCTCATGAGAAGCCCAGCTCCTTTTCAAGCGCGCCGCAAAGCATATGACCGATCAGAATATGCATTTCCTGAATGCGCGCCGTTTCCTGCCAGGGCACATTCACAAGCGGTTCGGCAAACCCCTGCATACGCCCGCCATCGCGTCCGGAAAAACCGGCGGCTGTTGCCCCCTTTTTTTTCGCCATGTTCAAGGCGCGGATAACATTTTCGCTGTTGCCGGATGTCGAGATACCGATAACCACATCGCCCGCCATCGCCAGCGCTTCAACCTGACGGGCGAACAAATCGTCGAAACCCAGATCGTTGCCTATGGCCGTTAGCGACGAGGTGTCGGTTGTCAGCGCGATGGCCGCGATGGGGGGACGGTCTTTGATATAACGTACGGTCAGTTCCGTCGCCAGATGCTGAGCATCTGCGGCGCTTCCGCCATTTCCAAAAAAGATAATTTTGCCGCCAGCGCGTATCGACTCGACGCAAGCCTGAAGCAAATCGGAAAACGGGTCACGGATAGTCTCACGGGTTGCCGCGAAGGCTTCCGCATGGGCCGTCATTTCCGTTTCCATATAGGTTGTAAGGTCGATGTCCATGATCTGTTCAGCCCTGTCTTTCAAGGTAAATCAATTCGGCGTCCCTCGCGAAGAGACTCCATGATAGCGACTGTCGCCAGGGATGTTTCAATCAATTCGGCCTCATCAATCGGCGCCGCCCCCCCGGTTGTGACGGCATTCACAAACCCCTGCAAGGCCTGCCTAAAGCCCTTGTCCTGGGTCGCGTTAACCGGTTTATCCAGTTTGCCATTCTGGGCTGTCATATAGGACTGGAAGTTGTCGATGGTAACGACGCTGCCACCCACGTAGGCTTCAATCAGTTCCTTGGAATAAATGTTATCCCCCAGTCCCGTATAGACAATAGTAGCCAGCGAACCGTCGGCAAACCGGATGGCGACGTTCAGATCGTCACAACCGCCGCCGGCAACCTGGGCGCAATCGGCCTGAACGGAGATAATTGGCGAGCCGACAAAATAGCGAGCCAGGTCAACAAAATGGCACGCTTCACCCAGAATGCGTCCACCGCCTTCATCCGCCGCATGAACCCAGCTTTCCGCCGGGATATGGCCCGCGTTGACGCGCAACAGGACAAATTTGGTCCCATCGTGATTGTCCAGACGAGCGCGCACCATTTGGGAAAAGGGTGCAAAACGTCGGTTAAAGCCAACCTGGAAAAATCCATTACTGGAATTACGCGCTTCAATGACTGTGTTGATGCCTTCTCGATCCAGCGCCAGGGGTTTTTCGACCAGCACGGATTTGCCCGCCTGCAAGGCCCGGGCGGTCAAGTCGGCATGGCTGTCATGACGGGTAGCGACGAGGACGGCATTGATGTCCGGGTTTTTCAGAACCGCGTCAATGTCGGCGCTTGCATGAAGAAAGCCGAATGTGTCACCGGTTTTTTCCGCCGACGCGCCACGCTGCGTGGCTACCGTGTGCAAGGTCACTTCGTTCATCTTCTTTAATTCCGGCAGCAACACCGATCTTGCAAAACTGCCGGCGCCAATAACGCCCAACACGCATCCGCTTGCGGCCTTGCCCGGCGCGGGGGCCGGGAATGATGTTTTTTCGCCAGGCCCGCCTTCCTTGTAAGACAAGACGACGCCCAGGTAAGGTTCGGCCCCGTTGGTAACAAGGTCGTAAGCTTTTTCGGCGTCATCCAGCGCGAAGGTGTGCGTGGTGAGCGCGGCGACGTTTAAGCGACGCTCAAGCGAAGGCGACATCAGGCGAGTGCACTCGCCCAGATTTTCAGTCTCTGTCCAGCGCACCCAGCCTTCGGGGTACTTGACGCCGCGGCCCTCATAGTCCGGATCGTACCGGCCGGGTCCGTAAGAGCGTGAAACAACCAGGCTCAGCTCCTTCTGCATGAATTCCCTGTAAGGAAATTCCGTGCCGGTCAATCCGACCATGCAGACCCTGGCCCGGTCTCTGGCTATGGTTCCCGCGACCTGGAAGGGTTCGCTGGAGTCGGTCGCCGCCGAAATAATGACGCCGTCCATGCCGCGTCCCGCTGTCAGTGCTTCTACTGTGCTCTCCAGGGCCTCGCCGCCCAGATCGACGGTGGCCTCCGCCCCCATGCGCCGGGCCAGATCCAGACGCGGTGCGTTATAATCAAGCGCCAACACGCGTACGCCGGAAAGGGTCAGCAGGCGAATGATCAATTGCCCAAGCAACCCGGAACCAATCACGGCGACACAATCACCCAGGGTGGCGGCCAAATTCCTGACGGCATGCATGGCGATGGACGACAGGGTGGCAAAGCAGGCCTCTTCGTAGGATACGTCGTCGGGGATAGCGGCGGCCAAATTAGCCGGGATTACATTCAGTTCCGCATGATTGGCCAGCCCGGCACCTGCGACGGCGACTCGTTGGCCGACCCGGAAGCGACCCTCCAGTCCCGCACCGACGGCGACAACATCCCCGGCGGCCGAATATCCCAATGGTAAAGGTTCATCCAGGCGCGCGAGAACGGAGCGAATGGTCGCCCCAATTCCGTCCCTTTTGGCTTTGGTCAGCACCTTCTTGACCAAATCGGGCCTTTCGCGCGCCTTTCCGGCAAGACTCTTGCGGGCGAATTCGACGACCATGCGCTCGGTACCGGCTGAAATCAGCGAAGCGCGGGTGGCGACCAGAATGTTTCCGGATTTGACGGTCGGCTCGGGAACCTCGGTCAAATTCAGTTTGCCCGTCCGGGTGCTTTGAATAACTTGTTTCATTGCAGTGTTTTACCCTGATTTCACAAGAAGATGCAAAGACAGCTTTGTACTTCCTCTCAAGGCATTCCCGCACGATGGGTTAGATCTCCATCACGCAACACTCAACCGCCGGGTCGTGCGCTACTCGCCCCTGATCGCCAGGGAAGCCCACCGCCGAAAGTCCGCCACGGGGTCATCGTGGCGAATGGACGGGACATATATCAAGGTCAGGAAAAAATTCTCCATTCCGGCAATTCGCGGACCTGGCAGCATAATTGTGTCTGAAAACAGGGATGTCTGCGACATCATTAAAATTTGCGACAAAACCTGCTGTAAAGACGTCTATTCGTTGTCTTTGGTTTTGACGTCGATAAAGTCCTGCTTTGCCTCAATGACACCACGGCGAATTTCGCGGGTGCGGGTAAAACTGTCATGCATGACCTCGGCCTGTCCCCGGCGGATAGCCCTTTGCAGCGCAGTCAGGTCTTCGGTAAATCGACCCAAAACATCAAGAATGGCATCCTTGTTTTTAAGGCAGACATCCCGCCACATGACTGGGTCAGATGCGGCGATACGGGTGAAATCCCGCAGGCCGCCAGCGGCAAACTTGGTGACTTCTTTTTTCAGGTCATCCTGAAGGTCAGTGACCGTCCCAACGATGGTGTAGGAAATCAATTGCGGCAGGTGTGATGTGATTGCAAGGACATGGTCGTGATGCCGGGCATCCATTTTTTCAACCATCATGCCGCACTTTTTCCACAAATTCCTGACATCGGCGACAGCCTGTGTATCGGCGTCTTCTTCCGGGGTCAGGATGCACCAGTGATCTTGAAACAGGCCCGCGTAACCAGCTTCAGGCCCGGAATCCGCCGTTCCGGCAACGGGATGGGCGGGCACAAGGTGAACGCCATCAGGCAAATGCGACTTAATGTCATCAATGGCGGACTGCTTTGTCGACCCGACATCGCTGACAATACATCCGGGTTTCAGGCCCGGTGACACAATCTTGGCGACGCTGGAGTAGGCGCCCATGGGCACACAGAAAATAACCAGATCGGCATCTTTTACCGCTTCTTTCGGATCGATTGTGTAGCTGTCGCCAATTTCGAGTTCCCTCGCCGTATCCAGAGTCGAAGGAGAGCGGGTGTAAATGGCGATGTGTCCGCCGAGCCCATGCTTTTGAAAAGCGCGGGCCAGAGACGAACCAATCAATCCGATGCCCAACAGGGCGATCCGCTGAAAAACAGGGCCAGAACCGGTCATGAAGACAAGAATTCTTCCACGGCCTTTACCAGCGGTCGCATTTCGTCTTCGCGGCCGATGGTCATGCGAAGGCAGTCGGCCAGACCGTAACCGGCCATGCCTCGAACGATAATGCCTTTGGTTTTCAAAAAGTCGTCGGCGGCTTTAGCTGTGTGTTTTTCGCTGTCAGGGAAGCGAACCAACAGGAAATTTCCGACTACCGATGGCACTTCCAGACCAAGGCCGATCAACTGTTCCTTGGTCCAGTCAAACCATTTAGCAGTATGGGCGCGGACCTCGTCGGTAAAGGCGACGTCGCCCAAGGCGGCTTCACCGGCGGCAAGAGCAGGACTTGCGACGTTGAACGGGCCGCGCAGTCGGTTCAGGATATCGGCGACCGATTCCGGGCAATAGGCCCAACCCAGGCGGATTCCGCTAAGGGCAAATATTTTCGAGAACGTGCGGGTCATCACGACATTGTCGTATTCATCAACCAACTGAGCGCCTGACGCATAGTCATCGCGGGTCACGTATTCTGCGTAGGCCGCGTCGATCACCAGTAGCACGTGTTCGGGCAGGCCTTCGCGCAGGCGCCGGATTTCACTATCCGGCAGATAGGTGCCGGTCGGGTTGTTGGGATTGGCGAGAAACAAAATCTTTGTTTTGTCACAAGCCCGTTCCAACAGGGCATCCACGTCCGCGTGCAGATTCTTTTCAGCGACTTTTACCGGTGTCGCGCCCACGCCCATGGCGGCGATCGGGTACATCAGGAAACCGTACTGGGAAAACATGACTTCATCGCCGGGAGCCGCGTAGGCGCGGGCCAGCATGTCCAGCAACTCATCGGAACCGGCACCGCAAACAATACGGTTCGCATCCAGGCCGTAAGCCGCCGCCAAGGCTTTGCGAATATTTGAAGCCGAACCATCGGGATAGCGGTGCTGGGTTGCTGCTTTCTCGCGATAGGCTTCCTGGGCTTTTGGGCTGGGGCCAAGGGCTCCTTCGTTGGAGGCCAGCTTGATGACCCTCTCTACCCCTTTAATTTCGGACTCGCCGCCGACATAGGGTGAAATATCGAGAATACCGGGTTTTGGGATGGGGGTGCTCATGGGGGTTCGTTTCCTTGGTCTATATTTTCGGTTTCAAGTTGTTCCAGGCTTAAGGGCTGACTGTAGCTTCCGATGGTCATAATTGATGAAGCCGCCCCTTCCAGACATTCAGACAGGCGCAAAATAATGCTGTCTTCATCGCGGATAAATCCTTCGACTTCCGCCAGATGCAAAAACCGTGAAGGCGTTTCAGGGTCACGCCAGACGGAAGTAAACGTGGAAATCATTTCAGCCTGTTTCAAGGCTGTCGCAAGTCTTTCCAGGCCAATCTCGCCAGCAGATTCGACAACCAGATAGGTGCGATCACGCCCTGTTGGCTCGGACTTCACGGGGCAAACAACCAAAGCCTGTTCATTCGGACCCCTGTTATCCGGCGCACCGATAAAAGGCAAGCGGTTAATGATTCGCGGCGTATCCTCAGCCGTTGACACCAGATGTGGCCACCAGGGCTTTTCTTCCTTGCGTTCCGGCACCGCCAGAACGCCGATGGTGGTTTCAAGGCTGCGCACGGCGTTGATAAGCTGGCGCGCGCTTGTATATCCGGACATTGGGGTAAATGACCCATACTGATCGCGGGCCATGTTCCAGCGGCCGCTGCGTCGGTCATGACGAGGCTCGTCAGGTTCGGAGGCGTCGGGCATGTGAACGCCAATGGAAAAAGGGCCCTCGAACGATAATGTGGCGACAATCAACTCACGCCAGATACGCGCCAGTTCCCGTTTGGGAAAAGGGCCCTTATGGCGCTCGATCAGGCGGTACAGGATAGAACATTCTCGAGCCGGGCGAATTTTAACCGTTTGGCCACGCTTTGTCTCACGTACCTTTTCGATCACTTGCGTGCGGCGCATGATCAGGTCGTGTATGTTATTGTCTATGTCGTCTATTTCCTGACGCAAGGCATCAAGTGACGTGTCCGCGCTCATCGCTTTAAGTTCCCGCAAGTAAAAAAGCCTGGAAGGGATGTAGTGATAATCGTATGACCTGCTAAAATCAAAGAAAACATTGACACTCACCGGTTTGATTCATAGCTATGAAGCCCTTTTTGTAACTACTCACCCCCCCT
>MPLX02383207.1_pt1 | contig 10200 bp, 13 predicted proteins | sample 1617341 | NCBI WGS metagenome assembly MPLX02 (sample SAMN05944804, study PRJNA350692) | marine metagenome | biome: marine; feature: ODZ; material: water; isolation source: 120 m water sample filtered on 0.2 um supor filter | place: Pacific Ocean | collected 2012-04-08 | depth 120m m | reverse complement strand
TTTGTAGTGCCAGCTCTGCTATGAAGAGCCTAATTAAATTCTTAAAAAAGACTTGAGCTGACGGGTTATTTCGGCAGTTTAGTTTTGGAGGAATTCCAGAATATGGTGCGACGCAGACAGCTCTTTGAAGGTGATCAAATGCGCATTGTGCTGGCCGATGAGATCAGCCCAGATAACTGCCGTCTGTGGGATGCCAAAACCGATGAGAAATTGAATATCAACCGGTTTCGTCGGGATATGGATATGATCGCTGAAGGCTATCAGAAAGTCACCCGCCACCTTGGCATATTGCCGGAAAATAGCGAGCCGGATGTCTCAGGACCGAGATTGGTTAAATAAGAAATTTGAAGGAAAGAAATCTTGAAAGCAAAAATCCACGTCACCTTGAAAAATGGTGTGCTTGACCCCCAAGGTAAGGCCGTTAGCCATGCCCTAGGCTCACTCGGCTTTGAAGGTGTCGATGATGTCCGCCAGGGCAAATATATCGAAGTTGATTTAGCCGAAACCAATGCTGACAAAGCACGCGAGAGTGTTGATGAGATGTGCCGTCAGCTTTTAGCGAATACCGTGATAGAAAATTATGATATCGAAATAGAAGCGTAGAAGCTCAAAGAATTTTGAAAGCTCTAATACCTCCATGAAAGCAGCCGTTATCCTTTTCCCCGGATCCAATCGCGAACGCGATATGGTGATGGCACTTGAAGCAAGTTTAGGCACACCGCCCCTAGAAATCTGGCATGGCGACACTGAACTGCCGGAGGTTGATCTGATCGTTGTCCCCGGGGGGTTTTCTTATGGAGATTATTTGCGTTCCGGCGCGATGGCGGCGCATTCTCCCATCATCCGCGAAGTTAAAGACAGGGCCGAAAAAGGTGTCCATGTGTTGGGGGTTTGTAACGGCTTTCAGATACTGACCGAAACCGGACTGTTGCCGGGCGCCCTGATGCGCAATGCCGGCCTTAAGTTTATTTGCAAAGATGTGCATCTCAAGGTCGAGCGCAATGATACGCCCTTTGCAGAAGGCTATAATGTTGGTGATGTTATGCGCGTGCCGGTCGCCCATCACGATGGTAATTATTTTGCCGATGATGAGACCTTGAAGGAACTTGAAGACAATAACCGGGTCGGTTTTCGTTACTGCAGTGCCGACGGAGCGGTTGATGACGAGAGTAATGTCAATGGCTCGCGCAACAATATTGCCGGTATTTACAATAAACGCGGTACGATCTTGGGCATGATGCCACATCCCGAGGACGCGGTGGAGCGTTTGCTTGGCGGTCTTGGCGGCAAGCCGATGTTTGATGGGCTCGTGACCGGGCTAGAGGGAGTGGCCTGATGCCAAAAGACGACAATGTCAGTGTTACTCCAAATATCATCGCCGAACACGGTATAACCGCCGAAGAATATGACAAAATCCTTGAGATTATGGGCCGCGAGCCGAACATCACCGAGCTTGGTGTGTTTTCCGTCATGTGGTCGGAGCATTGCTCCTATAAATCTTCCAAGAAATGGCTGAAAACTTTGCCGACCGAAGCGCCCTGGGTGATCTGCGGGCCGGGTGAAAACGCCGGTATCGTCGATATTGGTGATGGCCAGGCGGCGGTTTTCAAAATGGAAAGCCACAATCATCCAAGCTATATCGAGCCCTATCAAGGAGCCGCCACCGGTGTTGGCGGTATTTTGCGTGACGTCTTCACGATGGGGGCCAGACCAATCGCCAATATGAACGCGCTGTGTTTCGGTAGCCCAGATCATTCCAAGACCCATCATTTAGTTTCCGGTGTTGTCGCCGGTATTGGCGGCTATGGTAATTGCATTGGCGTACCGACAGTCGGTGGTGAAACCAATTTCCATTCAAGCTATGATGGCAATATTCTGGTCAATGCGATGACGGTGGGCTTGGCCCAGACCGATAATATTTTCTATTCCGCCGCGACCGGAGCCGGCAATCCGGTGGTCTATGTCGGTTCCAAAACAGGCCGTGACGGCATTCACGGCGCGACCATGGCCTCGACCGAGTTTAATGCGGATTCGGAAGAAAAGCGGCCAACCGTTCAAGTCGGTGATCCCTTTACCGAAAAACTGCTGGTCGAAGCTTGTCTCGAATTAATGGCGACAGATGTGATTGTGGCGATCCAGGATATGGGAGCGGCTGGTCTGACCTCCTCATCCTTTGAAATGGCGTCAAAAGGTGGAGTTGGCGTCGAGATGGACCTCGATCAAGTGCCGGCCCGTGAAGTAGGCATGACGGCCTATGAATTTCTGCTGTCGGAAAGTCAGGAACGGATGCTGATGGTTCTCGAGCCCGGCAAAGAATATGTCGCCCAGGCGATTATGGAAAAATGGGAGCTCGATTTTGCCGTCGTTGGCCATCTGACCGATACTGGCCGGATGGTGATCAAAATGAACGGCGAGGTTGAGGCTGATCTGCCGATCGATCCGCTGGCTTTGGCGTCGCCGGAATATGACCGCCCCTGGGTTAAGACCGAGCCGCAGGCAGAAGTGCTGGCAAGTGATGTTGCTGCGCCTGAAAGTCTATTAGGTGCGCTGAAACAAATTGTCGGCTCATCGGATATGTGTTCCAAGCGCTGGATTTGGGAACAATATGATCATCTGGTGATGGGCGACACGGTACAGCGTCCGGGCGGCGATGCGGCGGTCGTCCGGGTGCAGAATACTCAAAAAGGCCTGGCGATTACCACCGACTGCACCCCCCGCTATTGTCTGGCGGACCCGGTTGAAGGCGGTAAACAGGCGGTGGCGGAGGCGTGGCGAAACTTAACCGCAGTTGGCGCTAAGCCGCTTGCTATCACTGATAATATGAATTTCGGCAATCCGGAAAAACCAGAGATCATGGGCCAGTTTGTCGGCGCTATTGAAGGCATCCGGAAGGCTTGTACGGCGCTCGATTTCCCGGTCGTTTCCGGTAATGTCTCACTTTACAACGAGACTGCGGGCCAGGCGATCCAGCCGACACCCACCATCGGTGCCATTGGCATCATGGCGGATTACCAGAAAAGCATTGGTGTTGCATTTGCCGGTGAGGGCGAGGCAATTTTATTGCTCGGCGATACCAAAGGCCATCTCGGACAAAGTATTTATTTGTGCGAGATTGAGGCCCGAGAAGAGGGGGCGCCGCCACCGGTTGATCTTAAAGCTGAACGTTTAACCGGCGATTGTGTGCGCAGCCTCATTGATGCCGGTGATCTCACCGCCTGTCATGATCTATCGGATGGCGGTCTGTTGATGGCGCTCGCTGAAATGGCGATGGCGTCCGGTATCGGCGTGACAATTACGAGTGAAGCGGCCGATCTGCCTATGCATGCCTGGGCCTTTGGTGAGGACCAGGGGCGTTATCTAGTGACCACCAAAGATGTTGAAAAAGTGCTGATGACCTGTCTAGGCGCGCAGCTGTCGGCAGAAGCAATTGGCGAAACAGGTGGTGAACACCTCAGTTTTAACGGCGAAACCATCTCTGTCGCCGAACTTAAAGACACCCATGAGAGCTGGCTGCCGGATTATATGGCGGCGGTGGAATAACCCAGGAATAGCTGGATATCCTTGATTTTTGGAATAAACGTTCTATATCCCTAATTAATTTAGGGGCGAAATTGTTGTCAGCATCGGCTAAAATAACCACATAAAGTAAGTAACTGAAGGAAATAATACTGATGGCAATGGATGTTGCAGAAATTGAACGGCTCATAAAAGAAGGCCTGCCGGACGCCGAGGTTCATATTGAAGATTTGCGCGGTGACGGTGATCATTATGCGGCTTACGTTGCCTCCGTATCGTTTGCAGGTCTATCCCGCGTCAAACAACATCAAATGGTCTATGCAACCTTGCAGGGAAAAATGGGCACTGATCTTCATGCTCTGGCCTTGCAAACCTCCGTTCCGGAATCTACTTAAACATCACAAATTCAGATCAAAGGAAACATGATGAACGACAGTCCAGTATTTGAACGGATTCAATCCGAAATCGATGACAGCCCGGTAACGCTGTTTATGAAAGGCTCGCCAATGTTCCCGCAATGCGGTTTTTCGGCCGCCGTCGTCCAGTCACTGACGATGTTGGGCGTTAAGTTTAAAGGCGTCGACGTGTTGGCCGATATGGATATCCGCGAAGGTGTAAAACAGTTTTCGCAATGGCCGACGATTCCGCAGCTTTATGTCAAAGGTGAATTTGTCGGCGGCTGCGATATCGTCCGCGAGATGCATGAAAGCGGTGAATTACAAAAATTGCTTGAAGATAATGGTATTGAGCTCGAACAGGCTCAAAGCTAAAACCTAGCTCCTATAATGACTAAAAAGTGGCCTCATCGATTGGGGCCGTTTTTTTTATGTTTGTTAATCTCCCTGCATAACCGGATTAGCCAGCGTGCCGATACCCTCAACTTCCATGGTGATCTGGTCACTGGGTTTAAGGAAAATTCTTTGGAATGAACCGCCGCCGGTGCAGGTTCCGGTGGCAACAATATCACCCGGTTTAAGCGTCAACTGCTGCGATAGCGAGATCGGCAATTCGACCACCGAGAAAACCATATTGTTGCTGTTGTTGTCCTGTTTGACGTCATCATTGATGGTGGTTTTGAGGCCAAGGTTCTGGATGTCAGCGATATCGCCCGCTGGTATGATCCAGGGACCCATCGGCGCCGACGTATCGAAAGATTTGTAGCAGAACCAATCCATGCCAAACGACCAATCGGTGCGCCGCCCGACATCGCGGGCGGAAACATCGTTAAAGATCGTATAGCTGGCAACGATATCAAGTGCGTTGTCGACCGTAATGTTGCGCCCTTGCCGGCTAATAATGGCGGCAATTTTGACTTCCCAATCATATTTCTCGGAATAATTCTGGGGCAGGAGGATCTCCTGGTTAGGCGCAATGATCACCAAACCGGATTTGAGGAAAAACAAAGGCTGAATATTTTCTTTTTCAATCTTGTTGCCCATTTCTCCGGCATAGCAGTAGTTATTGTCGCCAGCGCAATAGTCAGCCCCAAGATTGTTTAAGGGTGCGCATAGTTTATACCGTCCAGCAGCTTCGCCCGGGTCGATGGGCTGTTGGCGATTTTGGTGAGAATCAGCTCAAGATCACTCCAGCGTCGGATCGCCGCATCCAGCGACGAGTCGTCAATGCCGAACTCAGGACCGTGAAACGCAATTTTGGATGCCAGATTAAAGATAAAACCATCGTCTTCGATACCGGCCTTGATCGTGCCGTCATCGTCAAAGGAAAGTAATTTGTAAGCAGGCATTTAGGTGTGCTCCCTGAGTGTGTTGTTTATTATCGGGGCTGACCATAAAAAATGAACTCAGATAAAAAAAGGCCGCCCAAACAATGAGCGGCTTTTTTCTTCCCAGGGTCTCGCAAACTTATAAATAAATTAGCGAGAATAAAATTCTATCACGAGGTTCGGTTCCATTTGCACCGGATAAGGCACATCGACCAGACCAGGCTGGCGGATATAGGTGCCGCGACATTTTGCCGGATCAACTTCCATGTAATCCGGAATATCCCGTTCCTGTGAGGAAATAGCTTCCAGCACCAGGGGCAGATCGCGTGATTTTTCTTTCACTTCAATAATATCGCCATCTTTAACTTTGTAAGATGAGATGTTGACGCGGATGCCGTTAACCCGAATGTGGCCGTGATTGACAAATTGGCGGGCCGAAAATACGGTCGGCACAAATTTCATCCGGTAGATCACCGCATCGAGGCGGCGCTCAAGAATACCAATGAGATTTTCCGAGGTATCGCCTTTACGGCGCACCGCTTCTTTATAATAACTGCGGAACTGTTTCTCGGAGATATTGCCGTAATAGCCTTTGAGTTTCTGCTTGGCTTGCAATTGCAGACCAAAGTCAGATGGTTTTTTGCGGCGCTGGCCATGCAGGCCCGGGCCGTATTCACGGGTGTTGAATGGAGATTTAGGCCGGCCCCACAGATTACAGCGGAGGCGACGGTCGATTTTATATTTCGACCGGATACGTTTTGTCATTGTTACTTTCTTTCTTTGTTAGAGACGAGGCATATAGGCCCCGTCGATTATTCTTGTCCCGGTAGGCCCTAAAACAGGAAGGGCGGAATATCTATATTTCAGCGATATTCACGTTCCCGGGAATGCAGCGGCGCACTATAGGTATTTCGTCCCTAGTGTCAATAGATACAGGTAAAATATTAAAGTCTTATGAAGTTTCGAGTTCGCTGTCCCAATAGAGAAAATCGCGCCAGCTTTCATGCAGGTAATTAGGCGGAAAAGTGCGCCCGACTTTCTGGAGATAATGATTGTTAGGTTGCTCAGGCTTTTTCAATAGATGCATGTGCGCTTCTTTGATCGATTTATTACCTTTTTTGAGATTACAGATACCGCAGGCGGTAACCACATTGGTCCATTCGGTGCGGCCACCGCGAGAACGCGGCACGACATGATCAAAGGTCAAATCCTGGGTAGGAAACAGATCAGTGCAATACTGGCAGGAAAAACGGTCTCTCAGAAAGACGTTAAACCGGGTGAAGGCGGGTTTGCGGGAAACCTGAACGTATTGTTTAAGCGATATAACGCTCGGCAGTTTCATTTCCCACGACGGCGAGTGAATGGCGTTGTCATATTCGGAAACTACATTGACGCGATCAAGGAAGACGGCTTTGACGGCATTTTGCCAGCCCCACAAAGACAGCGGGAAATAATTGAGCGGCCGAAAATCGGCATTCAACACCAGTGCTGGACAGCTATCGAGTGCGCTGGACACTTTTTCCGTCTCCCATATGCTCTTCAACTGATTGGAGCATAATGTCTTTTGTCGATAATTCAACACCTTATGGCCAATTGTAATAAAGGTACCCGGTACCTTTATTACAAAGTTAAGCAAATATTTTCTTGAGAAAGTCGCAGGCAATTTGGATGCCCTCGGCGTCGATGGAGTGGCCGAGACCGGGCCGGATGTGGCTTTCAACCGTTACTCCAGCAGCTTGCAGCTTTTCAATAGCCTCCGGCTGCTGGTCGACGGGCACGAGCTCATCCTGATCACCATTGATCAGGACCATCGGCGGGCGTGACGTGATTTCATCGGCGAGTTCATCCTTGCCAATAAGGCGGCCAGAAAAGCCGACAATACCCGCAACCGGTTTCTTCCGTCTGGTGCCGACAAAAATCGACATCATGGTACCTTGAGAAAAGCCGATCAGTGCCAGTTTGTCTTCGCTCAGATTGTATTTTGCCAGTTGATCATCGATAAATTTATTAAGAATGGGTTCGGCCGAGCGGGCGCCGTAGAGCATGTTTTCTTCTTCTCGCAAGAGCAGGCTGAACCATTGGTAGCCGGATTGCATACCGGGCGGCGCCATATCGCAGATTTCGGGTGCATTCGGCGAGACAAAGTGGGCATGCGGCAGAACTTGTGCAAAATAGGGGGCGAGGCCAATCAGATCAAAGCCATCAGCGCCCAAACCATGACACAGAATAATCAATTGTTGAGCATCGCTGGAGGTATCGGTCGGGCCAAATTCCGGGCCGACAAGAGATGGAATATCAGATGCTTCTGGCATTTATATTACTTTCAGATAACAATTTTTTGTTGAAAGGACCTTAGCGGTATTGCGCCCAAGCCCCAAGCAAAACATAAATAGAGCCATGAACAAAAAATCATTAATTGTCACGCGATTTGCCCCGAGCCCGACCGGACACCTCCATTTGGGTCACGCCTATTCAGCACTGTTTGCCCAGCGTTTAGCGCAAGAAAGTGGCGGGCGGTTGTTACTGCGCATCGAAGACATCGACCAGACTCGCTGCCGCCCGGCATATGAAGCGGCGGTGCTTGATGATCTCGCCTGGCTGGGACTGACCTGGGAGGAGCCGGTGCGCCGCCAATCGGATCACATGGCCGACTATCAAGCAGCGCTCACCAAGCTCGACGAGATGGGCTTAATCTATCCCTGTTTTTGTTCCCGCAAAGAAATTCGTGCCGAGATCATGCGCATCAATGAGGCCCCGCACGATGCAACAGCTGATAAGCGTGGGCCCGTCTATCCTGGCACTTGCCGGAGGCTCTATCAAGATGACCGCGATATGCGGATTACTGCCGGTGATCCTTACGCGCTGCGCCTCAACATGCAAAAAGCAATTTATCTGGCGGAACAAAAGCGCAAACATTTAACCTGGGTTGATCTAGATCGAGGTGGGCAACGCGCGACACCGGAAGTTTTCGGCGATGTGGTGCTCGCCCGCAAAGACGAGCCGACCAGCTATCATCTCTCCGTCACCGTCGATGATGCGGTGCAGGGGATCAATTTAATCACCCGTGGGGAAGATCTTCGCGACGTCACTCATGTGCATTGTTTGCTGCAGGCCTTGCTGGATTTCGACACACCCGATTATCGTTTTCACCGTCTTTTGACCGACAGTGAAGGTAAACGCTTCGCCAAACGTGATAAGTCTTTGACGCTGCAAACATTACGGGGCGAAGGCAAAACTTTAGCAGATGTTAAAGCATTGGTGAAGTGGGCATGAAAGCGCTGTTGATCGTCGCATTTATAATGCTCACCGCATCCGTATTACAGCTCGCTCAATTTGTTCAATGCGGTGTGAACAGCATCCAGTGCTTTATCCACATGTTTTTTCTCGAAAACGAGCGGTGGTGAAAAAATCATTTTGTTGGCCTGAATGCGAACCCACACGCCCTCTTTCCGGCAAATTTCCTGAATTGCTATAAAGTACGGATCAAACGCCGGAATGGGTTCCTTGGTTTCGCGGTCGCTGACAAATTCGACCGCCAGCATCAGACCGACGCCTCGAACGTCGCCGACGCGGGGATATTGCGTGAGTTCATTAAGACGTTCAAGAAAGTAACCGCCGACAGTACCGGCATTGGCCGGCAAGTCTTCTTCGATCACGATTTCTAAATTGGCGAGTGCGGCAGCACAAGCGAGCGGATGTCCGCTATAGGTATAGCCGTGCATAATCGGTGCCATGGGGTCATCTTTTTCCCAGGCTTCGGCGATGCGCTGATTGACGACCGTAGCGCCTAGCGGAACGTAACCAGAATTAATGCCCTTGGCGAGACACATGACATCCGGTTTAACACTCCAATGGCGACTGCCGAACATTGACCCCGTCCGACCGAATCCCGTTACGACTTCATCGGCGATCAACAAAATTTCGTACTGATCACACACTTCTCGAACGCGCGGCCAAAAATTGGCTGGGGGCACAATCATACCGCCTGCACCTTGCACCGGTTCCGCGATAAAAGCAGCCACCGTATCTGGACCCTGATGCTCTATTTCCCGAGCCAGCTTGGTTGCACAAATTTCGCCCAATTCCTCGGGGTCTTCCGTCCAACCATTGCGATAGAGGTAAGGACTATCAATTTGAAAACATCCGGGTAGTACCGGTTCGTAGGCGCGTCGCCACGGAATACCGCCGCCAACCGATAGCCCACCATAGTGAACGCCGTGATAAGCATTCTTGAGGGAGAAGAATTTGGTTTTCTCCGACTTGCCAACAAGTTTCCAGTATTGTCGTGATAATTTCAGCGCCCCTTCAACGGCATCGGAACCACCCGACGAAAACAGAACCCGCGCCATACCTTCCGGCTCCATCATTTCCATCAACAGAGCGGATAGCGCAATTGATGGCGGGTTCGAAGCGTTTCCGAAGGTGTTGTAATAGGCCAGCTTATCAAGCTGATCGACTATCGCCGCTTTGATCTCAGGACGATTGTGCCCGACATTTACGTTCCACAGGCTGGCCGTGCAATCGAGATACACTTTACCTTCAATATCAGAGATATAAACGCCGTCACTTCCGCTGATGACTACCGGTAGATTTTCAGCTGACATTTTTGGGTCGATCATCGGATGCCAAACATGCCGAGCATTATTCTCAATGATGAAATTTGCATCGCCTGAGCGAATTTGACTACTCAATTCACTTGCCCTTGTGAAAATTAATAAGTTTCTTTATTAGAAATGAAATTTATTTTATAAGAACTATAAAATTCAATTTGATCCTGCGTCAAGAGAAATCGGGTAGACTTGTAAACTGCAAATTGTGGTGTCGGGGAAATACGATTGAGTCGTATCTTTGGGACCATACAGGATAGAGGCGACAATCGATGACCACTGATTTTCCAAATATCGTACTGATTATGACCGACAATCAGCCGGCTGACGCGTTGGGCTGCTATGGCAATAACG